>Ga0209723_1006046_pt1 | contig 11989 bp, 10 predicted proteins | sample BiotimSIPDNA_2_FD_185750 | JGI IMG/M metagenome (GOLD analysis project Ga0209723, IMG submission 185750) | Anaerobic biogas reactor microbial communites from Washington, USA - Biogas_R2 time_0 SIP DNA (SPAdes) (version 2) | ecosystem: Engineered > Bioreactor > Anaerobic > Unclassified | place... | reverse complement strand
TTCGGCAATGTGGTGACCGTGAAAAAGAAGCGTAACCACCGGCACCTGCAGGTATTTGAGCATTTTGCCCAGCGACTCGGGCAGGACCGAATTGGTGCCGATGTGAGAATAGCGCGCTTCGGGGTAATAGACCACGATCTGACCCTGGTCCAGCAGGCGGGTGGTCTGGCGGATAAGGTGGAGATCGTTGACGAATTTACGTTTGCTGATGCAGCCAACCATACGCATGATGCCTTCGCGTCCGATGAAGCCATCCAGGGCGACGACGTAATTAGCGCGTCTTGGGAAGAGCGCGGCCGTCATGACCTTGAAATCAAGGAAGCTGTTATGGTTGCAGAGCATGATGTAGGGCGGTTTGACCCCCTGCAGATTGCGCGAGATTTTGGCTTTGTGTTTCAAGACGTCCGGAAAACTGAGCGCCCAGGCAACCGGGGTCAGGTAGCGTGCCTGTGGTTTGACCGGTTTGGCGAAATCGTAGCGCGGAAAATCCGCAATTTTGGTGTTTTGGAGGTCCGGGTTATAAAAGCCCATCACGTTGTTGCTGAAGATGCCCATTAGGTAGCCTTTTTCGATCTTTATTGTATAGATAATGCTTGATATTACAGGTATGTTAACCATCGCGCAAGGGTTTAGTTACGGCTGTCATTTGGCAAGTGGATGAAAGTGGAGGCGAGCCACAAAGAATTGGAGGCGTAACCACTCCTAAAGGATATTCACGTAGGCGGGTTCTGAGGGAGTATAATTAAGAGGTATTTACCATCAGACATAAAGGAGATTCTATGAAAGGCAAACCAGAAATCATTGAAAGCCTCAATTTCCTGTTAAAGGACGAGTTGACCGCTATCAACCAATATTTTGTTCACGCAGAAATGTGCGCCGACTGGGGCTACGAAGCCCTGCACGAGGTGATCGAGAAGCGTTCGATCGGCGAAATGAAACACGCCGAGCAGCTGATATCCCGCATCCTGTTCCTGGAAGGGACGCCGATCGTGAGCAAGTTGAATGCGATCCACATCGCAGAGGATGTCAAAGGCATGTTTGAGAACGACCGCAAAGCCGAAGTGGACGCCATCGCCGAGTACAACAAAGCCGTCCGCCAGGCAGCCGATCTGGCGGATAACGGCACCAAGAAATTCCTGGATGCCATCCTCAATGACGAAGAAGCACATCTCGATTACATTGAAGCTCAGCTTGAGCAGATCGAACAGATGGGTATCGAAAACTATTTGACGACCATTACCCAGGAATAAGGTGACATCATGAAAACCAACGAAAAAGTAATCGCAACACTTAATGGTCTGCTCAAGGAAGAACTGACCGCCATCAACCAATACATGGTCCATGCCGAAATGGCGGAAGATTGGGGCTATGAAGTTTACGGCGAGGTGGAAGAGAAGACCGCCATCCAGGAAATGAAACACGCTGAAGAACTGATCGCCCGGATTCTGTTTTTGGGCGGCAAACCGGTTGTATCTGAGATGAATAACATTCACATCGGCAAAGACTTGCCTGCCATGCTGGAAAGCGACCGCAAGCTGGAGCAAGGCGGGATCGATAGTTATAATGCTGCCATTAAAGTAATGGTCGAAGAGAAGGATAACGGCTCCAAGCAGTTGTTGGAAGGCATCCTGGAAGAAGAAGAAGCACACATCGACTACTTTGAAGAACAGTTGGGTCAGATCGAACAAATGGGCTTGCCCTACTATCTGACTACCATCAAGTAGGTAAGATCACTACAGCTTAACCCCCTTCACCCCCCTGCCGAATCACTGGAGGGGGGTGAGTTGCATATGATGCTGGTTCTTTTTATGGGCTGGGTTTAGAGTTAGCGAGCAGTACAGGTTCCCTCTATTTAGATCGTGCCGGTCTTCCGAAGTACGACGCCAACGAAGGAAGGCTGAGGCCAATGACAGGGTAATTGAGACCCTCTGTACGGCTGGGGCTCGACTCCCGCCGCTGCGTTGGGATACGAACCCTCACCCCCGTTATGAACACCAATGTGTTCCTTACAGACCGATGTGAGTTGAGCTCACTCGGTCTAGTCGTTTCACTCACGGAACCAGCCTTTGGCTGGACTACGCCTCCACTCCCTTCCACTGCGCTACAGGGATCTTCGACCGCAAGCGAAGGAGGGCTGGTCTATCCTACGAACAACGATCAATTGTCAGATTGCGGATGGTTGCGTTTGCTATTGTTTTGCCGGTTTCAGGATTGAAAACGGGCTTATGTCCCGTCTATAACAAAAACACCCAACTTACTCAATCATTGAACAGCATTTTCGGGAGTAATTTCAGCTGTTTTCCCTGACAACTAATCTCGTTAAAATGAAAAGTAGGATTGACACAAAATTATCATACCTTATAATAAATCAAATATTTTTTATCTCATTTCTGGAGAATGATCAATGAATCAACGAAATTTTGTCATAGTTTTAGTCCTAATCGCAGCCGTTTTGGCGGGTTGGATGTTCTACACCTCCCAACAAGCGGTCCAGGCGGAATCCATCCAGGATGTCAGTACAAAATACTGGAATTCTGGTCATGCAGATGCTGCCTCCGAAGCCTTCACGCACTGGAACGAAGACGATCCAGCTGAAATTCCTCCAGTTTGTGCTCGCTGCCACAGCAGTGATGGCTTCAGGGATTTTGTTGGCGCTGATGGCTCCGAAGCTGGCAAGGTGGACATGCCCGCCCAGATCAATGATCCCATTAGCTGTACGGCTTGTCACAATGATGCTGCCCATGCCCTGGACTCAGTTAGTTTCCCCTCCGGCACCGAAGTAACCGGAACGGGCGTTAACTCAGTCTGTATGTCCTGCCATGGTGCCATGTCTGCTGGCACTGCTGTTGAAAAAGCCAACGAAGGCAAAGAACCCGACGTACCGATGGCTGATTCCAGCCTGATGGGCCCGCACTATTACCATGCTGCCGCAGTTCACCAGGGCGCGGATGCCGGCGTGGGCTACCAGTACGAAGGCAAAACCTATGTGGGCGTTTTCGAACATGCTGACACCGTCAATTCCTGCACGGAATGTCACGATCCTCACTCCCTGCACACCCAAAGTGTTCCCAATTCGGACGCCAACCTTTGCTCCACCTGCCACTCCGATGTTTCCGGCTTTGCCGATTACCGCAAAGTCAGCATGTCCAAAGTCGACTATGACGGCGACGGAACCGTTGAACCCGTCTTCGACGAAATCGAAGGCTTGAAAGCCGTCCTTTATGAAGCCCTGAACAAATACTCGCAGGCTGTCACTGACACTGGCTTTGGTTTCAAATTTGATTCCTATCCTTATGCCTTCATCGACACCAACAAAGATGGCACCATCGACGAGAGCGAAGGCATCTTCCCCAACAAGTATGCCACCTTCACTCCCCGTATGCAAAAAGCCGCCTTCAACTATATGTTCGTCCAAAAAGAACCTGCGGCTTATCTGCATAACGCCAAATATGTCCTGCAGCTGCTGTTCGACTCAATTGAGGATCTCTCTGCAACCAGCGGTGTGACCACCGAAGGTCTGACCCGACCTTAGGGTCTGGTCTCATAATTTGGACACAAGAAGGCGAAACTCATGAGCCCATCAACTAAAAGAAAAATATTCTATTCAATCTACTTTGCCCTTGTGCTGCTCCCTGCCATAGCTATGCTTCTCTCAGGCTATCTGCGCGGAGAAGGCATGCGCGATATCGCTGTCCTGCTCGGTTTTCTGGGCATGGCGCTGGCTGGGATCCAACTGATTTCCATCGGCCGCATCCATTGGCTGGCGGACGCGCTCGACATGGACAAAGTCTACAATAATCACCATTGGGTCTCTCTCTTATCCATCCTGCTGATCATCGCCCACTTTATGATGCTCAGCTTTTACAACCCCATCATCGCCGGCTTTTTGAACGTCTTCAAAGCGCCCTGGATGATTGCTGCTGGCTCAATTGGTTTGTTTGGACTGCTGTTGATCGGCATTACCTCCGTTTTGCGCAAGTCCTTCAAAATGGACTACCGCTACTGGCTGCTGATTCACGACATCTTCACCATCATCATCCTGTATTTCGGCATGACCCACCTCTTCAAGGTCGGCTACTACACCAGCCATCCCTTCATGAAGGCGATCTGGATCTTCGAAATTGCAGTTTGGGTTGTTGCTTTTGCTTACATCCGCATCATCCGACCCATGCGTATAGGTCAGAAACCCTACATGGTCGAATCTGTAGTGGGTGAATCTGCGGATACATACAGCCTTACATTAGTTCCAGACGGTCACGATGGCGTGCCCTTCGAAGCTGGTCAGGTTGCCTGGATCAGTACCGGGCACTCACCTTTCGTGCTGAGCCGCAATCCTTTCTCCTATTCGGGCAGTTCCGAAGCGGGCGGCGCTATTCGCTTCTCGATCAAGAACCTGGGCGACTTCACCTCCACCATCCCTCACATGCAAAAGGGTCAGCGGGTTTATGTTGACGGTCCTTATGGCACCTTCAATCTCGAAGATCCGCGCATGCAAAAAGGTCTGGTGCTGATTGCGGGCGGCATCGGTCTGGCACCGGTGATGAGCATCCTCAACACTTTGGCAGATCGCGGCGACCAACGCCCTGCCTACGTTTTCTATGGTGATTTCAATGAAGACACCGCCCTTTATGCAGATGAATTTGAGCATTTGAAGTCCAAAGTTAATCTTGCCTTTGTGCAGGTTTTGGAGAAACCCCTGAACGAGGAGTACCCCCACAGAGGTTACATCACCCAGGATGTCATGCTCGCCCACCTGCCCCAAAACTACAAAGATCTGTTCTACTTTGTCTGTGGTCCGGCTGCTATGTTGAGAGCAATCGAGAAACACTTTGATGCCATGGGTATCGAAGATTCTCAGGTCCACGAAGAAAACTACACTATGGCGTAAATTTGTTTCGGGTTTTTCGAAGCCGGGTTCTGTTAAAGAGCCCGGCTTTTTATTATCCGGTTTTTCAGCTTCTACAGATTTTTGTAGTGGTAAAAACACTGGTGATATGATTTTTCTGTGCACCTTCCAATTGTCTTGAGAGGATTACTATGGTCACAAACAATAAACGATACCTTTGGTGTGAAAGAACCGAAGCTGAGTACGTAAAAATCCAGGCTGAAATTGAAAAAAGACGAGTTGAAATGCTGGCGCTGCAGCAGCACGAAAAGCTGGATTGGCCTGCCAGGAAGCGCGAGCTGGAAGATTGGCTGGAGCGCGGTCGCCAGTTTATCGACCGGCACGCTCTCGGTATTGATGATTCCTGGGAAGCTGTTTGTGACTGCGCCCAACAAGGCTGGGACGACCTCAAGACCGAAGTTCGGGAGATGTTAGACGAGAGCAAGCCTTAATGTGAATTTCTTTTCGTAAGCCGGCTTGTCCAGCTCGCTTTTCGCTGGTTTGCAGCTGTTTGAATATCCTTTCGTAGGCCGGGTTCCGTCCTTGAACCCGGCTCACCTGGCTTGCGCCTAACCCCTACACTGGAGCCGAATAAATATCTTTTCGTAGGCCAGGTTCCGATCTTGAACCCAGCAAACCCAGTAAAAACAAAACCAATTCACACGGTCTTGTGTTTACATTGTTCATTGACATTCATGTGGTGATAAACTCTCTCCATGCGGAAATACATTCGTAATTATGTCGAAGGCGGCACGTTCTTTTTCACTTTGGTCACTCACGATCGCAACGCAATATTTCATGATTCTTCAAGCATAGAAATTTGCCTCAACACCATCAAACAAACACAAAATTATCACCCTTTTGATCTCATTGCCTATTGCATCATCCCAAATCACCTTCACTTGCTCATTTCCCTACCTGAAGGCCAATCCGATTACTCAATCATCATCAAAGAATTAAAAAGAAAAATAACAAAAGAGCTCAGAAGAACTCGTAACAATCCCGACCTGGTAGTTTGGCAGAAACGCTTTTGGGAACATACGATCAGAGACCAGTACGATTACAAGGTTCATTTCGATTACATCCACTTTAACCCGATCAAACATGGATTTGTCGTGAATCTCGATGATTGGAAGTGGTCGAGTTTTGGTTATTATTTCGGAGGGGAATATAGTGAGAATGTGGTGATTGATCCAAATTCGTTTCCAAAAGATCGGAATTATTTTGGGGAGTAGGAGTGAATGAGGGAGTTCAGCTTCGGGCAAGTAGTATTGCATTCGCCAAGTTTGCCGGGTTCAACACCGGAACCCGGCCTACGAAAGGAAAATGAATAAATCCACATTTTAATCCCCCTCCTAGGAAGGGGATTGAGGAGGTGGGTTATTTTGACATGTAACGACGAAAGATTTAGTGATTACTTCGGGCAAGTAGTATTGCATTCGCCAAGTTTGCCGGGTTCAACACCGGAACCCGGCCTACGAAAAAAAATTGAATCGGGTTGCATTTCAAACTCCTTCATGCGAAGCGATGGGACTGCTTGCGCGCCGGAGGCGTGGGGATAAAGGGGGGGATTTTCGTGGGTAACAATAACAAGATTTAGTGACTGCATTGGGTAAGTAACGTTAAGTTCGCCAGCTGTGCCGGGTTCAACACCGGAACCCGGCCTACGAAAAGAATTTGAATCAAGTTTCATTTCAAACCCCTTCCAAGGGGGGGATTGAGGGGGCGGTTGATTATGTGTGAAAATCCTACGGTTCGATTGGGAAGCCGGCTGCTATCAGGGCTTCGAAGCCACCCAAGACCGGGTTGACACGCTCAAAACCATCTTTCAACATCAGGAACGCCGCCCGGGCGCTCGAATTTTCAGCCGGTCAGGTACAGTAGGTGATGTACCAGGCGTCCTTGTCCAACCCCGCGATGATCGATTCAAACGCATCAGGATCTGCGACAGGAACACTCAGCGCTCCCTGCACGTGGCTGGCAGCATATTGCTCCGCCGTCCGAACATCCAGCAATATCGCGCCTTCATTTTGAATAGCCTGCTGCACTTCAGGCACGCTCATGCGCGGTACGTCATCCTGTGATAACAAAATCGGATCGCCGCGCAATTCCCGAATGCCCTGGTTCACAAAAACGCCAATCACAACCACTACCACCGCCAGGATGATCCAGATCGGGGTCAGGTTTTGTTTTTTTACTTGAACAGGTAGTTTTCTTCGTGCCATCTGCGCCTCGTTTTTTGTAAGGGAATTATGGCATATCCCATTTTTTTAATCCACCTTTGTACAAGTTAAACCCTGAACAGCCAGGTTGGCATTGAAATCAATTGGTTCTTCCAGAACCCATTCTTTTCCGTTCCCTTTATAATTAGGAAATTGAGCGACCCATCCTACTAAAAGAGAGCGTTATGCTGGAAATTACTGTCAATGGTATCCCCTACACACTCGAAGAAATCCCTGGTGAAAAATTAAGCGACCTCCTGCGCGAACGCCTGCGCCTGACCGGCACCAAAATTGGCTGCGGCGAAGGACGCTGCAACATTTGCACGGTGCTGGTCGATGGTGTCCCCACCCGTTCGTGCCTGACCCGTGCTGCCAAGGTGAACGGTAAATCGATCCTAACCATCGAGGGCTTGCGCGCCCTGCGCCCACAGCATCAGCAAGACCAGCGCGAAGACCTCAAAGCGCTGCACCCGCTCCAGGAAGCCTTCATCACCCACGGCGCCATCCAGTGCGGCTTTTGCACGCCCGGGCAGCTGCTGACCGCCCACGCTCTCCTGCAAAACAACCCTGACCCCAGTCTGGATGAGATCCGCGAAGCGATGAATGACGTCATTTGCCGATGCGGCAGCTATGAAGCCATTCTCTCCGCCATCCAGGCAGCCGCCAAGGCAATGCGAGAACAAGCGCACATCCAACCCCGCCAGGTTCCCCTGGGAGGGCAGGACCTCACCCACGTCGGCAAATCCGTCACGCGCCCGGACGCGGTCGCCAAAGCGATCGGTACTGCCAAATTCACCGACGACCTGCATTTTGAAGGGATGCTCTACGCCCGTGTACTACGCGCCGGCGTTCCTTCTGCGATCTTGCGATCCCTGGACGTCTCCAAGGCTGAAGCTTTGCCTGGCGTGGTCAAAATCCTGACCGCCAACGACCTGCAGCACGAAAAAAATCATGGGGTCTACAAAAAAGACTGGCCAATTTTGGTTGGGATTGATGAACGCGTACGCTATCAGGGCGATGCCATTGCTCTTGTGGCAGCTGAAAGCCAGGCAATTGCCGACGAAGCCATCCAACTGATCCAACCCGAATACGAACCGCGTCCGGTGGTAAGCAATCCGCACCAGGCGCGTGAAGAAAGCGCAGAAAAGCTGCACGAACAGGGCAACCTGCTCAAACATATCCATTTCAACAAGGGCGACCTCCAGGTTGGCTTTGCGGAAGCGGATGTGATCGTCGAACACACCTTCAGCACACCTTTTATGGAGCACCTTTTCATGGAACCAGAGTGTTCCACCGCCGTGCCGCTTGAGGATGGCGGTCTTGACCTGTTTGTGGGCTCGCAAATTCCGTTTGACGACCGTCGCCAGGTTGCCGAAGCCACCGGATTGCCGTTGGAAAAGGTACGCGTGCGCGGTCAAAAAACCGGCGGGGCTTTTGGCGGCAAAGAAGATATTTCCGGTCAGATCCACGCCTCCCTGCTGGCTATGGCTACGCGCAAACCAGTAAAGCTGCTCTTTACCCGTCGCGAAAGCATGTTGGTGCACCCCAAACGGCACGCTACTTCTATCAAATTACGGCTGGGAGCCAAAAAAGATGGCACCCTGACTGCCGTACAAACCGAACTTTACGGCGACACCGGCGCTTACGCCTCGTTGGGCGTGCCCGTCATGACCCGCGCCACCACCCATTCCTGCGGTCCCTATATCATCCCTCACAGCCACGCAGATTGTTACGCCATGTACACTAACAACCCCCCTGCAGGTGCTTTTCGTGGTTTTGGGGTGGTGCAGGCTGCCTTCGGGATCGAGTCCGCCATCGATATGCTTGCCAAAGAGCTCAATATCAACCCTATGGCTATGCGCAAAAAGAATTGCCTGCACATTGGTTCCACCACCAACACCGGTCACTTTTTGACCGAGAGCGTAGGTTTGCCCGAATGCCTGGATGCCATCAGCACCTGGTGGGCTGAAAATGGGATCAGCGATCCCTTCCAGCCCCAAACCGAAGAGATCTCCGGGCAGAACCTGATCACCTGCTGGGGGCTGGCTTGCGGCTTCAAAAACACCGGTCTGGGAACCGGTGCGGACGACAGCAGCGGCGTGATCCTGAAACTGCTGCCTGCCGGTCGCCTGCAGATCAAGAGCGGTGCCTCCGAAGTTGGTCAGGGTATGGTGACCACGCTGCAGCTGATCGCCGCCGAGGTTCTGAATATTCTTCCCGACAACATCAATGTCTACCTCATGGATACCCAGCTCACGCTCGATGGCGGTCCTACCACCGCTTCACGGCAGACCTACGTGACCGGGAATGCCGTCCGCCAGGCTGCCGTTGCCTTGCGTGAGCGAATCCTGGACATGCTCAGCAAGCGTTTTGAGGTCGAATTAAAAACGATCCGGATTTCAGAAGAGGGAGCGCGGTTCAATGGACGGCTTATATCCTGGCAGCAAATCCATGACCTGTTGATTAGAACACCTGAAGGGTTGGAGGTGGAATTCCGCTATCACGCGCCCGAGACCTTCCCCCTGGATGTGGGAGGGCGCATTCATGTTGCCTACGGTTTCGCTGTCCAGGCGGTCAAGGTGGGCATCAACCCCGAAACTGGTGAGGTGAAAGCCCTGCAAGTGGTGGCAGCCAACGATGCCGGGCGCATCATCAACCCGCTTGGGTTCGCCTCCCAGGTGGAAGGCGGCGTGATCATGGGTATAGGGCATGCCCTGATGGAAGATTTTAAGGTGGACGAAGGCGTCATCAAGAGCGATCGCATCGCCCGTTATGACGTTCCGCGCATGCAGGATCTGCCCGAAATCACCTCGATCATCGTGGAATCCAAAACCTCTGAAGGACCATTTGGCGCTAAAGGTGTGGGCGAGTTGGTGTGCGTCCCCACCCCACCAGCCATCACCAACGCCATCTACCACGCCATCGGTCTGCGAATCGACAGCCTGCCGGTGACGAAAGAAAAAGTCAAAGATTGGCTGGAAGCTCATAGCTCATAGGAAAAGTCGTCATTAAGCCCTCCTCCACCTGTGGGGGAGGGTCCGCGAAGCGGGGGTGAGGGTTGCCACATGTTGGGGAAACCTGCCACGGTATACCGCCGTTTGTGTTAATCCCTGGCAACGGGACGGCATGGAAACCGTCCCTTACCAATTAAGCCCTCCCCGACGAGGAGGGTCGGTAGCCTCTTATCTTGGGGCGTACCGGGGTGAGGGCTTTTTATCGTTGGGCTACTGGGCTCAAGGATTGCAGATTGAGGACGGGCTGTAACATATTTCTACTATGTTAGTGGTCCCTATAGGTTTGATGACCTGTCTCGACCTTACCCCGCCAAAAAGCAAAAACCAATGTTCGAGTAGTCGTTGAGTCTTGCCGGGTTCAAAACCGGAACCCGGCCTACGAAAACTTTACTGGAGCTGAACCCCAGCCGTACGGAGGGGGTCATGATGCTGGAAGCGAAGCGAGCAGTACTCGTCTCCCTCCGCTAACAATCATTTCAGCCAGCTCAGCGGATGGGGGCAAGCCACCATCCCTACAAAATACTGCTTCCTGTTCCCTGCTCTGGCATTCTACTTGCACCTACTGCAATCATGACACGCGCATTTGGAATCGACATCAGCAAATACCAGGCGAATGCCGAAGGTACCCGCCGGGTCAATTTTGAGACCATAAAAAACCATGCCGAGCCGGTCAGTTTCATTGCCGCCCGTGCCGGCGTCTCCTGGGGCTATCGTGACCCGCAGTTTACCTATCACTGGAACCAAATGGGACAACTCCAGGCTGGTCGCATCGCCTATCATGTGCCCTATTTCGGCGAAAGTGCTGTCGCCCAGATGGACTCCCTCTTCAAAATGCTCGAAAACAAGAGCGATTGGGCTCACGACCGCATCGCCCTCGATCTCGAAGTGGCCGGCATCAACACGCGTTCCCGTATCACCTCCACCACCCTCAATTGTCTCGAAATCTGTAAATCGCGCACTGGGCGATACCCTATCATCTACTCACGCGCCAACTGGGTCAACACCTACCTGCAGGTTTCCGATCTGCCCCGCCTGGATTGGTGGCTGGCAACCTATCGCAGGACTGCTCCCTCCCCCTTCTATACCCAGGAACACCCCGGTCCACCATTTTTACCCAGGGGGGTCGACACCTACCTGATCCACCAAACCGGCGACCGCTGCAGGACCATTGGCGGATTTGGAAAATATATGGACTACAACCGCTTCAATGGTGACATCGAAGCCGTTTGGAAATATTTCAACAACCCCACCGGATACCTGGAAATCCCCCAGCCAAGTGTTCTGTTTCGTGCCAAGTGCATGGTCAACAGCCTTCGTAAGCGCGAAGGTCCCGGCTCGAGCTTCAAGGTGATCGGTAAACTCAACCTGGGCGAAGTTGTCTCGGTTTTCGGGGAAGATAATGGTTGGTTTCGGTTGGACCCGGTTGCCGAAGTGTGGTGTTCTGGGGCTGGCAATTATATGCTGCGGCTTCCGCCTGACGCGCCACTGGTGTCCAAGGAATTACGGCGCGCCCAGTGCATTGTCAAAGCCCTCTACCTGCGGGAAGGTCCCGGCAAGCAGTACAAAATCATTGGCAATTTGATCCGCAACGATGTGGTCACAATCTATGAAGTCAAAGACGGTTGGCTGCGGATATCCTCTGATGGGCAGATCTGGTGCTCCGCCGAACCGCAATATGTGCGCGAAGTAGGTTAGCATTTTTTTTGATCGAGCCCTTTTTCTTTTCTGGCAAACACACTCCCCATCTCAAAAACGAAAGAGTCTTTTCGTAGGCCGGGTTCCGGGTTGAACCCGGCAGACCTGGATGATGCGAACATGAGAAGATGCTCACACCTCCACCCTCCAGGAAAGCACAAAAGCCATCCTCT
>Ga0209723_1006038_pt1 | contig 11998 bp, 9 predicted proteins | sample BiotimSIPDNA_2_FD_185750 | JGI IMG/M metagenome (GOLD analysis project Ga0209723, IMG submission 185750) | Anaerobic biogas reactor microbial communites from Washington, USA - Biogas_R2 time_0 SIP DNA (SPAdes) (version 2) | ecosystem: Engineered > Bioreactor > Anaerobic > Unclassified | place... | reverse complement strand
CATGTTCACAACCCCTCCGATCGCATTGCTGCCGTACAGCAGGGTTGCGGGGCCCTTCACAACTTCAATGCGATCCAGGTGTGCGGCATCCAGAGGCTCGGCGTGCTCGCCCGACTGGGCGGAGAGAGTTCCCGTGCTCAGGCCGTCGCTGAGAACAAGAACGCGGTCCCCGTCGAAGCCGCGAACCACCGGGCGTGAACTGCCGGGACCGAAACTGCGCTTGTGTACCCCGGATTCACTCCCGACCACATCTCCCAGTCCAAAAGCGGTCTGCTCGCTGAGCCGGAACGAATCGACCGTCGAGATGGCGTGAAAAGTGTCGAAGGCGGTTTCCTCCCGCCCGGTTGCCGTCACCGAAACCTCGTACCGAAGCGGGGAAACAAGAAGCCCGAAATCGAGTGTGACATCCTGGCCGGGAGCGATTTCTATCTTCTTCACCTGACTCGTGAGCGCATGCATGTGACTCACGACATCGTACGTTCCGGCAGGTACGCCGTTGAATTCGTATCGGCCATGCTCGTCGGTCATGGTCGATCTGCCCAGCCGTACAATCGTCACCGTCGCCGCGTTCACCGGGCTTTCGGTAGTGTCGAGGACGACTCTTCCGCTCAACCTGCCGGCTTGATCGCTATAACCCTCGTTTCCATACAGAACAAAAAACAGAAGTAAACACAAGACCCCTGCACTGCGCATTACCGCGTCCTCCTCTTTCATCGGTCGTTATAGCCGGCGTGATACCGAAATAGATTTCAGACCAACGGAGGAGGAGCCCGGGAGTGATCCGATTCGATAACAGGCTCGGATAGTGCCGGGTGAAGTTCAGGTTCTTTGAGCGGATGTCTCTCAGGGAGCAGCCCAATCGCACAAGAGTCAGGCTGCAGCACCGGCGGGTGGTGTATGAGGGTACAGATCTGACAGTCGTCGTGTGAGGAAAGCGCCGAGATATGTTCCGGCGTCACACCGAGAGCGAAGATGAGTGTCTCGGCAATCAGTATTCCGGACACCACTCTTGCTATCGATCCGCGCTTCAGTCCCGACGTCGTCACGGCAGACATTTAATATGCATGCAAATGAATTTGCAACCTGCAATACCCCACGATTTGGGGGACGCATCGATTTGCATCCCCCAACCTGGGTCCGGACCTGTGGGAACGACGCCTGAACGCTGCTATGCGTTCTTTGCGGCGCGGGCGATACGTTCCGGCGTCAATGGCATCTGGAAAACCCGCACCCCGATTGCGTCGAAGAGGGCATTGGCGATGGCGCCTCCGACCGGCACGATTGCCGGCTCTCCTCCGCCTTTTGGGGGCAGATCATCATTCCTGACCAGAAACGCGTCGATTTCCGGAAGATTCGAAAATTTCGGTACGGAATAATCGTCAAAATTGGCGGTCAGGATTTTTCCACCCTTGAACCGGATGTCTTCCGACAGGGTATATCCAAGCCCCATCATGATGCACCCCTCCATCTGCATGATGGCGCCCGTGGGGTTGACCGCAACTCCCATATCCTGCGCGGCGACGATTCTCCTGACCTTTATGTCATTCCCCTTGTCGACGGAGATCTCGGCGATCTCGGCCACGTAGCTTTCCGCATCAATACCGCATGCGATCCCGATTCCGCGGCCGCTCGGACCGACGGCGGGTTTGTAACCGAAGCGCTCCGCCGCCGCCTCGAGCACCCTGCGCATCCGGGCATCGGAGCAGTTCTTCAGACGGAATTCCAGCGGGTCGACCTTGAGGCGGGCCGCCATTATGTCTATCTGGGATTCCCTGGCAAACACGTTTATGTTCGCTCCGGGAGCCCGCCATGCGCCCGTCGCGAAGGGATGAGCCTTCGTAGCCCCGCCGCCCATCCAGCTTCCGTACGTCCGCATGAGGTTATGGGGCACGTCGTAGAACTGCTCGGCGGCACGGGATCCGGCGTAGTAAACGTGGTAGTCCCACAGGCACATTTTGCCGTTCGCATCGACGCCGGACTTTATTCTTACGATCGCCGCAGGACGGAAGGAGTCATAGAAGAACTCCTCGGCCCTGTTGTACGAAACCTGGACCGGTTTGCCCGTGATTTTGGCGAGCCGTGCGGCTTCAAGAGCCTGAAGCCCGGTGCTCTTGCCGCCGAAGCCGCCGCCGACGTAAGGTGTGATCACTCGAACTTTGTCGGGCTGCATACCGAGCGTTCGGGCTATTTCCTGCTGGGCGGGGAAAGGAGTCTGGGTGGATATCCACACCGTCAGCTTCCCGCCTTCCATCTTCGCAACCGCGGTATGGGTCTCGATTGAAGCGTGAGCGCCGTAACCATTAAGGTATTCGGCCTCAAACAACGTCGCCGACGCTTTCTCTCCGGCGGCGAGATCGCCTTTGCGTTCGAGTTCCTGAGGCTTGGCGGCAACTTTAACGAGGTGTTCAAAAATGTTGTTCTCGTCCAGCGTCGACTCCGGAACGTCGAACTCGGCCTTGATCGTATCCAGGGCTTTTTCAGCGGCCTCAGGATCCTCGTGAAGAACCGCGATCAGTCCGTCCTGGTTTATTACGGTTGCTCCCGGGTATTTATCGGCCTCTGAGGTATCGGCGCTCTTGAGTGTGGCGCCGTGAGCCGGCGGCCGCAGCACTTTGGCGTACATGAGCCCCGGAAACCGCAGATCTCCCGTAAACCGGGCCTTCCCGGTGACCTTCTCGATGGCGTCGACACGGACGGGCGATTGCCCGATCAGGGTGAACTGGGACACGGGCTTCGGCGCCGGCTTCTGCTCGAGCTTGCGCGTGATCTTCTGCCCTTTCGTCAGCTGGGCATAGGTGACACGGCTCTGGCGATCGGAACCGGAATAGATAACACCCTTTTCGATTTTCAGCCGGCCTTTGTCAACCTTCAGCTGCTCGGCGGCCATTTCCAGCAGCACGGCTCTCGCCTCGGCCGCTGCCGACCTGAGTGCGGGCCCGAAAATCCGGATCGACATGGAACCGAACGTCCCCATATCCCAGGGGCACAGGTCAGTGTCACCCATGATCATGTGCACCGATTCGAGCGGAACATCCAGTTCATCGGCAGCCATCTGGGCGAGCGCCGTCATGTTCCCCTGTCCCTGCTCGATCTTTCCCGTGAAGACCGTTATTTTGCCGTCCTCCCCGATCCTGAGATACGCATTCACGTCGGGAGGTGCGCCGCCGCCGGGTCCGCCGAAACCGAATCCCTTGGGGCGCGCGCCCTGCGCCGCCTCGGCCGGAGACTCGACGGTGAAGAAAATGACAAGTCCTCCGCCCACGAATTTCATGAAATCGCGCCGGTCAAGTTTTGCAGCAATGCTGGATTCTGTCTTTCCCATGATGTGCCTCGTCATCTGGCGGCAACGCTCTCAATAGCCTTCACGATACGCTGGTGAGCGCTGCAGCGGCATAGATTATCTTCCATGCCCGCGATGATCTGCTCGCGGGTGGCCTTAGGATTCCTGAGAAGCAAGGCGTAGGCGTTCATGATCATGCCCGGTGTGCAGAAGCCGCACTGCACAGCGCCGTGCTCGGCAAAGGCTTTCTGCAGCGGGTGAAGCTGATCTCCCTTTGCCAGCCCTTCTATGGTGGTGACTTCCTTGCCGCGTACCTCGCGCACCGGCAGCATGCACGAGCGCACCGCTTCCCGGTCGATCACCACCGTGCAGGCTCCGCACAGATATCTGCCGCAGCCGTATTTCGTTCCGGTCAGGCCCAGGTCCGTGCGAAGAACCCACAGAAGCTTCCTGTCGCCGTCCACGGTAATGGTTGTGGATTTGCCGTTAAGCTTGAAAGTAATCGTTTCTGTCATGTCAGGGCTCGCTTTTGACTGGTGTTGTTGAAAATGCCCGGCGATTGTAGCAGAAAACGGAATCTGCAAGCCAGTGCTGTCTCAGGGGAAAATAATCCCGGACACACGCGTCAGGGAAAGGTGGGCATCTTCACGGGGATAACAGGGTTACGTCCGATTCCTTCTGGCATGTCGGTTGCGTCCTGCAGTCGGTCAGGAGGATTTATTCTATGTGGAATCAAGGAAGGAGCCGACTGGCGCGCGGCCTTGGATGGTTCAGCATCGGGCTGGGACTGGTCGAAATCGTCGCGCCCGGCCGGACGGCCCGATGGATAGGCGTTCCAAAGAGCCGCAACCTCCTGCGTTTCTTTGGAATGCGGGAGATTGCCAGCGGCGTGATCCTGTTGTTGCACCACAAGCCCGGTGAAGCAGCCTGGTTGAGAGTCGCGGGTGACGCGGTAGACCTTTCATTTCTGGGAGCTTCTCATCTATCCCGTTCGACCGACAAATACCGGCTTGGCATCGCCACCGCAACCGTAGGAGCGGTAACCGCGCTGGACATCACGTCCGCGCTGGTCCTCAGCCACAGGGACCGCGGCCGCATAGTCCGGACCCACACCATAACCATCAATCGGCCGGTTGAGGACGTCTACCGGTTCTGGAGCAATTTCGAGAACTTCTCGCGCTTCATGAGTCACGTCGAATCGATCCGGATCACAGGAGAGAAGCGTTCCCACTGGACCGTGAGAGCTCCTGCCGGGAGAACCGTGGAGTGGGAAGCGGAAATCACCGAAGACCGGGAGAATGAAAAGATTGCGTGGCGCTCCCTAAAGGGAGCCGACATCGACAACTCCGGGCAGGTGGAGTTCTTTCCGGCGCCCGGCGGCCGCGGGACCGAAGTACGGGTCCGTATCGAATACTATCCGCCGGGAGGCGCTCTAGGCGCGGCACTGGCGGGTCTGCTCGGTGAAGAGCCGGGAACTCAGCTGAAGGGCGACCTGTACCGCCTGAAACAGGTGATGGAGACCGGAGAAGTCGTCCATTCCGATGCGAGCATCCACATGGGCCTGCATCCGGCTTCGCCGCCGCCGGAATCGTTCTGGAATCCGCAGAGCCGGTATACACACTGAGTATCGTGGAAGGGAGAAGATATGAAAGCAAACTGCTGGATGGGGCCCAAAAACCTTGAGGTGCGGGAGGTTCCCGATCCGAAAATCCTGAACCAGCGTGACGCGATCGTGAAAATCACCTCGACAGCCATCTGTGGCTCCGATCTGCACCTGTACAACGGATTCATCCCGGCGATGGAACCGGGGGACATACTTGGCCATGAATTCATGGGAGAAGTCGTCGAGGCAGGCAGCGAGGTCAAGAACCTCAAGGTCGGAGACCGGGTCGTCGTACCCTTCCCGATAGCCTGCGGCAGTTGCTGGAATTGTCAGCAGGGGATGTATTCACTCTGCGAGAATTCGAATCCCAATGCCTGGATGGCTGAAAAGCTTATGGGGTATTCGCCTGCGGGAATCTTCGGCTACACCCATCTTCTTGGAGGATATGCCGGCGGGCAGGCGGAGTTCGCCCGGGTGCCTTTCGCCGACTTCGGTCCCATCAGGATCGAGGACGGATTTACCGACGAACAGGTGCTGTTTCTCTCCGATGTGTTCCCTACCGGATACATGGCGGCAGACCTTTGTGACATTCAGCCCGGAGACACCATAGCGGTCTGGGGATGCGGACCGATAGGGCTGTTTGCGATCAGAAGCGCCTACATGCTCGGGGCCGAGAGAGTGATCGCAATTGACCGTTTCCCGTACCGGCTGGAAATGGCCAGGGAGAAATGCTGCGCGGAGCCGCTGAACTACGAGGAAGTGAATGTCCTGGAAGCCCTGAAGGAGATGACGGGCGGCCGCGGGCCGGATGCCTGTATCGATGCCGTCGGAATGGAAGCGCACAAGCCGGGCCTGCTCGGCATGTATGATCGCGGCAAACAGGCGATAAAGCTTGAGACAGACCGGCCGCACGCCCTGAGGGAAGCCATACTGGCCTGCCGGAATGGCGGGACCGTGTCGGTGATCGGCGTCTACAGCGGATTCATCGACAAGTTTCCTATGGGCGCCGTCATGAACCGTTCCCTCACGATAAAGTCAGGCCAGGCGCATGTTCATCGGTATCTGCGTCCTCTGATGAACAGGATTGCCGGCGGTGAAATCGATCCGGAGTTCATCGTTACACATACGATGAGCCTTGATGAAGCGCCCGAAGCGTACGAGATGTTCATGAACAAAGAGGACGATTGCGTCAAAGTCGTTCTGAAGCCGCATTGATTATGGCCGGTCGTCCGTACACCAACCCACCAAATGTTCCGCATTGGTGTTACGCAACATTTGTGTTGCGCATGCCCGTAAACGACCCGTCTCGCCAGGGACGACCGACACGTTCGGCATGCGTGACATGAATGAAAACCACGGCCGCGCGTCCCGTCAGGGACGCGTTGAGAATAGCCCGGCACGTAAGTGCCGGGTTCCATAGGAATAGAGAAATAAATCAAGTCCCGGAGGGACGGCCGAACGTGGTTCTTTGTTCCTACACCCGGTAATACATCCCGCGGTCAATGGCGTACTTCGAGGGCGACCCATTCATCCCGCGCGCTCTGCGCCGTGATTCGCATCCCCTGTTGCGTGATAATTTCCGCAACTTCACTCACATCCTGATGCAATAATCCCGAAAGACACGCCTTGCCGCCGCGCCCCAGAAAGCCCGGCAGAAGCCGGCACAGCTGCGGCAACGACCGTATGTCCATATTGGCCAGGACCACGTCGAAATCTCCCGTCTTAATCTCCTCAAAGGACGCCACCCGCAACTCCAGTTCCGGACCGAATCCGTTGACGCGGCAATACTCCGCGGCACATTCAATCGCGACCGGATCGTTGTCAAACGCCAGCGCCGAGGCCGCACCCAGCCGGATGGCGGCCATCGACAGAATCCCGCTGCCGGTCCCGGCATCGAGAACTCTTTCCCCGCCGGAGATGTTCTCTTCCAGCCATTCGACCACCAGCTGCGTTGTCGCATGATAACCGGTGCCGAAGGCCCGTTTCGGATCAATCACCAGCTCGATCGCATCATCCCGCTCATCCGCCGCATGCCAGCTTTGCCGGATCACGATCCTCTTGCCAATCCGCACCGGCGTGAGCGAAGCGGCCCAGACCGAATTCCAGTCCTGGTCGGGAACCACCCGGACGGTCAGCAGATCTTCCGGCTTTTCCACTCCCAGGATCGACAGCGCCCCTTTCAACTCATCAAGCGCAGACGAATCCCACTTCTCTTCGGAATAATAAAGATATCTCGCGCCGTCGGCTTCCCAGGAACCCAGCACGTCATGCTCCAGCAGTGCCAGCAGTTCCCCGGAATCCACATCACCGCGAATCGCAACTTCGACGAAATTCATGGGTGCACAATACAGGAGGGGCGGATCGGATGGCAAAAAAAAAGTCGCTGTGACCGGGTTTTCCCTGTCGAGATCTCTCGTCCGCCTAACTTCTTAAGCAGATTCGAGTTTTTTCTGGCCTGACGTTACTGCCCGCCAATTAACTGTTGCCCTTAATTGGCTTCGGCCAGTTTTCCTGAACAACGAACAAACCCCAAAAGCCCATCCGTCACTCAGGTTTTCTCGTCCAAGGTCCCTTTATCACAGCGACCATCTTCAGTATGCCGAACGCGCGATAGACTGTCAAGCCTTTTATGAAACTCTTTATCACAATATCTCCTGTCTCATCTTTTCACAGACTTTACAGACTCCATTATTCCGTACTACTCCGAAGTTAGTCTTCCGCTGCGGAATGTGGCACACTATGGGCATGCCCTATTGGTTCGACGGCAACAACCTGATAGGTCAATCGGTTGCAGCTGCGAAGGAGGATTCGCGGGTGCGCCGGGAATTCCTGTCGACTCTCTCCCGCTACCGCAAATCGGGAGGAGGGCGTTTCACGGTCTATTTCGACGGGGACGATCCCGATCGCAGGGCCGCGCCGCCGGGGATCGCGGTCCGGTACACTGCGCCTGTCTCGGCGGACGAGGAGATATGCCGGCGTCTCCGGGAGATCAGGAATCCGTCGGAAGTAATCGTTGTCACCAATGATCACGCGCTTATGCGCCATTGCCGCGATGCCGGCGCCTCCGTGCTCCCATGGGACGGCTTCGTCTCCCGCATCCGCAAGCGACGCTTACCCGGTTCGGCCAGGGAGCCGGAAGAAACCGTCAACGTTGAGGAGTGGCTGAAGTACTTCGGTCTTGACAAGAACCGGTAACGGACAAGGAGGATCGAATGGATAGCAAGAAGCCGCCGTACGTCGTCCGGCCAACCACAGCCGTCCTGACCCGGGGATTCGATCCCAGCCTGTCGGTGGGTTCGGCGCGTCCGGCCGTGTTCCGGTCATCGACCTATGTCTTCTCTTCGCCCGAGTCCGCCGAACGTTCTTTCGCAATCGCCCTCGGCAGGGCACAACCCCGGCCGGACGAGAATGTCGACCTGATCTATGCGCGCATTTCCCACCCGAACGCCGAAATCCTCGAAGACCAGATCGTGCCTCTCGAACCCGGCGCCCGCGACGCAGCCGTTTTCAATTCAGGAATGGCAGCCATCTCGACGATCTTCTTTACAGTCTGCCGGCCAGGCAACACTTTTGTTTATACGACGCCACTTTACGGCGGAACATATCATCTGATACACCAGATCCTGGAGCCGTTCGGGATACACGGGATTCCCGTTCGCGCGGGCGATACCGGCATGATGAGGAAGACTATCGCCTCGGCCCGGAACCTTCGTGTTGTGTTCATCGAAACTCCGGCAAACCCAATCCTGACCATGACGGACATCGCGGCCGCGACGGCTGAAGCCAAACAGCATCCGGACTCCCCGCTCGTTGCCGTCGACAACACCTTTCTCGGCCCGACTTTTCAGCATCCGCTCGAGTGCGATGCGGACCTCGCGGTGTATTCGGCAACCAAGTTTCTGTCCGGATTCAGCGATCTTATCGGCGGAGTCATCCTCGCGCGCGATCCGTCTCTAATCGCCGAACTCCACGGCACACGGGCGATTCTGGGGAATATCCTGCAGGCGGATGAGTGCTGGCTGCTCGACGGCAGGCTTCCGACCGTTACGCTGCGCATGAACCGCCAGAGCAAGAATGCCCAGCGCATCGCGGAAGACCTTGCCCGGCATGAAAAGATCTCGAAGGTTCACTATCCAACTCTGTTCGAGGATCCCGAACAGGTGCGTATCCGGGACGCCCAATGCCGTTTTCCGGGAGCAATCTTGTCCTTCGAGTTGAAGGGGGGAAAGCGAGCGGCTTTTGATTTCCTGCGCAACCTGCAGATAGCAAGGTGTGCGGTCAGCCTGGGAGGAGTCGAGACGCTGGTCTGCCATCCCGCCACAACGACTCATTCCGAAATGAGTGAGGAAGACAGGCTCAATTCGGGCGTGACCGACTCACTTGTCAGGGTGTCAGTCGGAATTGAGGACTGGCGCGACCTGCTGCACGATTTCCGCCAGGCGCTTGATGCGATCGGCGAGTGAGGCGCTCAGATCCCCGAATCGAGTTCCTTTGACGGATCGAACCGGTCGAACAGCTTCCCGAGCCACATGATTCCGAGCACCGCCTCGGCGATCAGTACCACGGCCGACGCCAGGGCCGCGACAGGAATGATCGCCTGGCCCGCGACACGATACCCCGGGATCAACACCAACGTGAACACTAAAGCACCGGGAACGGCAGCGATCACGAGCGAGACGGCGGTTGCAATCGACGATATGAGTCTTTCGCCCATCGCCTCGATCCCCTGTTTGTGCTCTTTTCCCAGCTGAATCCATCCGGGCAGCAGCAGCGCCGACGCATTCTGGACCAACGTACCGATAAACCCGAGACACGGAAGCAGCAGAAAAGCCGCCGCTCCTGCGTAGAACCGTTGCGGCGCGGAGTAGCTCACCTCCTCCGTATTGGGAAGTACGGACGCCGCAATGAAAATGAGCGCCCACTGCATCAGGGTCAGCCGCGTAGCAGGGGCGAGAACTTCCCCCAGCACGATCTCCCGGCCGGAAAGGGGATACGTTTTCAGCAAGCCTGCGTGCGTCAGATCGGTCCGCAGGTCTTCGCGCAACAGCACGGGTCCCAGGAAGGTAAGGAAGCCGGCCAGCGCGACGGCCAACGCTCCGGTTATGGCGGATGCGGTCTCGCTCCCGACAAGATTCAAGGCAAGGATCAGGATCGCGACCATGACGGCTGAAAGAGTTATTGCCTTGCGGCCCGAAAACCGCCCGGCCAGCAGAAGGTTTTTCCAGTAGATCGCGATGAATGGAGCACCGGCGGGTTTGAGCGCAAACGGCTGCGCCCGCCTGCGTTTGGGCTCACGCGGCGCTTCCCTCATTTTTCCCAGCACGGCCGACTCGAGTCCGCCCGAACATAAGAGAATCCACCAGTAGACGGCCGCCAGAATGATAAGCCCGGGAATCAACAGCATTACAAACTCGAAAAACCCGGGAGCAAACGCGGGCCGAAGCAGAATCCTGAAAGGGAGCAGAAAGAGGAAGAGGGGGCCCGAGTTGGTCACCAGGTGCAGCCACGAGAGCAGAGACTGCGGCGTCAGATCGGACGCGGCCGGAGGAGGGAGGAAGCGCCAGATCCACAATGCGCAGCCGATCGCCGCCACAAAGACTATGCGTGAGATCCGCGGCCTTAACTTCCTCCCTGCGGGAGTGTGGGGCGTCAGCCACACCGCAATCCGGAATATGCTGAGGAACGAGTACACCAGCCAGATCGTGACAAGCAGAAATTCGGGCCGCCAGACGATGCCGCCCCTGCTGAAAACGAGGAATGTCACCAGCGAACCGAACAGGATGCCCGGCTGCGCCCGGGCTATCCGGTACTGCAGCACGTCCGCGCGGCTCACGGGCGCAGGAAACAGAATCTGGACTTCGGCCTCGTCGAAGACCTTTCCGCGCGTGGAGAAAACCCAGTGGTAGAGCGTCACCAGCGTCAAAAGGACGGTGAACACTGCTTCCAGCAGTTGCAGCGCATCGCGGTCCGGAGCCGGCGCCGCCCTGAGCGGGTATTTGAAAAACACAAAGGCAAGGTACCCAAGACCGGCCAGCACGGAAATGAGGTATTTCGGGCTGCGCAGTCTTCTCAGCCTCGAAAGGATGCGGTTTTTCAGGCTGTACAGCAGGAGAAAACGAAATGCGCCGCTCATTCCTCGCCCGGCCCGATGATGTGGATGAAGATCTCTTCCAGGCTGAGATCGCCTCGCAATTCGGGGATATTCCGGGAAATCTCTTCCAAGGAACCGTCGATGATCTTCTTCCCTTCTTTCAGAATCAGGATGCGGCTGCAGATCTCCTCCACCAGGTGGAGCATGTGCGAACTGACAATTACGGCCGCTCCGTCCCGGGCTCTCTTGACAATCGTCTCTTTCATGCGACGCATCCCGAGCGGATCGAGGCCGGTCAGCGGCTCGTCGAAGACCAGGTTGTCGGGAGAGTGCAGGAGTCCGCAGGCGATTACCAGCTTCTGTTTCATGCCTCGCGACAGCTCGGCCGGCAGCGAGTCTCGCCGCCGTGAGAGCTCGAGCTCCTGCAGAAGGGTCGAGGCCGTCGTTTCGAAGCCTTCCACTCCGTAGATCCTCGCGATGAATTCGAGATGCTCGAATACCGTCAGGTGGTCGAACAGGCGCGGTTCGTCAGGCATGAAGCTTATGCGCTTCTTTGCCGCAATCGGATCACTGACTATTGAGTGTCCATCAATCCGGACATCGCCGGCGGTCGGAGGAATGATTCCGACGATGCAGCGCAAGGTAGTGGTCTTCCCTGCTCCGTTCGGACCAACGATGCCCAGCACTTCTCCCGCTTCGACTCGAAACGAAAGGTCCTTCACAGCGGCAAAAGATCCGTACTTTCTGGTAACCCGGTCGACTTCGATCATAGGCGATTCTGAGTGTAACCAAAAAGACGTGCCAGGGCAAAGGCCCTCGCGGGTGCCGTCGTGGAATCGGACGGATCCAGGTGCTACACTTTTCTCAGCGTGGTTAGGAAATAGCCGAACGCAGCGGCGCCCGCCGCACGGGAGAAAAGACATTGGATGCAAATCCCGACGGAGACCTGATCGTTAACGATTTCAACATCCAGATAGCGACCGTCAACGGCTCCGGGAGCCAGTCGGCCAACATGGTTCTGATG
>Ga0209723_1006035_pt1 | contig 12003 bp, 7 predicted proteins | sample BiotimSIPDNA_2_FD_185750 | JGI IMG/M metagenome (GOLD analysis project Ga0209723, IMG submission 185750) | Anaerobic biogas reactor microbial communites from Washington, USA - Biogas_R2 time_0 SIP DNA (SPAdes) (version 2) | ecosystem: Engineered > Bioreactor > Anaerobic > Unclassified | place... | reverse complement strand
TAGTATGTCGACCTTGTTACCTTTACGAATCAGTTTGTATTGAATATTTTGAATATCTAATGTCAACTCTACTGTGAATCTATCCCCAGATACACCTTCGGTAATCGGAATATTGAATCCGAATCCGAATATGATAAAACGTACAAGCGTTGTTTTACCCTGCGTGTTTTTTTTACTTGATATATGAGTATAATTATCAAATTTACACGAATATTCGTATTTTTTGTTATATATCCTAATTTCTTTGATAATCATATCTTCATCTCATTACATACACTTCTAATTACGTTCCTTTTCATCAAAACTGTTTGTATCAATATTTTAAGTATCTTTTCTTTTACAACTTCATCAACATCTAAGGCTTCTAGAATATCCCTATATTCCTGCCAATAATCCGCTGCGAATTTGTCGAAAAAATCATTATTTATCTTCAGTTTGTTCTTCTCGATACGATAGTCGCCAATGATACGAGACATTATTTCAAAACGACCTGAAATCGAATCTACCAAATCAGAATAACTGTCAGAAACTATCGAATAATCTTCAACCGATTCCTGATACAGGCTATTTTCTATATGATTGATTTTATGCAATATCATCCCCCACACAATCCGAGAACGATCACATTTAATGCTCGTATCTTTATTTGAGGCATTAGAATCCAAATAACGGACCCATGTCTCAAACACGAATTTTGGTGATAGGGTTCGAATCATATCGCCCCTTTCAGAAAAGTCATCACGTATTTTACCAATAATCCATTCAGTTTCGCTCCCGTTTTCACCTACATACCTTAAAAACTGTATTGAAAATGAATTGTAATCAAATGATTCTGGGGCATAATTGCAAACCAATTTTTTATTTAACTCACCGATTGCATCGAAAGATACACTCACACCCGAAGGAAAAGCATCACGTTCTGTATTGGATCCAAGCATCGTTTTTATATTCGTAATATACACCAATTTGTGGTTTTCAACCAAATGGGATGATTCGGATAATGTAGTCAGGCCCTTTTTTAAATCTCTTGTCGAATTTTTTGATTCTTCATCATACGATGCCTTGGCCTGAGCATAAACCACACACCCATCTTTAAGACAGATTTCAATATCTTCCGATCCTTCGTTTTTTATTGCAAGAAAATCGTCAAGATGATCGATAAGCAATGATATTGCGGCTGCAGTTTGGAAATGAAACCCGTTGTGCACATGATTCGCATTTCTATTCACTGCCATGCTACTGCGTATCTACAAAGGATATTTTATCGTTATCTTCAAAAATTGCCGCTTGAATTTGAGTCAAAACTTGTTTTCAAGGCACTTAAAATAACGAAATGTCAAAGAAATGTCAACAGAATACGTGCCGAAAATGGCAGATATGGACAATATTTGGGGATAATAAACGATTTTCAGACGATATGTAAAGATAGTTCGAAAGATGTTTGCCTCTTGACGTCCCTTGTAAGCAGCAGGTCCGGAGTTCGAATCTCCGAAATGGCTCCATTCCATTGAATGCCGACAGCGGAACCGATTACGAATGATCGCTGTTTTTTCGATTCCGGGACAATTTTGGATACCTTTATTCCTCGGATATGCCGCGGAACGACGGATCGGGTGAACGATATGAGGTGAGGGTCTTCAAGATCCCGCAATCCCCCCGTATTCCCGCTTGTTTTAGCCTCACGCGGTCCGCGTCGGGACGAACGATATGCCGTGCGGGATATCGCGATCCATTCGCGGGTCGTCTGCAGGATATAACACAGACCGTCCCATCGGGAATCCCGAGATCGATGCCTTGGTCAGACGCCGTCTCGAGGAAAACCGGCTTTCCGAACAGTACATATAGATATTAATCGATATGTTATCGATCGCATGGACGACTGTGAAAGGTATGCGCGGTTCTTCAAGGTCCTGTCGGACCCGAACAGATTGGCGATAATCAGGATGCTCGCCGACGGAGAACTGTGCGCATGCAGGCTGCTCAGCGAGCTGAGCATAACGCAACCGACCCTCTCGCATCATATGGATCGTCTTTGCGGTTGCGGGCTCGTCGTCGGCCGCAAGGAGGGGAGATGGATGCATTACAGGGTGAACAAGGCGGTCGTGGACGATCTCGCAAGATTCCTCCAAGGACTGGGTTGAGGTGATGGCATGGACAAGATGACAGAGGCTGTGAAGAACTATTACGGGAAGGAGCTTAGGAACAGGAAGGACCTGAAGACCGATTCATGCTGCTGCGGCGGGAACCTGCCGCCGGAGGTCAGGGAGACGCTGCCGCTTATCGCCGACGAGATCAAGGAGAGGTTCTACGGCTGCGGATCCCCGCTGCCGCCGTTGCTGGAGGGGATGACGGTCCTGGACCTCGGATGCGGCACCGGCAGGGATGTGTACATCGCATCAAGGCTCGTAGGGGAGAAAGGGCGTGCGATCGGAGTGGATATGACCGACGAGCAGCTGGAGGTCGCTAGGAGGTACGAGGACGAGCAGCGCAGGAGATTCGGATACGCGGAGTCGAACGTCACCTTCCTGAAAGGCTACATCGAGGACCTCGGAACGCTGGTTGAGGACGGCAGCGTCGACGTCGTGATCTCGAACTGCGTGATCAACCTGTCATCCGACAAGGAGAAGGTATTCAGGGAGATACACCGCGTCCTTAAGGACGGAGGGGAGCTGTACTTCTCGGATGTCTTCTCCGACAGACGCATACCGGAGAGCGTATCCTCCGATTCGGTCATACGCGGGGAATGCCTCGGCGGCGCGATGTACATCGAGGACTTCCGCAGGATGATGATCAGGACCGGCTTCACCGATTTCAGATACACCGAAGTCTGCGACATGATCCTGAACAACAGGGAGATCGAGGAGAAGGTCGGAGAGGCCTCGTTCACGTCCAGGACGGTCAGGGCTTTCAAGCTCGACGACCTTGAGGACATCTGCGAGGACTACGGGCAGGTTGCCACGTACGACGGGAGCATACCCGGGCACCCCAACGGTTTCGACCTGGACGATCATCACCATTTCGTGAAGGGCAAGCCGATGCTCGTATGCGGGAACACGGCATCGATGGTCTCCGATACGCGTTACGGCAGATCGTTCGAAGTAACCGGAGACAGAAGTACGCATTACGGAAGATTCGGAGCATGCGGCTCCGCAGCGAAGGAGAAGGATCCGAAATCCGGCTCGTGTTGCTGATCGGAGCTCCGCATATCGCATCGGACACGATGCCATGGTCCTCGGAAGGCCCTCCGGGGACCTTTTCCTTCATATCCGTCCGGCCGCCCCGGGCGGACGGTCTTCGGACATCTGCGAGACCGATTGTAAGGATGACGGTGGGATGATCCGATGACCGGCCATCATCGATTCAGGATTCGGATGATATGCCGGCAGAGGATAACAGGTCGTCCAGGGGTCGATCCCGCCTTCCACCGCAGCGCTGCAGAAGACGCCGGAAGGATGTTTTCTCGTTGTGGGAAGCGGTTGCCGTCGATGTGCGCAGAAGAGGAAATTCCTGTGGTTCGCGATTCTGAGAAGCCTACAGCGATCGCCTGGCGGTTCGTCTGCAGGATCCGTGATGAAAAATGCTGAAGGTGTTTTCGGGGCCTTTCGGCCCCTAAAATGTTTACAACACACCTTTCCTCTTCAGCATCACTCCTGCTGCAATTGCTACGATCACAATCGCCACGATGACGATTCCGACGTATAGCATCGTATTGTCGGCACCGGCATCGGAAGTGCTCTTCTCGCCGAGGAAGTACAACGAGAACGTGGCTGTCTCGAAGGTCAGCTTGCCGTCCTTGTACACCGTCGCACGCACGTAGATTTCGCCCTCGTCGTCGATGTAGAATATCGTCTTCTTGGACATGTCCTCGCCGGGCAACGGAGTGTAGTCGACCGTGATCGTCGCCTTGCCGCCGAGCTCGTGGACGGATTCCGTTCCGACCTTGGCCGAGAGGGTGAACACAGTCTCGTTGCCGACCCTCTCCCTCTGCTTCTCGTTCAGATCCTCGGAGGATGCCTTGCCGATGGAGATCTCCACCTTATCGCCTTCCTTGTCTGCGATGTTCGATACCGCGTCCTTGTCGAGGACGATCTCGCCGGTGGCGGTGGTGATCTTCACTTCGGCTCCCGCGTCCGCGATCGCCTTGAGCGAATCGGCAGCGACTTCCACGATCGAATCCTTGATATCCGTCGGATCTCCGGAGGCGGTTGCGATGATCTCGATCACGGGCACGACGTCGTCCGCGTCGATCGTATCGGTAGCCTTATCGACCTGATCCAATGCCTCCGCGATCGCCGTCTCGGTCACTGTCGCCACGGCCGTGTCGTCAGATACGGTGGCTTCCGTGTTCACAGTGGTCTCGACCTTGGTCTCGGTATCGGACTTGACAGCGGTCGTGGCGACGCCCGTCGCAGTGTCGATGATCGTCGTCTTGACGGATGTATCCCCCTCGGTGTTCGTCGATGTGGAGGTCTCCTGAGTGGTCGTTCCCTCGGTGTTCGTCGTCGTCTCCGTCACGGTTCCGGTCTCGGGATCCGTGATGATGACGGTCTCGGCAGAGATCCCGGACACCTTTATCGATTTTATCACCGATCTGATGTCGGGGATCGTCACGGTCGTGACATCGTCGCGGACGTATGTGGTTATCTTACCATGGGTTCCGTCCGCAGTGACGCTTACTGTTCCGGTGTATCCGCTCAGCACCGTCACTGTGAATGTATAGCTTCTGCCACTGATGACCGGCGATTTTCCCGGAGATACGGTGTAGCCTGTGCCGTCAGAAGGCGCGGACACAGAATATTTCACGTAATACGATGAATCTGGTTTATCATCGAAGTTTCCTCCGGTTATGAAAGCTGTGCAGTTCTCGGAGTAGACCGCATCTCCGCCTCCGGAGACGAATGAGCCTCCGGTGACTCTCAATGTTATGGTCCCTGCGCCCGCATTAGCATCCTTCCTCTCGTACAACGCCGTGTATCCGATGATCTCTCCCGCTGTTATCGTCGCGGAAAGATCGAATGTCGTGGTGTGCTTGACGACCGCGATCCCTGCCCCTGTGGTCGTTGAACCGTTGCCGTTTGAGAGGAACTCGGTCGGAGTGCCTTTGCCCTCGATGGTTCCACCGTTGACCGTGAGCGAACCTGCACGGATCTCGATACCTGTCATTTCACCCGTGATCACGGCACCGTCGGCTATCGTCGTATCAGCGTTTCCGGCCAGGTACATCCCGTGGCCTGTTCCAGATATGTCCGCAGTGCCCGTCACGATTATCTCGGCACCGTCGACGGTTCCGTTGACGTAGACACCGGCACCCGTATAATTTCCTTTATCGTTCTTTCCGATAAGGGTACCTGCGATCGTGGCCTTCGATCCCACATCGACACCGCTGACCTTATCGATGAACACCGCCGCCCAACCCTCAACGGTCACATCGGCACCGATGCTGACTTCAGAGTATCCCGACGGCGCACCGACGGCACCCTTCAGCATTATCGGAGAGTAATCGGGAACGGATTCCCTTACCGTACCCTCACCGGTCAGATTGAGTGTTCCGTTGCATATGAGGAAACGTTTTCCGTCTGCGAATTCGATGTTGTTGCCGTTAAGGTCGATGTTCACAGTCTTATCGCCATCGATGTTGATGATGCTCGATATTAACGTGATTGTTTCCGACAGCACGATATCGATCGAGCTTCCGTCTTCCATGTACGGTATGGCGCTGAAGTCGTCGAACGTTCCTCCGGTTATGAATCCCGTCAGGATGCTGTTTCCATCGCCGTATGCATAGGAACCGACAGACGAAGCGTATACGCTCGAATAGGTTCCACTCTGGATGGATACGGCGGGATTGCCTCCGGGGTATCCGCAGGTATCGATAACGATCGCGTCACCTGTCCCATTAGCACCATTGTTATAATATTCGTAACCTCTATGATGTGCAGTGCCTGTGATGGACGCGTTCTTGATCGTGTAGGTACCTGATTTGATATACAGTCCGGTTCCACCTTCGATAGTGGCACCATCGATATCGAAAGTCACAGCCTGTGGAACGTAGATTGCGCTAACCGAAGGTTCGCCCTGCTCAACAACATAAGTGTTAATGACGGAACAAGCACCCAACTTTACTGTTGTTCCCCCGCTGGTCGCATTACCGTTCCCCTGAATGGTGGCATACATGCCCCGGGACTCGAGGGAAGCGTCTCCTTCGATCTCCAATGAGGAAATGCCGTAGATGAACACACAACAGTCCTTAGCAGACGTGACCGAACCTCCGATTATCGTCAGGGATGGTTCGTATCCGTATGTAGGAGATGATATGTCTGTGGATCCGCTGACGCGATAGGCCTCAAACTCCACGCTCACAACGACGTTTTCCGACGTCAATTCAGATTCACCGGTCACGGTGACTGCTGTCAAGAGCGAAGAGGCTATCGAACCGTCCTTGATCACAACCGTGCCGTCTGTCAATTCCAGAGCGTAGCCCAGTGTGAGTGTTTTGTCGTTCAGGTCGATAGTCAGATCCTTGTCTATCGTGATTTTTGAAATCGTGGTGTAATCATTCAGCAATGTTATTGTGTCATTTGCATTACTACTTCCAATTGCTGATTCCAATGTCGCATAACCGGTATCGCCGATTGATGCAACGTTAGAAGGATCGACCTCGGCGGATGCAGATTCTTTATCGACATCACCCCCTACGAATGGCACTGTCAACAAGAACGCTACTGCGATCACGCCGGCTATCAGTATTTTCATTTTCATTTTCATACCTCCCAAGAACCTACGTCCTTCACGAGGGGGGTGGAAACTATCGTCCCGCGAACCGATACGGAATCGTGATGGATACCATGACCCCCGTACCTTCGAGACATCCGTGCAGAACGATGGGAAAAATCAACAGCGGGTGAAAACGACCTGCGTATAGAACCATCTGGATGTTCAGCCGAGCCTTGAAACAGACCCTTCGACGTTGCATACAGATGCGGAGTTAGGAGGAATGCGTTCTCTCCCCTCCACCTTTGGCGTGTCATATGTCTCCTCCGGGATCCGCTCCGTGAGGAACGGTTCGATGACCCGCCACTGATATGCAGACAAGATCGCTCGTCTCGGTTCGGATCGAATGACGGATCATATTGCGCTCAAAGACTCTCGACAACCCTGCACGGTGTTTCGATGGAAACATATTATCATTCCGGTTTATAAAATAGCGCTATTCGATCGGCCTGCCATCTCTTCGACATCTTGAGGTTCCCGCAGGATCTTTCCTGGGCGGAGATACTGTCTGACAAAACGTGACTCAGAGTATTCAGAACTGTCAGTAGTCCAGCAGTCTGCCGTAGCCGTTCCGGCTGCCGTACATCCTGCCTTTCGCCGTCTCTTCGATCGGATGCTTCAGCATCCTGTCGTACGATGGGGTGTGATGCTCCCGGTATAGCTTCGGTCTCGATGCCCTTATCCGCTGGTACAGTGCATGGGAAGACTCGAGCTCCGACCAGACGCCCGCACCCTTCAGAACCGATTCCGTCTCCGCATCCACGACGAAGACGTTGTCGACGGGAACGACCGCTCTGCCCGGATCTGTCATCAGGCCTAGCTTCTCCAGCCTGCGCACGCGCTCCCTGTTCAGTTCCGTCCGGTTGCCGTTCCTTCTTCTCGGCGAGAAGCGCTGCATCCTCCTCCCGTCGATGATCCTGAAGGTGCTGTCGATCCATCCGAAGCACAGCGTCTCCTCGACGGCGTCGAGGTACCGGTTCTCGACGTGTACGCCACGATGAAGATCGTCACGGCCGACGCGAAAATCAGGCAGGCGGTGCCGAAGGACGTCGGGGACCTCGACGCGAGACTGAGGCTGTTCATGTACAGCACCCGAGACGATCTGGACAGACTCAACGGCATGAAGCACAAGAGGGACGGGAAGCCGAAGGTTTCCGGCTCCTCATGAGATTATACCCCAATTTACCGAGTTGGAGTGACAATAATAACAATAATAACAACCTGTCCTTTATATGGTTTAATGGATATATTTCGCCAGTGTCACCCACAGTGAACGATGTATTAGAAAATAAATTTGTAACAGGTTTATCAAATATGTCAAAATACATGTGGGCGAAAGAATCGTGTAACAGTACGGCCACATCTTGGTTGCCTTTGTTTGTCCACATGATTGATTCTGGTAACGTGGCCACTAAACTATGGGAGCAATGGATTCCAGATAATACAAAAACGATAATCGCTAGAGGCATTTCCTTCGAGTCTGGAAAAACCATCGAAGACAACGATGTTTCAAAGATACTGGGTGCGATGGCTTCTCTTCATGATATCGGTAAGGCCACACCTTCGTTTCAATCCAAATTAACGAAGTCGGAATCAGATTTGTCTCATATCAGATCGAAAAAACTGGAAGGTTTCGGATTGAACATCAAAAGCAATATAGACGTAGCACGCACCCCGCACGCCCTCTGCTCTCAGGCAATACTAGAGAGAAACGGCATGGATAGAAGTGTGGCGGTTGTCGCCGGGGGACATCATGGAAAGCCGCCTTCAGAAGATTTGAAGGAAATAGTCGAAGCTCATCCGAATAATGTAGGATTTGGAACTTCATGGGAATCTGTTCAGATGGAATTGTTGAAATTCTGCTGTGCATCGTTCGGTGTGGATCTGCAGATGTTACGCGACTGCAGATTGGATGTGGGAGCGCAGGTCCTCATAACAGGCCTGGTCATCATGTCGGATTGGCTTGCCAGCAATGAGTACTATTTCCATTACCAGACCGAGTTCAAGGACTGGAGCGGACTGCACGCCAGAGCGGACGAGGCTTGGAACAACATGAGGATGCTCCCCGCCTGGAGAGAAGAAGGTCCTGTCGATTTCAAAATGAGATTTTCATTCGATCCGCGTCCGATCCAGAGCACCGTATCTGATGTCGTATCAGACATGTCATGCCCCGGCCTCATGTTGATCGAGGCCCCCATGGGCGAGGGAAAGACCGAAGCAGCATTGATGGCCGCGGAATTGCTATCGATCAAATTCGGCATGGGCGGTGCTGCCTTTGCCCTGCCCACGCAGGCGACCTCTGATGGAATCTTCCCCCGGATGAAGTCCTGGATAGATTCCGTCTCTTCGGAACATGAGGAACATTCACTGTTCCTGAGCCATGGAAAATCGCACTTCAACAAAGTGTACCGGTCCCTGCCCCACAGCGATTGGAACGTTTCAGAGGACCGTTCCGGTGCCGTCGTCCACGAATGGTTCAACGGGAGGAAGAAAGGACTGCTCTCGGATTTCGTCGTCTGCACCGTCGATCAGATACTGATGGCCGGACTGAAACGGAGACATCTCGCCCTGAGGCACCTGGGCCTTGCGAACAAGGTTGTGATAATCGACGAGTGTCACGCCTATGATGCGTACATGGGTAGCTATCTTTCCAAGGTGATGGAATGGTTCGGGGCATACCGTATACCTGTGATACTGCTTTCAGCCACACTGCAGCCATCCAGAAGGAAGGAACTTTTCGACGCATATCGCAACATCGGGAAGAAACACACCGTCGAAGAGGAATGGGTGCATTCGAAGCAATATCCGCTGATAACATACATCGACGGCACCGAGATAAGACAAATCTCTCCAGAGAGGTCATCAGGAAGCAAAACGGTGAAGATCATCTATGTCCCTGAAGACAGCTTGATTTCCTCCATCGAGGCTTCCTCCTCAAATGGCGGATACATCGGCATCATGATGAACACCGTGGAACGGGCACAGAAAATGTTCAGGACACTACGTGAAAAGTATCCTTCAGACAAGATTATCCTGCTCCATTCAAAATTCACGGGCATAGACAGGACGGATATCGAGGCCGACCTCATGGATTTGATGAGCAAAGAATCTAGAAAGAAACCTCCATTCAGGATGTTTGTCGTAGGAACCCAGGTGATAGAACAGTCCCTGGATTTAGATTTCGACTTGCTGTATACAGACATCTGCCCCATAGACCTGCTGTTGCAGCGCATCGGACGCCTGCACAGGCATGACAACACCCGTCCAAACACATTGAGAGATCCGATATGCTTTGTTATAGATAACGGAACAGGGGACTTTGAAAATGGCTCGGAATTCATATACGGCAGATTCCAGCTCTTCAACACACGTCTGCTCCTGAAGGACCGTATCTTGATTCCGGACGACATCACCAGTCTGATTCATTCTGCGTATTCGGGATCGATGTTGACGCCAGTTCCGTGCGAGATCGAAGACCAATACAGTCGCGCATACGAAGAGATGTGTGAAACGATGAAGGACAAGAATCTGAGGGCGAAGAACTTTCAGGTGAAAAGTCCGAATAAACAGAGAACGCTGGTTGGATGGTTGGACAACCCGCATGGTGAATCGGATGTCGAGTCGGTAGCGGCAGTCCGCGACACGGATGATTCATTGGATGTTATATTGATACAGCACGGTTCCGATGGTGTTTTCAGAATGCTTCCCGGTAAGGATGGATGGAACGGCGAACCCATACCTGCTGATTCCGTCCCATCTGATGACATGTCCTTCACATTGGCTGGATGCAAGGTCTCCCTTCCCGGCAAGATACTGCACAGAAGAGGAACCCGCAGGGTTGTTTCCAGCCTGGAGAACGTGAAAGTCCAACTGCCACCTGCGTGGAGCAAGTCGTCCTGGCTTGCCGACGAGTTCTTCCTTGTGCTGGATGAAACCATGCAATGCAAATTCGAAGGATACAATCTGACTTACGATTCCATCGTGGGCCTGGAGGTAATAAACCATGAGTGAAAGCGAGTTCAACCTACTATACGAACCTTGGATCAAAGTGATATACGGCAACGGTGAGACCAAAGAGATCGGTCTGCTGAAGGTCTTCGAGGATGCACATAGGATAAGGGCCCTGTCAGGCGAGACCTCGGCACAGAACATCTCTGTCCTGCGGTTGCTCTTGTCAATCCTCTACGCGTCGTACGCGCGCGACCTGTCGACAGGGATTTCCGACATAGAGGATGATGATGACGCGGTCGAATGCTGGAAGACACTGTGGGACAAGGGTGGATTCGATACAGGGATCGTAGATGGTTATCTGCTGAAATACGAAGACCGTTTCAATCTCTTCGACAACAAGCGCCCATTCTACCAGGCCAACATCGAGGCTGGTTCCGAATATTCTGCGGCGAAATTGAACGGCTCCCTCTTCGAAAGCGGAAACAAGACGAGGATTCTCACGACGGTTGATGGCGATTCCAAATACACTATGTGCTACTCTGATGCAGCCAGATGGTTGGTTCACCTCATCGCTTTCGACGACAATTCGGCAAAACCATCCAATTTCGGGAAAAAGGATGCACTCAAGATGCCGTCGGCATCCGCAGGATGGCTGGGCCGCATGGGATTGGTGTATGCAGAGGGCAACAACCTCTTCGAGACGTTGATGATGAACTTCGTTCTTATCGACGCTGAGGGTGAACCATTCGATGACGGAAAGGCCCCATGGGAGCTCGACATCCCCAATTCGGCGGAACGCGTTGAGATTGCCTGCCCATCCAGCCAGCTGGAGATCCTGACAATGCAGTCCCGCAGGGTCCTGCTGATGCGTGAGAATGGAACGGTTACCGGATACAGATTGTTGGCAGGCGATCTCGTTTCCAACGAAGGCGCGACCACAGAGCAGATGACGATGTGGAGGGCCAATGGAAACGTATGGAAACCGAGGCGCCACGACCCATCTAGGATGTTCTGGCGCGATTATCAATCATTGATGGCCAAAGTCGATGAGAAGGGAACGACGTTCATGAGGCCGGGCATATGCACATGGCTATCCATCCTTAAGAATCATCGTGTTCTGAAAAATGAGAAACTAAACTTCAGGACCGCGGGCCTTTACTACGGAAGCAGCGATTATTTTGTCAAGGACATAGTAGATGACGGGCTGACCTTCGATTCCGAGCTTTTGGCGGACATGAATATGAGTTGGAACGTCCGTATCGGCGAATTGATAGTGAAGAT
>Ga0209723_1006033_pt1 | contig 12004 bp, 16 predicted proteins | sample BiotimSIPDNA_2_FD_185750 | JGI IMG/M metagenome (GOLD analysis project Ga0209723, IMG submission 185750) | Anaerobic biogas reactor microbial communites from Washington, USA - Biogas_R2 time_0 SIP DNA (SPAdes) (version 2) | ecosystem: Engineered > Bioreactor > Anaerobic > Unclassified | place... | reverse complement strand
CCAGCGGTGCGCCGCCCCCGGCGTCCAGCCGTAGAGGCAGGATTCCGTGATGTACTGGTAGTCGAAGCGGCCAAGCACCAGCGCGTTCTTGACCCAGTAGAGGGTCTCGTGGACCTCCAGCCCCGCTCCCGCCGCGGCGAGGCGGAAGTTGGCGGACTCGCTGTCGCCGTGGAAGATGTAGAACGCGCTCCCCGGCTCCAGAAATCCCGCCGCCGCCCCGAACGCCTTGTCGAGGAACTGGCGGAACTCGCCGCTCTCCATGTCGTCGTTGGCGATGGTGAGGCCGTTGCTCCCCTCCAGCGCGACGTTGTACGGCGGGTCGGTGAGGTAGAGCCGCGCCCTGCCGCCGCCCATCAGCCTCGCCGTGTCCTCCTTCGAGGTCGAGTCTCCGCACATCAGGCGGTGGCCTCCGAGGAGGTACACCTCGCCGGGGCGGGAGACGGGGACGTCGGGCGCGTCGGGCACGGCGTCGGGCTCGGTCTCGCCCTCCTTGAGTTCGTCCTTCGCGCCCGAGAGCAGCCTCTCCAGCTCCGTCGTGTCGAAGCCGAGCAGGCTCATGTCGAAGCCTCCGCCCTGGAGTTCCTTCAGCTCGACGGGCAGCAGCTCGTAGTCCCATTCGGCGATTTCGGCGGTCTTGTTGTCCGCGATGCGGAAGGCCTTCACCTGCTCGGGCGTCAGGTCCTCGGCAATGACGCAGGGGACCTCCGCCAGCCCCAGCGACTTGGCGGCGAGGACGCGGGTGTGGCCCGCGACGATTACATGGTCCTTGTCGAGGATGACGGGGTTGCGGAAGCCGAACTCCCTGATGGAGCGGGCCACGGCGTCCACCGCCTCCTCGTTGTGGCGCGGGTTCCGCTCATACGGGCGGATGTCCGCGATGTTCATCATGGTGATTTGCATGTCTCTCCTTTGCGGAAAAAACTGGTTTCTGGAAAAAGCGGACGTCCGCGGAAACTCTGCCCTATAAGGGGACTCCTTCCGGCCGCCCGCCCTGGAGGGATTTTTAGGGAGAACCCGCCCCCGGGGGCCCTCCCGCCCCCCGTCGGCCCCCTCCCGCCCGGATTCGGGCGGAAAGGGGCTTCTTTCGCGGTGTTTCGCGCGTTTCCGCGCCCTGCGGGCGGGATGCCCCGCCGCGAACCGGGCGCGACGTGGCGCGTCTGTGCGCGTCAGCACCAGACCGGCATCGGCTGCCACGGCTGACGCCACGGCCAGTCGGGCCATTGCGGCCACTGGGGCTGCGGCTGGCATGGGCACTGGCGGCACGGGCACTGGCAGGGGCGGCAGCAACGGCACGGCTGGCATTGCGGTTCGATGCGGACGGTGTGCGCGTCCGCACGGTCGGTTGTGGTGTGTTTAGATTCCATGTTTCCTCCAGGGGCAGCCGCGTTCGTAGCGTCCGCACCATTGTCCTCCTAATACTGCTGGAAAACCTTCATCGCCTGGTGGATTCAGGCGGCATTCCCCGCACTCGAAGCGGATTTCTCCATTGCTGTCATCTCTGATTGTCCATGAGAGATTGTCGAGGGTGCTGAATCTGCAAGTCGCGCAGATTTCAGCGTTGTCGACCTTTCTCTGGAACTCCTGCGCATCGGTCCCCTCGAACACGGTTTTTCCCTTGCAGTTCCTGTAAAAGATTCGTTTTGCCATTGGTCTCCTTCTCATGTTAGGATTTTTCTCGCGCGCGTGGTATACCCGCCCGTTTTCGGGCGATTTTCACGCGGGTACACCCTCATCTCCTAACACACACATGTATTTTGAGATATTTGTGTGTGTTTGAGCAGTTTATGCGTTAGGAAAATGGTTAGGAAATGGTTAGGAAAGGTTAGGAAACTGGCTTTGTTTTCCTAACCTGCGCCATTCAAGGTTAGGAAAAAATCGGATTTTCCTAACGTCTCCTAACGTGTTTCTAACCTTTTCCTAACCTTCGTCTCCGCCTTCTCCGCGCCGTTTGCGGCGCTTTCTCGGCACTTCCCATCCGGGCGGCGGACGGTCCACGCTGTATCTGCCGTTCTCCGTCTTCAGCCATCGCCGCTCGACCAGCTCCATGAGGATGTCGAGGCGCTGCTTCGAGTTGGTCCCCGTTCCGTTGGCGTTCTGCGAGATTGTCCCCAGCCGCACGCCGTCCCCCCTGTCCGCGTCCCGGACTATCTCGAAGAGCCGCTTGTACAGCCTCTCCGTGTCCCTGGACTTGCCGTAGCTCGGGGAGATGTTGAACAGCATCTTCTCCGCCTGCGCGAAGTACCATTTGGTAATCAGCGCGGCGCGCGCCTTCGTGTCCTCCGTGATGACGACTTCCTCGCCGATGGTGGCGGGGTCGTGTGTCGTCGAGAGCATGACGCACAGGCGCGGGTAGTATTCGCTGATGAGCCGCCGCCAGGACGGGTAGAGCTTGCGTTCGCAGTTGCCGTAGAACACGGATTTCAGCCCGAGCTGGTATCCCTCCTCGAACTTCACGAGTCCTCGCTTGAGCAGGAACGGCTGCGCCAGCTCCTGGAGCCGCGTGAGCGTGGCCACCATGTCGAAGTTCCTCGGGTCGCCGTAGAACTCGGGCATCCGCGCGAAAAGGAAGCGTCCGAGGAAGCCTGTGTCGAGGTCTATCTGCGAGACGTATGCGTCGAACACCTCCGGCTGGATGTTGGCTATGATGTTCGGGGCGCAGAAGTCGGCGGAGCGCATCGGGCTTCCCTTGCCGCGCTCGGAGAAGGTCTGCGAGAACGAGCCGGAGCCGAACGCCTCGGTGAGGAAGGACGTGGCCTTGTGCTGCCAGTGGAGCGGGTCAATCCAGTTGGCCAGTTCGCCTATCTGGATGAGGCCGTTTGGCTTCTTCGTGAGGGCGTAAGCCAGCCCCTCGGCGGAGCCGGCGTTGCCGATGTTCCAGTCGCCCGCCGTCCCAGGCTGGCCGTTGGGGAGCGCGCTTGTGTTGTTGAAGTGCGCGAACTTGCCGAGAAGGTTTCCGATGTCCTTGCCCGACGCGGAGTTCGCGCATATCATCGCGTAGACGTTGCAGAGCTGCCCGCCGGCCGTGTCGATGACGAGCCTCGCGCGGTTTGCCCCCGTGAGCATGACCCCGGCGACGTTGCCGCCGCCGTGCCTCGCGTTTAGTTCCTCCTGCGTGGCCTGTCCCGTGAGGCAGCATCCCGCTGTCACGACCGCCTTCTGCAACGCCGCCTCTACGGGCAGCGGCGGGTTCGTCACCGAGCCGTAGAGGGCGGCGATGTCGCCGAGGAGCGTCCCTTCGAGGGCGTCCCGCACGTCGTCGGAGGTGATTTTGCGCCACGGTCGTTCCGGCTCGGGCGGCTCCGCGTCCAGCACGGCGAGGTTTCCCTGCGGCTGCTCCGCCTTTGGCCTGAACGCCGACCAGTCTATGCCCGACGTGTCCTGCACGGGAGCGCCTCCGTATCCCTCCCTTGAGAGGGCGGAGGCGGCCTCCGCGCAGTCGCCGTTGTGTTCCAGCAGCGCGTATGCCATGAATGGCGAGTAGGACTTATCCTGCTCGAAAGGCGAGGCATTGGACGAGAACACGTAGAACGAGCCGTCCTTGAGCGTCGCCGACGTGCCGTCGCCTTTCTTGCCCGGCCTCTGCCAGTGCTCGTTGCCGTCCGGCGTCGTGCGGAGCGGCTTCCATCCGTGCCTCTGGAGCAATGCCCGGAAGTCGCCCCTCGCGTTGAAGTCGTCGCCGGGGCGGGTAGCCGGGGCGGCGGATGCGACGGGCTGGCGAGTCTCGGTCTGCGGCTGCGGCTCGTCCTCCCCGGCAATCTCGTTGAGCTTCCACGCCGCGTCGAGAAGCGTTTCGCGCTCCTTCTCCGCCAGCGTGGGGAGATGCCCGTAGTCGTTCTGGCACAGGACGTATCCCCGGCTCGGGGCGCAGAGGACGAGGCCTCCTTCGCCGCGCGTCTCGATGAGGGTGGTCCGCTTCCCGTCCCGCATCCCGACCGCCAGCTTGAGGTTGCCGCAGACGGGCTCCGAGCATCTGTACGAGACGTGGAATCCACCCGACGGCGTCCGCTCTATGACGAGGCGGTCGTAGAGCTCCTGCGGGAGCGCCTCCGCCCATTTCGGGAACAGCTCCCCGTGGTTGTCGAAGTCCATGCACTCGAGGTTGCCGGACACCTTGCCGCATACGACGCACACGGCGTCGTCGCTTGCCCTGAACCACGAGTCCACCTCGGCCTCCGTCGGGCGGCGTCCCTGGAACTCCTTCCAGGAGGCCACCGACGGGCATTTGCGCGTTCGGTCTGCGGGGAGCACGGACAGGCCGGACGCGAGGTACTGCCGCGGCTCCTTCATGGTTTCAGCAGCCCCCGCAGAAGTCGCACTTCATCGCGCCGAGTTCGCGGAACACGTCCTTCAGCCAGCCGAGCAGTGCGCGGTGGGCGGCGGTGGGGCGGATGCCTCCGAGGACGGCGGCGCACTCCTTGGGCGTGACCAGGCGCAGGCGCTGGACGCCGCCGTTGGTGTCCGCCAGACGGTAGCGGGAGGACAGGACGCCCGCGCGCTCCAGGCGGCGGCTGGGGTTCCTGTCGTTGATGAGGGTCCCGATGTCCCTTGCCGAGATGAGGACGGAGCCGTCCTCGACGAACATGCGCAGCGTCTTCGCGCCGTAGTTTCTGGTGATTTCAATCATTTGCCTTCCTCCTTGTTGTCGTTCTCCAGCCCCGCCAGGATGGCGGCGGCCTCCGCCTTGACCTTCTCCAGTTTCACCGCGAGACTCTCGCAGTGTTCCACGAAGTCGCGCCAGCACTCGAGCTGGCTCTCGCCGATGCCGACGGGCGAGCCGAGGATGTCGTAGTTGACCAGGGTGACGCGGCGGACGCCGTTGCGCTCGACCTTGGTGTCGAGATGCCAGCGTCCGTCCGGGCTGGCCTGCTCGGTCTTGCTCTCGCTGGCCTCGGTCTGCCATTCGATTGTCATGTGTTCCATGTCGTTCTCCTATTTGCGTTGGAGGTTTGGGACTATCCACTTGAGCATGACCGTGGCGAGGATTGCGCCGACGGAGTAGCGCCAGTGGTATGGGATGAAGAAGCTCCAGCAGAAGAGGGCCGCCGCGATGGCGATGACGGCGAACGCGATGGCGGTCGCCGCCAGCTCCACGAGCAAGTCTCCACAGCGCTGGCTTCTCTGGATTTGATGTTGTAATGTGCGCATTTATGCTCCTTTGCTCAGAACAGCGAGAATCCGAAGATGGTGACGACGCCCGCGGGCTTGCGGTAGTCGACGGCCTTCACCGCCCCGTGGCCTGCGGACTGCTCCGCGTCGGTCGCGGGAGGGTAGTATTCGATGAAGGTCGGCTTCGTGGCGCAGCCGCCAAGCAGGACGGCTGCGGCGATTATGGCAAGCGTCCTTCTCATTTCAACTTCAGCAGATAGCGGTTGCTGACGGCCTTGAAGGAGCGCGGGTATTCGCAGTCGGCCTCCTTGAACACCAGCCCCTCCCGCTCGTGCCCCCGACCGGTCGCGCCCTCTGCGAACTTCAGCACGGCGTCCACGGAGGGCAGCTCGGAGAACACGTCCATCGCGGGTGCGACGACCTTGACATGCGGCAGCCCGAGGCGGGCGCACAGCTCCCTGCGCTCGGTCGAGCCGAGGTACCGCCCGTTGGCGATGTCCCAGATGCGGAACACGCGGAACTCCCTTTCGGGCAGCAGGTCGCGGTTGCCGTTCATGCCGGGGCCGACCAGCTCGCCCTGGACGGCGATTTCACGGCCAAGGGCGGCGAGCTTGCCCTCGATGCCGTACTTGACGGCGGCCTCCCACCAGGCGTTGGTCTCGTCGCGCTCAAGTTCGAAGTTGCGGCTGCACACGCCGAACGGCCTGTCGGGCCGCATGGACGGAGCCCGGAACACGGTCATCGAGGAGCCGTCGGCCTTCTCGGTGACCTCCCAGAGGACGCCCTTGAGGGTGCCCGGCCAGTCGGCGAGGTTCTGGATGCGCTCCTCGTCGGTCTTGGGAATCCAGGAGGGGAAGTTGCCCTCCCTGCGCCCGAATCCCTGCGGTCGGCTGGTGTCGAGTGCGGCCTTCATCTCCGCGTCGATGTCGTCGAAGTGCCTGACTCTGAGGATGTCGTCCTCGCCGTTCATGATTGCCGCGAGTTCGGGGAAGAGCGAGACCGGCATCACCAGCCCCTGCGAGATGACGCCGCGCATCTTGACGGTGCGGATTCGGATGGCCTGCATCAGAACCCTGCCGTGCTTGTCGGTCCAGGAGCGGAGGCAGCGGTCGCGCAGGAAGGCGTAGCGTTCGTCGTCGGCTGGAAGAGCCGAATCGATTTCGAAATAGACGGCGGTGTCGCCGGGCTTGAATTCGCCCCGGCCTGTGACGACGCGCCAGCCCTTGCCCTTCATGGTGACCACGTCGAGCCTGTCGGAGTCGGCTATCGGCTCGGCGGTGGCGATTGTTACGATTGAAGCGAGTTTTCTCATTGTGTCTCCCTGTGGTTAGAAGGTTACGGTTGCTGTGAGGGTCGCGGCGGCAAGCCAGTAGATTGTGCGCCGCCAGTCGCCGTTGAATCCGTATGCGGTGGCCGCCAGGGCGTCGAGCGTCATCAGGACGGTTGGGAATATCTGCGTGTATTTCATTGCTCTCCTTCTGGTTAGAATGGTATGTCATCGTCTGCCACGGGCGGGATTCCTCCGGGCGGCGTGGTGACGGGTCCGCTTTCGAGCAGCCACATCAGCCTGTCGGTCATCTCCGGCCTTTCGCCGATGACGGCCCTGTGGACGCGGTCGAACCTCTCGCCCGCCACGGAGCGGACGGTGATGGTCTTCGGGGCCGCCAGTGCGCCCGCCTCCGCCCAGGAGACCGCCTCGTCCACGGTGTTGGGGACGGGGCATCCGTCGGCGCACCGCTCAAGCCACCACTTCTCGAACTTGCGCCTCGCGTAGCCCGTGTGTTCCGGGCAGACCCACTCGGACTTGTAGCAGCCGGGGCCGATTTGGTATTCCACGCGCATCGTCCTTGGCGTCCCAGGCTCGGCGTCGCGCTTGACGTGCGGCGAGTAGGAGACGTCCGTCACCTCGTGGTCGGTGTCTGTGATTTCGCCCGACAGGACGCCCTCGGTGGAGGCGTGCTCCGTGAGGTTCGATGTCTCCTTCGCGGGGAACACGTGGCCGCATTCGGGGCATTTGCCGTAGCCCGCGTGGATGAGGGCGCGGCATTCCGGGCATTGCTTCGCGGGCGCTTCGCCCGTGCCTCCCGCGCCCGGTTCCCGCGCCTTGATGGTGTCGAGCGGACCGTGCCGCAGGATGTTGCCGCCGTAGTCGAGGAAGAGGCAGTCCTTCTTGCCGGTCTCGGGCGAGAGGCGCAGGCCCCGCCCCGCTATCTGGAGCAGCAGCCCCGGCGACTGGGTCGGGCGCAGCATCGCCACGCAGTCCACGTTGGGGGCGTCGAAGCCCGTGGTGAGCACCGAGACGTTGCAGAGGTACTTGAGCGGCGGCTTGGGCGTCCCGAAGAGGTCGGCGGGGACGTGCCCCCCCTTGAAGCGGGCGATGAGCTCGTCGCGTTCCCAGGCGGGCGTGTCGCCCGTCACCACGGCGCATTCCTTGCCCGTGTACTCGGTTATCTTCTCGGCGACGTGCCTGCAGTGCTCCACGCTGGTGCAGAAGATGATGACGGACTTGCGCTCCTTCGTCAGGATGGCGATTTCCGAGCAGGTCGCCCTGACCAGCTCCTCGCTGTCCATCGCGGAGGCCAGTTCGTCCTGGACGAATTCGCCCGCCCGTATGTGGACGGTCGAAAGGTCGGCCTCGGCGCGCCCGGCGCGGGACACGATGGGCGAGAGGTAGCCCTGCGCTATCATGTCCTTGAGCCCCGCCTCGTAGCAGATTTCGTTGAGCAGGTTCTCGGGCTTGCAGATGGCGCCGCCCTTGAGGCGGAACGGCGTCGCGGTCAGCCCGATGAGGCGTACGTTCGGGTTGATGACCTTCATGTCGTTGAGGAAGGTGCGGTACATCCCGTCCCCGTCGGGGGCGATGAGGTGCGCCTCGTCGATGATTACGAGGTCGAAGCGACCGAGGGCGTCGGCCTTGTCGTACACGCTCTGGATGCCTGCCACGATGACCGGCTCACGCGTGTGCCGCGACTTGAGCCCCGCCGAGTAGATGCCCATCGGCAGGTCGGGGCAGAGCCTCCGCACCTTGTCGGCGTTCTGCTCCAGAAGCTCGCGGACGTGGGCGAGGATGAGGACCCGCCCGTCCCAGAGCGTCACCGCGTCCGTTGCTATCTTCCCAAGCACGAGCGACTTGCCCGTGCCCGTGGGGAGGACCACGCAGGGGTTGGTGTCCTTGCTCCGCAGGTGGTCGTAGACGGCGTCCACCGCCTCCTGCTGGTATGGCCTGAGTTCAAATGGCATCGAGCGCCTCCTCGTCGGGCCAGTCCTCGGGCGCGAGCCCGAAGTTCCTCATCTCGATGGCGGTCTCCGCCTTTATCAGCTCGAACCTCTCCCGGCTGATTTTCATCGACTTGCATATCGCCTCCGGCTCCAGGCCCCGCATCAGGTGGAAGCACACGAGCCGCTGCTCGTCGCTGGTTATGGTCTCAAGGTACTGGCGGACCAGCTCCGCCCGCGCCTCGCGTCTCCGTCTGTTCATGTTCCGAAATCCTTATGGTTGCCAGGCCGTCGGGCGGCTCGGGCAGCATCATCGTGGCCGTCAGTTTCCTTATCAGCGAATCGTCCTCGTACACCCCCGCGCAGGTCAGCGAGTCGAGGGTGCATTTGAGGGAGTTGTCCACGTCCCTGCGCCGGTTGTCTGGTGGGTGGAGGTCGATTTCGACCTCCACGGGGACGCGGAACGTCGGGATGGCCGCCCGCCTGGCGATTGCCGCCACCGTCTCGCGGTACCGCCGCCCGTCCTTCGAGATGAGGACGCGCGGGCCGACGTGGCGGTAGTAGTGGTTCACCGAGGGCGGCCACGGCAGCGTCAGCGTGGCGTTCATTTCCTCAGCTCGGCCTCGTAGTGGACACGCTCCCGCTCGACGAGGTATCCCCAGACGCGGCTTACGACGAACTGGATGGCGGCCACCATGAGGAAGAACGGGATGAGGAAGAGGAACAGGTCCACGCAGGTCTTCTGGAGCATCTCCAGGGCGGTCTGCGGGAACAGCGGGTCGGCGGCCCTCATCCGGGCCACCCACGCGTTTCCGTAGAGGTCGAGGAAGCGGAAGACGATGTAGGCCAGGGGGACGAGGGGGATTGAGGTGAGGATTCTCTTCATGGTTTCTTTCTCCTTTGCCGTTTGCGGCCTGATGTTTCCACGAGCTGCTCCCTGCGCGGCGGCAGAGGGAGCTGCCTTTCGCGCGGGGGCGGCTGCGGCCATGATATGGCCGTCGCTATGATGGCGATTGCGATGATGCTCATTTCCTTGCCCAGGGTGCGGTTTGCGGCTGCTGCTGGACGGGGGCGGCGGTCTGTGCCGTCGTCTCCTTGGGCTTGTAGCCGCTGATGACGTTCTCGAGCTCGTCCGTGTCCTTGCGCCGCCTGCAGCGGACGGAGAGGACGAGGGTGCGGTTGTGGAGCTCGGCGGTGTCGTGCGGGTTCGGGACGCCCGCGGCCTGGCAGACGGCGGAGAACTGCGCCCGGCCGATTTCGACGGCCTCGCGGTTGGTGTTCTCGACGTTGTAGCGCCCCCAGAGGCGGCGTCCCCTGTGTTCGCCGGAGACGACCTCGAACTCGAGCTGGATGTAGCTGCCGTTGCCGGCGCGGGTGGCCTTGACGTCGGAGTCGGAGATGACTGCTTCGTACTTGCCCTCGGGCAGGGGCTTGAACTCCTGGGCGGGGGCGACTTCGGACACGTTGAAGTTGATTGTTGCCATTGTGTTGGTCTCCTTGTGGTTAGTGGGCGAATACTGGAATCGGGATTGAAATGGTTGCCGGACGCTTTGGCGGTCGCGGCGCGGCGCAGACGACCGGCGCGGAGGCCGACGGGCATCGGATGTGCTCGAACCACGTCATCAGCGGCCAGAAGTCGTCGCGGATGAGGCGGCATCTTTCGCCCGCCTCGATATGCCCGTGGCAGACGTCGCAGACCTGGCGGTGCCGGGCGGTCACGATTTTTTCAGCCATTTCCGCCTCCTCTGGACGCGCCCATGTATGCGTCAATGAAGGCCTGCCAGGAGAGCGGGATTTCGGAGGGGAGCCCGAAGCGGTTCTTGGCGACGCAGGCGGGGCTGCCGACGGTGCGCAGGACGCGCTCCCCGCCGTCCGCGCCGATGGCGGTCGCGATGGCGCGTTCGCCCTGGAAGCCGCTGCCTTGTTCCTTGCTCACGCGGAAGCGCTTGGTCGCGAAGAGGACGGCGTCCGCCCACTCGCAGAGGAGGCTGGTCGCCGACTTGTGCAGCCGGGGCGTGTAGCGGTCGTAGGCGGAGTTCTCCGGGTCCTCGAACCGCTCGACCTTGCTGTGCGCGATGACGATGACAATCATCCCGCGCGTCTCGCGCAGGTCGTTCAGCAGCGCGACCACCTTGCGCCAGTGGCCGAGGGCGTGGACGTAGCCCTTGCCGTATCCGCCGTCTGCCTTCTCGATGGAGCGGACGCCGAACTCGGCGCACACCTGGTCCCAGATGAGCCGCTCAAGCCAGTCCGCGGAGTCCAGCACCACCGTCTGGAAGTCGTGCGGCTCGTCCCGCAGGGCGTTGAGAGCGGCGAGGACGTCGTTCAGGTTCTTCGCCAGCGGGAACTTTGCGGTGTCGATTTCGCCGAGGCCGTCCTCGGTCTGGACGAAAATGGGGTTGGGGGCGGCTGCGCCTATGGTGGACTTGCCGACGCCTTCCTGTCCGTAGATGAAGAGGCGGGGAGGCTTGCTCTCGCGGCCTCGCGTGATGTTCTCGAGCATTGACATGGCTGTTTTCTCCTTATAGGCTGGTGATGACCCTGACCTCCTCGTAGCCGGTCGGCCATTCGCCGGTCTGGAGGCACTTGCGGTAGCGGACGAGGGCGGCCTCGTTGACCTTCTCGGCCTGGTCGAGGACGTCCCCCGGCAGCTCCCACACGCCCGTGCTGAACGGCTCGTTCTTCTCCACCGCGATGAGATGGACGGGTGCGGTCTCGCCCGTGGCCTCGCGCAATACGGCGCGGTAGAACGCCATCTGGAACACATAGCCGAAGCGCTTGCAGTCGCCCTCGAACCACTTGAGGCTGTCGCAGGTCTTGAGGTCCACGATGCCGTATTCGCGGGAGAACCAGTCCATGCGTATCTGGCAGGGGACGTGGCAGTACTCCGCCCGGACGGTCGCCTCGGACACGCCGTCGTCCAGTAGGGCGGAGGCCGCGTCGTGCAGCCAGACCGACTTCTGGAGCTTCACGATGAAGCCGAAGTCCTTGGGGCTGACGATTTCGCGCGTCTGCGCCGCAATCCACTCGGCGTATGCCTTGGTGGTCTTGCCGTAGGGTTCGCCCGTCTTCGGGTTCACCGGGCCGTCCGCCACGAGGAACTGCTCGTCGAAGGCGGCCCGGCCTTCCAGGATGAGGCAGTGGGCGGCGCGTCCGAGCGCCAGCGCCGGGCTTTCGCTCTCGGCGATTTCGCCGCTGGTCTTGCGGCGATAGAGTTCGGGTGATTCGCGGAAGGCGGCCAGGTTGTGGCTCGACATGTACCTGCCGCACCTGCTGGCGGCGTGGTACTCTTCCGCGGGGATGGTGAGGAATCTGTCTGTGTTCATTGGGGGGTGTCCTTTTGGTTTTCCCGACGTCCACCCTTTGTGGGCGTCTATCTCTTTCACTCAGGGTTTTTCTCAAAACGGCAGGACGATTCCACGAAAATTCTTGAATTTTGGGCAAAAAAAATCCCGCCAGGGCGGGAAAATGGGGGATGAGGTGGAAAGGACGTAGATACAGATTTATATTACATGACAGTGCGAGAGTGCAAATAAAGGACAAAAGATGACAATTACCCCCCAGAAACGACATTATATGACAATTCCAGACAAAGGAACTGCGATAATCAGTATATTGAGGGAAGAGGAAACCCCAGACTGCTTTCTCGATTATTGGGAAAGATTGACATTCGTCTTTATTG
>Ga0209723_1006028_pt1 | contig 12014 bp, 10 predicted proteins | sample BiotimSIPDNA_2_FD_185750 | JGI IMG/M metagenome (GOLD analysis project Ga0209723, IMG submission 185750) | Anaerobic biogas reactor microbial communites from Washington, USA - Biogas_R2 time_0 SIP DNA (SPAdes) (version 2) | ecosystem: Engineered > Bioreactor > Anaerobic > Unclassified | place... | reverse complement strand
CGGATCTGTCAGAGAAGGGCAGTTGCTGCGAAGCCCACAGAAACCAAAAGACGAAGTCGCCGGCAAAAACTGGAAGAAGAAATCAAACAGAGAGTAGAACTTCCCGGGAGAGCCCGTTAGCGCTCAACCCAAGTGCGGTCAGTTGACCGAATCGAGGTGGTACCACGGAATGAACTTTCGCCCTCACGAGCGCGGAAGTTTTTTTATATTTAGGACATATTTTAGAGGTGAAGATGACAGAACTACCAAAAGCATATGATTTCAAAGAATACGAAGAGGGCATTTACCAAGAGTGGGAGCAAAAAGGTTATTTCAAGCCAACCAATGATCCCAATTCTTCCGGACATGACCCTAGCGTTGAACCTTTTGTGATCGTTATCCCACCTCCCAATGTTACCGGAGCGCTGCACTTGGGACATCCGATGTTTGTGACGACGGAAGACATCATGGTGCGTTATCACCGCATGAAAGGCGAGCCAACCCTTTGGGTACCGGGCACTGATCATGCCGGCATTGCTACCCAGCTGCAAGTCGAAAAGAAACTTCAAAGTGAAGGCACATCGCGGGAAGAAGTGGGTAGAGAGGCTTTTGAGAAACGCGTCTGGGAGTGGAAAGAAAAGTACGGGGGTGAAATCACCTCCCAATTGCGCCGGCTTGGGGCTTCTTGTGACTGGTCCAGGGAGAGATTCACTCTTGATGATGGTTTGTCCAAGGCGGTCCGTGAAGCCTTTGTCCAGTTGTATGAAAAAGGACTGGTCTATCAGGGTCCTCGCATGATCAACTGGTCTCCCGGCCTTCAGACTGCGGTTTCGGACCTGGAGGTGGAGTATTCTGAAGAAGAGGGCAAACTTTACTATTTCAAATACGTCTTGGCGGATGGCTCAGGCGAGTATTTGCCAGTGGCCACCACCCGCCCGGAGACCATCCCTGGTGACACCGGAGTAGCTGTGCATCCGGAGGATGAGCGTTATAGCAAATTTGTGGGCAAAGAAGTGTTGGTGCCTGTGCTGGGGCGCAAGATCCGTGTAGTGGCCGATGAGTATGTCACCAGGGAATTTGGCACTGGCGCGCTTAAAATCACCCCTGGGCATGACCCCCATGACTATGAGATCGGTGAACGGCACCACCTTGAGCTGATCAACATCATGAACAAAAATGCCACGCTGAATGAAAACACGGGACCTTATGCCGGTATGGACCGATTCAAAGCCCGGAAACAAATCTGGGCTGATATGCAGGAAGCTGGTTTGGTTCTGAAGGAAGAACCCTATCTGATGAAAGTACCCCGCTCTCAACGGGGCGGTGAAATCATTGAGCCCTTGGTTTCAAGCCAGTGGTTCATCAAAATGGACAGCCTGGCAGCCAAGGCAGCCGAAGCTGTGCGCCAGGGTGAGATCACCTTTGTGCCGGAGAGATTTACCAAAGTATTCCTCAATTGGATGGAAAATATCCAGGACTGGTGCATCAGCCGACAGCTCTGGTGGGGTCACCGCATCCCGGTCTGGTATTGCGACGAATGTCATGAAACCATTGTTTCACGCGAGGACCCCAGCTCTTGTCCCAAATGCGGTTCCACTGCACTGCGGCAGGACCCCGATGTGCTGGATACCTGGTTTTCCTCTGGATTATGGCCTTTTTCAGTTTTTGGCTGGCCTGAAAACACACCCGACTTCCAGTATTTTTACCCGACCAGTGTCATGGAGACAGGCTATGACATCATCTTCTTCTGGGTGGCTCGCATGGTCATGGATGGACTGGAGTTCACTGGCAAAGTGCCCTTCCACACTGTTTATTTGCATGGCATGATCCGGGACGATAAAGGCCAGAAGATGAGCAAGACCAAGAACAACGTGATCGATCCTTTGGTGCTCATGGATGAATACGGTACGGATGCTCTCAGGTTTACCCTGGTTGTGGGCTCAAGCCCAGGCAATGACCAAAACGTGGGTGTCAAGAAAGTTGAGGCAAATCGTAACTTTGCCAACAAGGTATGGAATATTGGAAGATTTGTGATCAGTGCCATTAATCGAATCGAAGAACCTGCCTTGGAATCCATCCAATGGACTTTGGCAGACTCATCGATCTGGGCGCGTACCCGCCAAACTGTGAATGCGGTGAATGATTTGTTCGAAAACTACCAGTTTGGTGAGGCTGGCCGGCAGGTTTATGAATTCCTGTGGAATGACTTTGCTGATTGGTACCTTGAAGCCTCCAAACGTCAATTGGCTGAGGGCGCTAACCGGGCAGCCCGTACTGCCACACTACTGGCAAATGTACTGGACCTGATGCTGCGTCTATTGCATCCCTTCACACCTTTTGTCACCGAAGCCCTGTGGGGTTACCTAAAGGCAGCCTGTCAGGAAAATGGTTTGGTCTACAAACCAATTGAAGGTTGGGAAGAGCACCTAATCGTTGGGCGCTGGCCTGAGCGTATGCCGCACGAAGCCTGGGAAACAGACGCGATCAAGGACTTTGAGTTAGTCCAGGAAATTGTCCGCTCCATTCGAAACCTGCGTTCTGAATACAAAATTGAACCCAACAAATCTTTAGAAGCGCTTTTTGTGAGTGAAAGTAGGGCTGATTTCGTTGAAAAAAATAAACACTTGCTTGTGGATTTGGCAGGTTTGGATGAGCAATCCCTAACCGTTCACACAACCAAGCCTGAAACCGAAGGGCTAACCGCACTGGTAGTCGAAGACATAGAAATATTTCTTAGCATGACCGCAGATGGTGACGATCAGGCTGACCGTGAAAGGCTGGAAAAAGAACTGGCCGAGGCTGAAAGCCAAATTGCAAGGCTCGAAAAATTACTGGCATCGCCCTTTGCCCAAAAAGCTCCCGCTCAAGTAGTTGAGGCGGAGAGAGAAAAACTGGCAGGCTATAAAAGCAGCGCTGAAAAGCTGCGGGAACGCCTGGGATAACTTGACCGACTTAAAAGACAAACCCCGCATTTCGCGGGGTTTGTTGTTATGTTCTTAGCCGTTGAGCCTTTGTTTTTCCAGATTGATTATCCTCTTGAGAATGCTAATAGAAACGGCGTAAGTCGAATCCATCCCAAAGTAGGACAGACCGCCAGCACCCAGGTTTTTACCCTTGGTATAAGGCGTGTCTGATACGTAGTGCAATATGCCCAGATCAAAGGGTAATTTACTCAGAGAAACGATTTGGTTGATTGGGTAACGCTGCGGGCGGGAGAGCTCGTAAATAGCTGAAAGGTAAGGACCGGCTTCCATTTCGATGTCGGTATAGCCTTCCCGATAAATGACATCCATGATGGTCTTGTTCTGTAAGAAAGTACCCAATACCGTCACTGATTTCTGATTGTCCAGAACGGTACCAAAAATCAAATGGGGGGCAATGTCCTGGGCGTTGATGCTGTTTGGAAAAATGTAGGTATTGTAAGAGTGCTCGTCGTAAACAACTTCCGGGATGATCACGTCACCCTTGACACCATTCAAACTAGCGGCCTTGCCCATAATGTAGATACCAAGTATTTTGGGAACATTTTCCGCGATTTTGGTCAAAAGGTTGTAAGCGGCCACGCCCAAAGGATAGTCAATGTTCAGGATCAGAGCGTCACTCTTTTTGAGAAATTCCAATGAGGGGTCACCATTTGAAGGAGCCAGACGCTGATCAATACTGCTTGTGTCTAATTTGGATAATTCGATAACATTCGCTTCTACATCGAAGGCGTGCATGCTTGGAAAACGATTGATGCCCCGGGCTTGCTCAAATCTGACTTGATCATCGCAAAGGGGGCAGCCCTTTTCTGTCGCAAGATACTTCTTCATTGCGTAATAGTAAAAATTTTCCGGGCTTGAGTTCTTTTTCTGGCGGTTGATCTCATTCCATTCTGCTTCAAGGATTGGTTCATTGTTGTGGATGAAGTCCAGAAGCAGCTCTTTTTTACCCAGGGCGTATCCGGAAAGCAGGTTGGTCAGGCTGTGCGTGTTTGAAGAGACGAAGTAAATTGGTCTCTGGCTGATAATTGGGGATTGTTCCTGGATATTGGCCCACCAGTTGACAGTCGCCTTACGATAATCGTTCAGAGACCCGCTGAGCAATTGAATTGTAAAATTTGCCTTGTGAGATCTGAAAATGTTCATTGTTTCGGTAAAACTATCACCCAAAATTGTATAGAGCCGGGCGAGATCGTCTTGCGAGAGATGTAATTGCTGACCTAATTGTGTAAAGGCTTCCGGATTGGAAGGTTGGGCTTCAAGGATGAGTTCAAGATCGAGCGTGTTGAGGATGGAGTGAAGCTTGTTCCACTCAATTTGTAAGGCGGTCAGACAGGGGACAACGTCGTCGATATCAGAACGGGAGGCAACAAAACAGGCCATACGGTTGACACCGTCAAAATAACACTTTCTTCTTCTTGCTTTGGCGGAAACTTCCTGCCAGGATTCAATGTCAGCATAGCCATGCTCCGCAAAACTGGCAGAAGATTGGCCCAGGATCACATGTTGTACATGCACAATTGAAGAAGGAAGCCGTAAAAGTGTGTAGATCAGAGCGGAGGTGTCGGGTTCATCCTCCTTTGCATTCATATGCAATGAGGAGTCTGTTCCGGCGTGGACCTCTTCAAGCGTGCGGATATAAACCTCGTTTGTTGAGCGCAAAAGGGAGTAAATTGTGCGCAAATAGAGGTCAATTTCTTCAGATGAGCGAATAGGTACTGTTCTTTCCATGGTCAAGGCCTTTGTGATTTTTACAAATTCTAACATGGCAGCCTGAATCTTGGGTGTAACGTATAATTGAAACCAGGAGTAAAACATGCTTTATTTGGTTGCAACACCGATCGGGAATTTGGGCGATATCACTTACAGGGCGGTTCAAGTCCTGAAGGCTGTGGATTTGATCGCGAGCGAAGATTCACGCAAAACAAGCATTCTGCTCAAGCATTATGATATCGTCAAGCCCCAAATCGCCATCAACAATTTCAACGAACGCAAAGTCATTCCGAGAATCATAGGAAAGTTAGAGCAGGGGGAGACGATCGCCCTGGTGACTGACGCCGGCACACCAAGTATTTCTGATCCGGGTTATTTACTTACCCATGCAGCTTTGGATGCAGGCATTGAGGTTGTTTCCATTCCAGGTCCTTCCGCCGTTGTCACAGCACTCACGGTAGCGGATCTGCCGCTGCATAGTTTCACTTTCAAGGGCTTTCCTCCGAACAAGGAAGGACCACGCAAGCGTTTTATCGCCATGGAGGCCGAATCTCCACACACCCTGGTTTTTTATGAGAGCCCCTATCGCATCATTGCTTTCTTGAAGAATTGCCAGGAAGTGTTGGGGGATCGCAACGCAGTGGTTGCCAACGACATGACCAAGAAGTTTGAACGCCACTATCGGGGAAAAATTTCTGAGATCATTGAGGAATTGTCAGCTGAGCCGATCAGGGGAGAATTTGTTGTCAGTATCGAAGGATTGCGAAAAGAAAAGCCTAAAAAGAAAGCGGATTTAGATCCGTGAGGTCTGAATAAAGGTCGACTCCTTCTGCCATTTTTAACCTTCTGGTTATCACGTAAGTCACGGGAGTGAACAAGGCTTCAACAGCAACCTTGAAGATGTAATTTGTCAGGGTTAGAGTCCAAAACAGTTCCCAAGGAAAGACGCCAGTCAGTGAAGCGATCCCAATGAAAACGGCAGTATCCAGGAATTCACCGATGACGGTGCTGCCAATCGTGCGAGTCCAGAGGTGTTTGCCGTTGGAAAGCTTTTTCATCACAGCCATGATGATCGAATTCGAAAAAGAACCAATCAGATAGCCAAGGACACTGGCCAGAACGATTCCTCCAAAACTGATCCCGCCCAAGACTGATTCAAAGGCATCCTGTCCGACTGCGGCCTGCCATGTTTCTTCAGCGGGCAAAACCCTGATAAGCCAGAACATCAAAAAAGTGAAGACCAGAGCTGCGAAACCGATCCAAATCACCCGACGGGAGCGCGAATAGCCATAAACTTCGGTCAACACATCCCCAAAAATGTACGCAAAGGGGAAAAAAACCGTGCCAGCGTCGAAGGCCAGGGGGATTTTCCTGATCGAAATGCCCCAATCGATAATTTTTGCAGAAGAAGCAAAATTGCTCAGAATCAGAATGACGGTAAAGCTGACCATGACCAAATCAAGGTACTTGAATTGGAGCGCGTCTTTTTCCCGAGCTGTGTTTTGCTTAGTGTCCATCAGTCTGGTTATACTACAGATTGAGGAAACAGCGAGAAGGTAACGGAGACAATGTAAGAAAGGAGTATTGCTCCGGGGCTTGTACACAAATACGAGGCTAAATTTATCAGGTAAAATCATTCCATGCACCGTTTTTTCTTAAACCCAAACCAGATCCTTGATGGAGCAGTGACCTTTCCGGAGGGCATGTCCAGACAAATACGGAAAGTTTTACGGCTGGATATCAAAAAAGATGCTGTGATCGTCCTGGATAACTCAGGATGGGAATACTTTGTTCAACTTGACGGCAACAAGGGCAACCAGGTCCTGGGTCATATCATGGATCGACAGGAAGGTAGAGCCCAACCAAGTGTTGAACTGACACTTTGTTACAGCCAGACAAGGCGTGAAAAAATCGAGTGGATCTTACAAAAAGGGACGGAATTAGGAGTAGCAAAGTTTCAGCCCTTTGTTTCATCCCGGTCTTTAGCCCAAAGTCTGCAGCCCAACAGTGCCAGACGGGACCGATTGGAAGCGATCATGCGGGAAGCTTCGGAGCAGAGTCAGCGTTCGAAGCTGCCGCATTTGGAAGCTGGTTGCGATTTTGAAACAATGCTTCAATCCACACAAGACCGCAGCCTGCGATTGATTGCCTGGGAAGGCACAGCGCTTGTGCGGATGGTAGACATCGAAACAATCCGATCACTTAATGAGCACGAACAGAAATCCATTGCGTTGGTAGTTGGTCCTGAAGGCGGTTTCAGTGCTGAGGAAGTTGACCTGGCTGAGAAATACGGCTACCAGCAAATTTCCCTGGGAAACAGGATCCTGCGTACGGAAACAGCCTGCATTGCTGGGACGGCCATCCTTAGAAATCTTTCTGACAGCCTGTTCGGGTAAACTTTTTAATGCATTAAATTCCGGTTTGGAAGCAAATTACGCAGCCGTTTGGTGGAATATTTTGCCGCGCCAAGGTTGTTCCCCTCTTGGTCTCGCATGGCGATAATCGTTCCGGTCTTGTAACCAGGCAGGTCAATCCCACGCATATCAAAGCCCTTCATCCACTGCAAAACTTTCTCATTAGGCAAGGTCCAGACATTGGCAGCAAATTCGTTTCCAAATTTGAGGATAAAGTCCACACTTGGTTCAAAACGGTCCCTGATGAAGCGTCCCAGCGGCATGGCAATCGCATTCCAGGGCAACGTTTCAAAATGAGATAGATAGGCTTGCGGGAGCAGGTATATCTGGTCAATTTTTCTGAAAGGAACCAAGTTGAATGTTTCAAGGCTATTTTTAAAATCAAATTCATAAATATCCTCAAAAAAAGACTCCAGAGTTCTTTGCAGATCATTTGAAAGGGGACTATAGCCCGTCAATCTAAATTCCCTCGCAGGAGGAGAATTGTACTCAACGGGGATGGAATTTTGTTTGACTAGTTTGACCGCAAAAAATCCGTTGGTATGAAAATCAAATGGCCACACCCGCAAAGCGTTTGCCAGGTCGGGGTGAAAGCTTTGACCTTCAAACTCAGTCAATCCTCTTACCCTGTATTGCTCAGCCGGCAGAGGGTCAATGCTAAAACAGTCAGGGTAGGCTTCCAACAAGGCTGAAACCACCGCTTCATCTTCTTCCGGAGCCAAAGTACAGGTGGAGTAGACCAATTCACCCCCGGTTTTTACTGCCTTTGCCGCCGAAACGAGCAAAGCCAGCTGTCTGAGCGACAACCGGTCGCGCTCGTCCGTTGTGATGGCTCGGTGAGGATGGCTGGCTGAAACGCGCAAACTTTCCATGCTGCAGGGGGCATCCAGAAGAACCTGGTCAAAGGTTTCCGGGTACCAATCGCCCCATTTCTCTCCGGGAAAATTGGTGATCATGCTGTTGGCTGTGCCCCAGTTTTGCAGGACCGTTCGCAAGGCGGGGAGTCGGGATAGGGAGCTGTCATTGGCGATGACGAAATCCTGGTCAAGGGATTGGTCGATCATTTGGGTTGTTTTTCCACCGGGCGAGGCGGCCATATCCAGTTTGAGTAAGGGTATATCAGAGCTGTTGAAGAGTGAAACTGGAAGGATAGATGCCGCGTCCTGAATGTAAAACTGACCCAAATTATGCTCAAGCGTTTGGGAAGGGGCGGTTTGTGCGCTGATTACTTGAAGGGCTTGCTGAGAAAATTCAACCGGTTTGGTCTCCCAAGCGTATTTTTCACTCAAAAAGGTCAATCTGGCAGCAACATCAGTAGTTGCTTTGAGCAAATTCAATCGGACCGCGGAGTGGGCTTCTTTATCCGTTTCTGCCAACAAGGCTTCAAATCGCTCAGGTGTCAAGTAGGCTTCGTAACGCATGAGAGCCTGTGTAAACAAAGTAGTTTCCGTCATTTTTGGGGCTCCTTGCTGATAAAGAAAAGCAGTTCGTTGCCCACTTTTTCGCTTTGCAGCTGCCAGGGTTTGTCTGCAATTGCCTTATCGATCAGTGCGCGATGATAGTTTTCAAGGGAATGATGACCTCTTAAATCGATCGCTGGCAGGCTGACAATAATCGTGCGCGCGCTCAACTTTTCCATAAGAATCCGGGTTGCTCCTGACTGACGTTTTTCGAGCCGATGAGCTTCTTTGAAGAAAAAGGCACAATCTGCTTGTTCCTGGGGTGGGTTTAGCAAGATGTCCTGCTGGATGGCAGTTGCTTTAGGAAAAGCGTGCTCAAAGAAAGCGTTCAGAAACTTTACCCGGGCGTTGTTGATGTCGTAGGCTTTAAAATTGGCTCCTGCTGAGAGATTCATCCAGGGCAGGCAGAGGGGGTCCAGCGCGCAGGCCAGATCAAGAACGCTGGCAGCAGAACCGATATGTTCGTGTATGGTTTTAAAGAATGCCTCAAGATAGGGGATCCTCTCGCTGGTTGAGGCGTGTTTGGCCATGGTTTCAAGGCAGTAAGCAGAAATCCCGGTCTGGCTCGGTCGGGAAGCAAAGAGGTCTTCAATTTTCTGGATCTCATGCTCGTAATCGATGCTTTCAAGATAAGGCGCGATGACGTTGTGGAGAGACTTACGGAAGTTGTTCTTCAGTTCTGAAACGTTCCTGGAAATCTCAGCGCTTTGGTCAAGCAGATCCCTGAGCATATCCTCCGGCAGATCAAGCGCGCGGTATTTTTTGGAATGCCTTACTGAATCGATCATATCCTGGTAAACCTGGGAAAAATCAGTTTTCATCGCGAGAGTAAATACGCAATCTCATTGGGGAATGTAAATTCCTGGATGTGAAAGTTGCGACCCTCCGTGATCCGCTGCAAATGCTGGCTATAAGTCTGTTTCATGCCCTTTGAGCGACCGCCCAGACTTTTGGAAGGGTAGGAGATCAAAACATGATCGGCATTTAACTCATCGAGCAAACGCGTAGAAATGCTTGGGTCGATCTGATCAAGGATAGGTAAAAGTTTCAGAAGATAAGCAACCTCAACCTGCTGCGTTGGAATTTCCTGAAACAAATTGCAGACAAAGGCTGTGCCAACCTGATTGGTTTGGGAAAAAAAGCTGTTTAAAAAAGAGACCATTGGGTCAACCACATCGCAAGCCAGATAGGAATAATTTTCCTTCAGCGGCATCCAGGGGATGGCCAGAGGATTCAGTCCGCAGGCCAGATCAAGGATCGATCCTACTCCTCCGATGGATTCAAGACAGATGTAAAAAAAGTGCTCCAGAAAGGGCAAGCGCTCATTTGTGGAAGCATGCAGGCGCATCGCCTGTTTGGAGAAAGCTTGCAGTTCATCGGAATTATTTTTAGTGATTAAACCCAAATTATCAATTAAATGCGCATAGTTAATTTTAGGCGGTAGAAAAGCCCCGGTCAATCGATGCAGGCGGGTGCGGGTGGTTTTTAATGCAGAATGCCAATCCTTTTGATTATTTAATTCCTCCCGGGCAATTTGCTCAACCAGGGAAAGCGTGAGTTGGGCATACTTCTGGTTTTGCCGTACCCGCCCGACAAACTCTTCAAAAGCAATATTTTTTTCAGCCATGTGCCTTCCGCAGGTCTTCAATCAGACGTGTCATGAAACGCAAATTGTGCATGGTGGCAAGACGAAAATAGGAGGGATCGCGCATCTTATATAAATGATAGAGATAGCCAAGGCTGTAATTCTGACAGCAGGGACAATCGCACTCCTCTTCAATTGGTCGAGGATCACGCAGGTATTTTTCGGTGTTGATGTAGGTAAATCCCAACCAACCCGAAGCAGTGTTTGGGTCAATTTTCTGTTGTTTTCGGATGTAAAGCCGACCGTGACGGGCATCGCGGGTGGGCAAAGCGCAGTCGAACATCTCATAGCCTATCCTGTAGGCAGTTACAACGCTTTCCGGGTGGCCGATACCAAGAGCGTGAATGGGGAATTCCACAGGCACAAGCGAGCGCACCAATTCCAGAACTTCAGTGATCAGATTTGATTCCTCATCCAGAGGCCAACCGCCAAATCCGAAACCATCGAAACCGATTTCCAATAAGGCTTCAGCACATTCTTTGCGCAGCTCCGGTTCTGCTCCACCTTGAATCACGCCGAAAATCAGTGGACGTTCAGCCTCCTCAACCTTGCGGGACTCAAGCTGTTGGATATAAGCCTGTTTGGCTCGTTTGGCCCAGGAGATCGTGCATTCGACCGAAAGCTTTTGTTGCTCCAAATCTGCGTTGATGTGGGTACAATCGTCAAGGCAAATAAGGATATCCGAGCCGTAGCCAAACTGTAATTGGATGCTTTTTTCGGGGGTCAGATTGAGCTTGCGCTCAGAATTTTCTGGTCTGAACAAAATACCCTTTGAACTCAAACTGCCGAACTTGGGATTTTGCCTGATCAGGGAGTAGGCTTGAAAACCGCCGGAATCCGTCATGATCACGCCATCCCAATCAGCCATTTTATGCAATCCACCCAGGGCTTGAATCATGGTTGACCCAGGCTTTTGCATCAGATGAAAGGCGTTCATCATCAGGGCAGGCAGTCCCACCTGGCGTAGGTCCGCACTTGTGAGACTGCGTACATAACCGTAGGTTGCGTCTGGCATAAAAACAGGCAGCGAAAATTCTTTATCGCGAACGTGGAGATTGCGCAGGGGGATTATGATCGCCTCCGGTTGCTTTTCTCGATGATTAGAATGAATTCAGCCTTGCGCTGCTGCACTTTAGCCTGAATCTCCTGGACCGAGCCCAGATAGATTTTTTCAGAAGGCAAAGTAAGATTTGTGGCCAGAAAAATAGTCTGCTTGCTTCCGAAAACAGAAGCAACTTCAACGAGCAGTTTTACCATGCGGTAAGGGGTATCCATCAAGATTATCGCTTCAGAAGAGTTGCTGTGACGCTGTAAGACAATTTTTCTTTCTTCTGTTTTGGGTGGTAAAAATCCCAAAAAGTGGAACTGCCTCAGGTCAAAGGGACAAATAGAGATGGCTGTCGTCAAAGATGAAGGCCCGGAGACTGGGATCACCTCTATCCCCGATCCGTACATGATCTCCAGCAATTTTCGACCCGGGTCAGAGAAAACTGGCGTGCCGCAATCAGAGATCAAAGCCAAATTTTGACCCTCAAGCAATTTCAAGAGTACATCATTGACCATCTGGTCTTCGTTGTGTTCGTTCAGTTCCAGCAGAGGCTGGCTGATTTCAAGCCCTTTTAGCAATTTTGAGGCTACTTTACGCTCTTCGCAAATAATCAGGTCCACTTGCTTGAGAATTTCCAGAGCGCGCAACGTTATCTCATCGGGGTGTCCGATGGGAGTGGCTACTACATATAAACTTCCAGGATCATTTTTCATCTGTTAATCGTACCTGATTCTTTAACAGATTATAAGGCAGTGCGAGAAAACCAAAGACAGA
>Ga0209723_1006026_pt1 | contig 12021 bp, 5 predicted proteins | sample BiotimSIPDNA_2_FD_185750 | JGI IMG/M metagenome (GOLD analysis project Ga0209723, IMG submission 185750) | Anaerobic biogas reactor microbial communites from Washington, USA - Biogas_R2 time_0 SIP DNA (SPAdes) (version 2) | ecosystem: Engineered > Bioreactor > Anaerobic > Unclassified | place... | reverse complement strand
CAACCCTCATCATTATCATATACTCGATTTGCCAAAGGCTGGATAGGTGCCTGGCAGTTGGCGCCGGAGAAAACACCGACTGTATAAACCAGGACTCCACTGTTCTTCATTGATTCCGAGAATTCAAGTGAGCGATCCGCCACTTCAAACGAGAAATCACTATGGTAAGTCGGAGCACCGTCGGTAAAGACTACCACGACCTGCATTCTTTCGGCTGGGTTAACGGGATTTGCGGTGATAATCTGCTGTGCCATCAGCATACCGCGGTCAGTTCTGGTACCGCCGTTGCCGTCAAGAGCATTAATCGCGTTCGCTACGCTGTTTCTGCCTGCATCGGTACTCATATCAGCCAGCGCTACATCAAGACCACTCGTGAGACCTGTACCTACCGGATACTGGTTATTGGTGGTTGCCGGAGAATGATTGAATTGGGTACCGTTGCCGTTAGTAATTGTTACACCGGTTAGTAGCTCGGTGTTTCTGTAGTATGTGCCGTCCCAGTAGTATGATGAATAACCGACTATTGCAAGTCGATGGGCGACATCATCTTCATTTCCGTATGTTTTATCCGGACCGTTCGCACTCATACGAACCTGATGGGCAAAGGTGTTAACTGCATTTTTCAGCGCCTGCAGTTTCGATATGTTTGTCGTTGTATTGTTGACAATCCAGAAATCACCCGGAACAATTTCAGTGGGACCGACAACATCGGCAAGCGGCACGGTTCCGGTGGGGGTCGTATACGATAAAGTGTAAAGCCAGTTGCCGGGGTTGCCGGTTCTTATAGTATTAACCTTGTAATACTCAGTGCCGACAAGGATATACAATGCATTGTTATATTGGCCTGTGTTATACTGATATAGGTTTACAGCTTGATTCGACCATGAGTAGCCGGGAATCGGAATGTAAGGGTCGGACGACAGGCCGAAATTTTCATCCATCGAACCTGACTGGTCGAGTACAAGAACGATGTCAACCGGCATGCTGCTGTATGTGATTGTAGAACTGCCGGTTACAAATGATTCAAGACGGAGTACGCCAAAAAGATCATCCTCTGAGGCATTCTCATCCGGGATAAATACTTTCTTCAGGTACAAACCATTGTTGAGGGAGGCGCCGCCGTAACCGTCGGGTATGGGTTCAGCCGATATGGGAACAGCAAGAATCAGCAGCAGTGACAGCATCAGCAGCAGCGACAGCATCAGCAACAGTAATCTTACAGATTGCTTCATAACATCAACCTCTTTTCTTTTTGCGGCATATGCCGTATATTGTGGTGGTGAAAACTGACACGTTAGTGGTGAAAAACGAACACGGGTTTTCGGAGTGCTTATTTTAAGTACTTATGCGGTGTGATTGCGTTTATCAGTTTTTCGGGATTCAGCGCACAACTGCATTTCGCTGCCTGTTCGTTAGCCTGTGAGAAATATCGTGAGGAAATACTTCTCCTAATCGCATTCATTGTACATCATTCAATTCTGTTTGTCAATAAGATTTTTACATTTTTTTAATTTTTTATGATTTTTATCCTAAATATTCGTTTAACTAATTTTTGACTGTATACTGAACATTTCTCTGTGCATTTTGTTATAAAGCCGAGTAATTTACCATTGACATAATAATAACCGTTGGTATAATTAATGAGGAGCAATACCCATATTTGCTAAAAACAGGAGGATTATTATCATGGCTGAATTCAGAGTCGGAGTTATCGGACTCGGCGGACGGGGTCGCGGTCATATCCGCCACACCCTTGCGGGACGTGACGATGTGATTGTAACCGCTGTTTGTGACGTATACGAGGATCGTTGCCTCGAAATGGTGGATTTCTGCCGCGAGAAATACGGCATCGAAATCGCTCACACCGCCGACTACCGTGAACTCATCGAACGCGATGATGTTGACGTGGTCTGCATCTTCTCCGCCTGGGAGAATCATATCCCTGCCGCTGCCTATGCCATGCGCCACGGCAAACAGGCTGCCGCCGAGGTGGGCGGAGCCTACTCGCTGGACGACTGCTGGGAGCTGATTCGCGCCTATGAGGAGACCGGCATTCACTGCATGTTTCTTGAAAACTGTTGCTACAACCGCGAGGAGATGATGGCGCTGAACATGGTGCGCCAGGGTCTCTTCGGACGAGTTGCACACTGTGAAGGCGGCTATCAGCATGATCTGCGCCACGAAATCAGTTTCGGCGCCGAGAACCGTCACTACCGTCTCCGCAACTATCAGAACCGCTGCTGTGAGAACTATCCCACACATGAGTTAGGCCCGATTGCCAAGGTGCTTGACATCAACCGCGGCAACCGCATGCTCTCGCTGTCGTCCATGGCGTCCGGCGCCTTCGGACTCAACGATTACGCAAAAAAGAACAGCGATGTAAATCCCGAATTCAAGACCTACCGCTTCAAGCAGGGCGACATCGTCAAGACAAATATTATCTGCGCCGGCGGTGAGCTTATCACCTTGACGCTTGATACCACCCTGCCCCGCGACTACACCCGCAACTTCACGGTTCGCGGCACTAACGGTTACATCTGCGGCGGAACCAACAAGGTTCTCATCGACGACGGCAAGGACGTCAGCGCTCCGATAAGCGATTACTACGAGAAATGGGAACATCCGGTATGGCGCCATTTCCTCGACGAGGGCGTGAGAGGCGGTCACGGCGGCATGGACTGGCTGGTGTTTGACGCCTACTTCACTTCCCTGCGCGACGGCGTTGTACCGCCAATCGACACCTTCGACATGGCTGCGTGGATGGCTATCACTCCGCTGTCCGAAATTTCAATCGCCAACAACGGCGCGCCGGTTGATATTCCCGACTTCACCCGCGGCATGTGGACTCATCGCACCGACAAGAACACAGGCTTCTATTCTCTGGATAAATAAATTAAACTAACACCAATCGCCCGGTCGACTCGACTTCCGAAACGACCGGGCGATTATCCATTTATATCTCGGGTATCCAGGAAAGCAGAAAACCCGGAATGCCCCACATCTGAGCACAATCACTTTACCCATTCGGCGGCGCGATTATTTACAGGTCTTCTGTGCCGTTATTCGCCGAGTTTTGCAAAGCGGTTCTTAATCGCCAGCGCCGGATCGGTGGGTACCGGTACCGGTACCGTGTCGGGCGGTACGATTATATCGTCAAACTTCCTGAGTTCCTTCCCCGCAAACTGCGGCAGCCATCTTTGCTGTGCCTCAAACATCTCGCCCACCATTCGCCGACAGTCGGCGAGGGTAAGCATTGCCGATGTCAGCGGGTCCATGGCGATTGCCCAGAATACCAGTTCCGAATCTGCGTCAATGGCAGCGCGTGCGGCGAGTCCTTGGGTGATCAGATTCGACTGATTCATTGCGACCAGCTGAGGCGGGAGCGCTCCCATGTGCTTCGGGTGGAACCCCTCGCTGTCGGCGGTAACCGAAACCTCAACAGTCGCGTCAAGCGGCAGATTTGTGATGTAGCCTTCGGCATTCGGTACATTACCGCTGAAAGTAAATGGCTTGCCGGTTATAATAGCCTCAATAATATAGGAACAGTATTCGATGGAGCGCGGCTCAAGCTCCCCCGATTCGATGGACAGCACATCGATGTCTCGGAATTTCTGCTGCACTGCTCGGGAGAACCTCAGGTTCGCGGCATGCTCGCCGCCAAAAAGCGGCTCATTGCAGTAGGTGTAGAGGGCGCGCTGACTGCTGCGGAACCAGGGCAGATATTCCGACAGGTGTCCGGTTGACTCGGTCATGAAGTAGCCGCATTGGCGCATGACTTCACCGCGCACCTTTTCGTTCTTATAATACTCCGGTTTCTCCATGTTCTCACGAAGAATCGGGTAGAGATCCCTGCCCTTGTGATTCAGGGTGAGAAACCAGTTCATATGGTTGATGCCGGCGTTGGTATACTCTATCTCCTCTTTGGGTACGCCAGTGTATCCGGCTATCAGGTCGAGAGTAGTCTGCACGCCGTGGCAGAGTCCGACAAATTTCATTCCGGTTACCGCCGCCAGCATGGTACATATAGCGCCCATGGGGTTAACATAGTTAAGCACCCAGGCATCGGGACAGAGCTGCTTCATGTCCTCCCATATATCAAGCATAACCGGCGCGTTTCGCAGCAGGCGAAAAACTCCGCCGGGACCCATGGAGTCTCCGATGCACTGATCCACACCATAACGGGCAGGTATCTCGATATCATAGGCATATGCGGTCTCGCCGCCAACCTTGAAGGTGAGTATGACGAAATCCGCGCCGTCAAGAGCCTCACGTCGATCTGTGGTACAGACGATTTTCGCGTCAATTCCGTTTTTGTCTATGATTCCGTCGGCATACTGCTTCATCTTCTCGAGTTTCCACATGGTGGGACCCATGAGCATATATGTGCTGCCCGCCAGACACGGAGTATTGAACATATCGTTCAGAAACTGCTTGGTAAACACGAGGCTCCCTGCCCCGATGATAGCTATACGGCTCATTGTATTCACCTCGGTTTTTATTTATCCTGATTTTACCTTAATATCACACTCCTGTCAACACCTGCCGCTGTAAATTGCGATATACCGCGGTTGACAGCAGTTCCTGCTTGTGGTATTATCACCGGGAAAATATGAACGCGTGTAATGGTTAAGTCCGTTTCCCGAATTGTCATACCGAAGAGATGCATCGAAAATACCTTATTGTTAACAACGCGCAGTGATTTAATATACAGAGTGTATTATAACTATGAATACTGATACAATAACATTTCTGGTCTGAGAAAATGAAACGAATTTCTTTGGGAGGTCGCCGTTTCGGTCCGGACGCGGTGCGCACAGCTGCCATACTGCTTGTGCTTCTGCTTCATGCCATAGCTATGACCGATGTTATGACCGATTATGTCGGGCGAAAAATATGGTATGGTTTTCTTTATCTTCATCAGCTGGGAATTTCATGTGTACCGCTGTTTCTTATGCTGACAGGATATCTCAATCGTGAAAAGAAGTTGTCGGCTGGTTACTTTCGAGGTCTGTCGGTAACCGCACTGTCGTATATATGCATATGCATCATTGGACTCGTGATATCGCACCTGCGTGGAGAAATAATTACCTTCGGCGGTGCCGTGCATTCAATATTCAACTTCACCGCTAACGGATATGCCTGGTATTTTGAAATGTATGCAGGATTGTATATACTTATACCATTCATCAATCTTGTTTGGATCGGGTTGCGCGGCAACGGCAACGGTGCCTTCGGGCGGCACCGGACGCTTATAATTATTTTTGCGTTACTCACTGTCGCCCCCACCACACTCCGTGCATTCTCACCATACTATGCAAACGGCAGTGGTATTGCCCTTGACGTACTGCCTGACTATTTCGAAAACTTCTGGTGCATTACCTATTATTATATAGGCTGTATGTTCGCCGAGTATCCGCCGAAGATTAAACCGGCTGTCCGCGTTGCTGCGGCTGTTTCCGTACCGCTGCTGCCTGTAATACTGGTGTCATTATACACCGTTTTTCGCGGAAAATACGCCTGGTACATGTGCAATGATTTTTCCTCACTTACCACGGCTCTGACTGCATGTACTGTCTTTGCGCTGTTCATAGGTATTGATAGCGCACCGGCGGTACTGCGTATCTGCACAGGATTCATTGCACGTTATGCCTTCGAGATATATCTCTTTTCTTATATCTGGGACAATATTGCAGCTGATTACACCAGACCGCTTGGCGCAGCGGGTCTGTCACTTCATTTCGCATCGGTATTTGCGTTTTCACTCGCATCGGCACTGCTTATGCGCGGACTGCTATTCCCTGTTATCGGCCTGCTTAAGGGATCCTGAAAGAAAATTTAACATTAATAATGGTTCGTTGTGATTATTTCTGCAAAAGCTTATGTGATTTATGACATAGGAAGCAAACTCATATTCCGGTTGAACCTTCTGAAGCATCCGTTTATGCTATAATGACATAAATGTCAGGCAGACCAATCAAAATCAATTGTTATTGACGAGGATTAGAAATTCTAAAATATTAAGCCTGAAAAACTTTCAAAAAAGCCCTTGACAAGTCGCCGCCCCTGTGTTATAATTACCTGCGTCGGGTCAGCGGAGCGGTGCTCCTTGGCCGATATGCGGAAGTGGCGGAACTGGCAGACGCGCACGTTTGAGGGGCGTGTGGTTTACACCGTACGGGTTCAAGTCCCGTTTTCCGCACCACAAATAAACCCTTGATTTTCGAGCTTTTTTGCGCTTTGGATTTCAGGGTTTTTTTGCATCCCCCTATTGAATAATCCTGTAATTATGTTATCATGCAATTATTCTACAGTATAAAAAATATCTATCAGTATCCGCTGATCATCTTGGTTTGCATATTATAACACTCGGAAGTTTTCAGGCCCTTTTATCGTATTTTTAGATACAGGAGGTTGCCATGTCCAGAAAGAAAACGACTAAATCCGGCAGTATTCAACCCTCAAACCCGCAAGCAAACTCACAAGCATTCATTGACCCTGAAATTGAAAATGTTCAGATCAAAAAAATCAGTCGAAAGAAACCGGGTGAACTAAGCGCAAAGGTTGTCGATAAAACACCGGTCACACCAGTAAAGCCGGCTGAACCAGTCAAGCAGGCCAAACCGTTTAAACCGGACATACCGAATAAACCGGTCTTACCTGTCGGCTTTGGAATTGACATAGTCAGACCACGCGATTTGTTAGTTTTGCGCTTTAGTTTCTTAAATTTAAAGCGCTCAACCGACGCGCAAACCGGTCGAGTTACGCTTGTTCCGATCAATCCAACCGATAATGCTTATATTTCCGTGACTTTTCCTCCCCAAAGTATTGAAGAGGAGGCGCTTTTTGAGAGAGCTCCTGAGTATATCCCTCCCCTGCCGGGCGAACCGGCGCAGGAGGTCGACGAGTCACCGAACGATTTAACCCCTGCCATGCAATCTAAGCTTTCAGGCACGAGCCGCCTGGTTTTCAGATTGCCCAAAAACCCGGAACCGATCGAATTCACAATCGAAGGTTTGCTGTCCGCTATAAAAAGACTCCCGCTGGTTGTCGCTGCGACAGCCAAACCTGCTCAAAAAGATGAAACAATTTCAGGATGGCAGTTATCTCCCGGTATTTTGGAGAAGGCTAAAGCAAGGTGGATAATTGACAAGGTCAGCGTTCCCGTTGACCCTGCGAAATCCAAAAAAGTAACTGCTCAATATGCAAAAAATCGCTTTGCTATTGCCAGAGCCCAGGCAAGATGCCGCGAACAAAAAGTGGGACTGATTGCTGAAATCGGTAAGTTCAATGATTGGATTATCAGTGAACAGATTTCGGGGCTCCCGGAATTCTTAAAACCCGAATTAAAGGAGCCCACTAATCTCGAGACAGCCATTGAAGCCCCCTTCCGCCTGATTCTTTCTCCCAACCGTCATGCTGCCTGGGTACATGCGGTCGACGAGGTCAAGTCGGTCCGGGGGCAATTCGATTCAAAACAGATTGGTAATGTTCAGATCAAGGCTAAAAAAACAGATTGGGTGGAACTCTGGCATACCCGTCTTGCCACCCGGGATAGTGACTCAAACGTTTCGGAAGACCCGACCAATCCTATGAAAACCGTACGAGCCATTTGGGCGAAAGACGCCGGTTTTTATAGTCATTACAACAAAACCGGTCCGGCGCCGCAAGCTTATCCGAATGATCCCTATGACAACCCTTACCGCTCCTCGCTGGACTCTGCTGATAGATACAATTTCGTCCACCTCTCAGCCAACTACAGGCTGTTTAAGAACCAGGACAGACGAGAATCTTATATACCCCGCGCCATTCCAACCAGGCAGATGATGCTCACTTCTTTAGGCTCCTGGCTGAATCTGCGCGGAGCCTGGGATCCGGCGTACGGGCTCTCGGTGGAAGAATGGCGTCATATCTCGACAATGGCACGCGACCATTATGTCAGGGTGGTATATCGCGGATTCCTCTTCCCCTTTGGGCACCGTGCCTCTCTGGTCAAGATCACCGAGCGCAAATTCCACAACAACCTCAAAGGTAATCCTGCCTACCTGAGACAGCGGATGTTCATCGTGGTGCGCGAACCTGAAAAAACCTACATCCCAATGGATCTGACAGACCCGTACAATCAACAATACGATCTGGCTTTTCCCTTTACCCGTATACGCATCACTACCTTAGTGACACCCTTTCTGGCTAAACCGGCGAATAGCGGCATTGGCGGTAAATCCAGGGAGCTCTTTCGCCCGGTAGAGGGTTCAACCGGGCAAGAGATTCGCTTCCATGTGATTGCTACGGATCTGGACGGCCGCGAAGTGGAATTCAGTACCCCGATGAACTTTGTTGGCAAAGAGATCGTAGAAAACCCTGAAAACCCTGATGAAGTTTTTGATCTAATGAAAATGACCCAGTGGGATTTCACAGGCAACAAACCCGATGGAATAGCGGGCTTGTATCCGTCTTTAAGGAACGCAGCGGCAAAGCCGGCCAAGCTAGCAGGTCAAGAAGTCTGCTATGCCGACAGCCAAATCCAGGGCGACACGGTTTTCAATACAGAAGAAATCATGTTTGGCGCGCAAACCCCGGACAAGGACAAATTAAGGCAACTTCGGGAAATTTACTCGCCCGACTTCCCGCCTTTTTATCCGCGTATTGAATGGGCGTCCGCAAAAATTCCCGCCATTAAGCACCTGGCAAGGAACGAGGGCATCGCGAAATTTGTTTACCCCGAGGATTACCTTGTCCATGGCTTTAATGAGGAGCACAATAAAGGTCAGGTTTTTGCGCAACTATGTGAGAATACTCTGGAATTGGATTTTTCAACCCAAGGTCAACGCTCGGGAGGTTTGTTGACCCCGAATATGCAGATCAACGGGATCTCCCGTCTGCATGGACCGGTTGGCGGAACCATTGAAAACTTTGGCAGCATGACCAGCAATACATTTAAGCCCGAAGAGTTTTTTGCAGGCATGCCCGAGGGAAAAATGCCCAAGCTTTTTGGAGTTCTCAATCTGTGGGAGATTATCAACCCGGGTGGAGGTCCGCCGCAATTCATCAGTCAGACGCTTTCACCGTTGCAAAGTCTCTCCGAAAACATCTTTACCCTTAAGTATCAATTGGAAACCTTCGGCGTAGCTGCCGATCAGCTGAAAGATGCCCTTTCGGCCGTTGGAGACCTCACCACCGACCTGATTGAGAATCCCGCTTCCGAATCTTTTTGGACCGATTTTGAAGCTGCGCTCAACGACCTGAGGGACAACAAGATTCCACCCGTATTGAGTGACCTGAACAAGCCGGGTGTTTCCGCCTCCGTTCGCATACCGATTGAAACTGCTCTGATGAGTCTAAGTGGGACGCTGGCGGATATAAACGCTCTGATCGGCGTCCTGAAAGTAGGCATGCAGGCGCTGACAGAGCAAAAGGTTACTCTGGACTGGGACACAGATCTGATCAGCTGGCCGGAATCCGACCCTATTTTTGAAGCCCATGAAGATAATAACGGTAATGTCATCGGCAAACTGTATCTTCACGCGGAATTAGATGCAAAATCAACCAAAGAAGGCGGAGCTTCTTTCCTGATGTCTTGCGGTGTCAAGGAATTCAGTTTGAATTTGATCGGTACAGAAACGCTCGCAAGCTTCGTAAAGTTGAAATTCGACAAGATCGAATTTGTTTTCGGCAGCAGTCAAAAAGCGGATGTAAATGTTGAATTTGACGAGATTGAATTCGTAGGCGTGCTTTCGTTTGTTGAGGCGCTGAAATTTCTCATCCCGCTTGACGGTTTTTCGGACCCGCCCGGTCTAGAGATAAGCGAAGAAGGTATTGTTGCCAGTCTCAGCCTAGGGCTGCCCAACCTGACTTTTGGCGTTTTCAGCCTCACAAATATGAGTCTGGGTGCCGGGTTTTCCGTTCCCTTTATCGGAGACCCGCTCAGCGTATGGTTTTCTTTCTGCACCCGCGACAACCCCTTCTGCCTTACCGTAGCCATGTTCGGCGGCGGCGGCTTCTTCTCAATCACCCTGCAGCCGGATGGTCTCAAATGCCTGGAAGCATCCTTTGAATTCGGTGCCAGCCTGACATTGGATGTCGGTGTCGCCAGCGGCGGCATATATGCCATGGCGGGCATCTACTTCAAGATGGAGATGGATAACGCAACCCTGACAGGCTATTTCCGAATGGGGGGATTTTTGAGCGTGATGGGCATCGTCAGCATCTCAATTGAACTCTACCTGGAATTGACCTATGAAAGCGCTACAGGGAAGTGCGCCGGCAGAGCCACACTGACCATTGAAGTGGAAGTGCTCTTCTTTAGTGTCGGCGTGGAGATCACCGCGGAGCGCAAGTTTGCCGGCTCTAACGGCGACCCGACCTTTGCAGAACTTATGGCACCTTACAAGGATCCTTTTGATGAACATGAGGTATATCCATGGCCGGTTTATTGCGAAGCTTTCGCTTGAGGAGTGTGAATTATGAAACAAACACTAATTTGGACGGCGCTGCCCAACGGCATCGCAGATGGTAAGGCACGCCTTTCGGTGATGCTTTCCCCGCGTCTTGAAGGGTCCGGCGCTGACCCGGACGGAAAGACGCCTCTCAGCGAATTCCAGGATTTTGTCAATTGGCCTGCCACGGTAAAAAACATTAGGTTTGTCGCTCATATCAATGGTGTTCCCATTGACCTTGAACCGGAATTCACTCTTAACGAATCGCTCTGGAATTGGATTTTTACACCGGGTGTCTACGTGCTGAACCACAAGTTCACCGACCTGAAGGATCACAAGCTGCGCACCATCCCATTGAGAGATACGCTCAATTACATGAAAGACGTTTATACGGATTGGGCGGAAGCCGGACCTGGTGTTCCTCCTGATTTTGATACATTGACCAAGCCGGGCGGCTTGTTGCGCAGGGTGATCGATGATCTGGATCAAGACCGTCGGGAAAGGGTTGGCAGAGAACTCGAGTCAGTATTAGAGCGAGATAAAGTTTTATCTTTTGAACAATCGAGTCCCGCCAGAGACTTTTATCAGGTTCATAAATTCTATAATCGCTATCGCAACCCCGACCCGAATTTTAAGTATCCCCGCCCGGAAATGCACACCTTTGATTTTCATGAAGCTGTGGCTATGCTGGCCGATCACCCCAGCCTTATGAGAGCACTGGGCTTGGTGCTTGATTTCACGATGCCGATACCTCCCGTTTCTACCGGTGAAATTTGGGTAGAGGCTGAATGGAACCCCGCAATTCCGGCGCCAAAAACTCCCCGAATGATTACCCATTATTGGCAGGATAAAGAACGGTTTATGCCCCACTGGGAAGAAGGCAGTGACCTTTCGGAAGGTTTTCTGAACTTGACTTATGCAAGAGATATATTCCAGAAATCAGAAGTACCGAAATACTATCTTACTCAGATTGACCCGGATGGCTCTTTGCTCAAGCTGTTGGATTTCAGCTATGGCATGAAAGGTTTTGAAAAGAAAAAATATCCCGTCGGAATGGACCGTGAAATCGCCCTGCCCGCCTTGCGCAGCGGCGGATTGGGTCTTATACGACACGGACGTGCCCAGGAGATCCAAAAAAAGTTAATCGATTCCGAAGAAAAGAATAAAGACCTGACTGACCCTAATGTAACAGAAATGCATTTTTGGGCTGACGATCTGCTCAGAGGCTACCGCGTGGATGTTAGAAACGGAGAAGATCCGGACAACCCTCGTTCTCTCTGTTGGCGGGAAGGCCGCTATGTGTTCCTTAAAGCTGGAGAATCGCTTGATTTAAAGCCGGAGGAAGGTTATATCAAGAGCAGCTCGGCCACATCTCAACCTGATGATCCGGACGAGCAACTCTACCTGCACGAATCCCTTTTCCGCTGGAATGGCTGGAGCCTGTGCGTGGAAAGACCCAATCAGGTTATCAGCCCTGCCAGCATCCCTGAAACCGACCCCGATCCGGAGAGATATGAAAATGTCAGGCGGCCCTACAGCAGATCTCAGAATGAGGTGGATCTGAATCCGGTTTTTAAAGCTGTCCCCG
>Ga0209723_1006024_pt1 | contig 12023 bp, 11 predicted proteins | sample BiotimSIPDNA_2_FD_185750 | JGI IMG/M metagenome (GOLD analysis project Ga0209723, IMG submission 185750) | Anaerobic biogas reactor microbial communites from Washington, USA - Biogas_R2 time_0 SIP DNA (SPAdes) (version 2) | ecosystem: Engineered > Bioreactor > Anaerobic > Unclassified | place... | reverse complement strand
AACAAATTTCTAAAGTTAAAAGGACTTTTTACACAGCCTCGTTTCTTGACAGAGAAGTGTCGTCGGGGTTGGGACTTGAACACCTAGGTGGAGATGTCACCTGTAAAAACCAACTTTTTTTACTTACTCAACACAGAGGTTTTTTGATACCTGACTGCCCAATATTCAGCCGCTATAAAAGAATAGAAAAAGGATAAGTCCTAATAGGCGGAACCTGCAAAAACCAGAGGGATACAGGAGACATTTATTTTAATTAATATCAGGTTACTTTAGTTCTTTTATTGACTCATTAGCATTATTGAGTTCTTTCTTTTTGCTCTCTTGATAGTTAGTCACGTTAACTGATAATTGAGAATCTTCAAGACCTAATATTTTAGCTGCGGCAATAGCTGCGCCTTCAGGCTCAATTGTTACAACCGACCCGATTCCGCTGGGCACCCTGAGTGAGGAGTAAATATCTGCGCCACCAAACTTTTCACTGTAAGGGGGACAAGCAATAACCGGTTTAGCTGTGTTCGCATCAACAAATGCGCTAAGAGCGTTAGAACGACCTGCAACTGTCACGTAAACAATTTTTTTGTCTTCAAATTCCTTTATGATCTCAAGTACTTTTTCAGGAGTTTTATGTGCTGAAGCAACACGGAACTCGTAGGTGACGCTTAAGAGTTTTAGGTATTTTGCTATTTCACGCGAAAAATCCAGATCACGTTCTGAACCCATTAAGATAACTGCCTTGCCAACCATAACTACTTTCACAGTATACGGTAAATAATAACTCGCTAATTAAGTTTAAAAAGGCATAACAAAAAAATCGAACCTTACGAATAATATGAATTAGCATAATAGTCGACTAAATCACTGCTAAAACAATATTATCAATTGCATCTATTTAAGAGTCGTAAAGTACAAATGATCACTCTAAAAGTGAACAGACGCTATTAACATCAATGTAAAATAATTTTGAAATCAAAAATTTTATGAGTAATATCACACCAGAAACGCGCATCTAAGAATTCATCAGAAAGTTAGTCAACAAATCTAAACTAAGTTTAGTCAAGAAACCTGAACAAAAAAGCATTTAAACGAAGTATCTTAAAAGGTTGGTTGTGCCCAAAATGGCAAAGTACACACCAATAATAATCATAACTATTCTAATAGGGGCAACTGTTATTTTACCGGATACAACTGTTTTTGCTGAAACTCAAGCTGGAGACTACTGGGTATCTAAATCACCAATACCTACTGAGAATCCTGCACTAGTAATAGCTACAACCGTAAATGGAAAAATATATGCAATCGGAGATCAAACACAAACATACGACCCAAAATTAGACACATGGACCACAAAAGCAGCTATGCCAACATCAAGAACAGCAAATTTCGGCACAGCTGTTGTAGAAAATAAAATCTACTGCATAGGCGGCGGATCATCGGGTCTAAACGAGGTTTATGACACACACACTAACACTTGGACTACCAAGGCATCTATACCTACACCAAGAAAAATTGTAGACACACATGTAATTGACAACAAAATCTATGTAATAGGCGGAGAAATTGATGCTTTAACTATCAGTACCGCAAATGAAGCCTATAATCCTGCAACAGATGTGTGGGGGACCAAAGCTTCTCTACCCACACCGCGTATGACACTTTGTACTCACGTAGTTGACGGCAAAATCTATGTGATAGGCGGAAGAGACGCCTACATTCCTGGCACCTACAGGTATAGTAAAGTTTTTGACACAAACGAAGTCTATGACCCCAAAACTGACACTTGGACTACACTAACGCCTATGCCTGTTGCTGATGAAGGGTATCTTTCTGCAGTGATTGACAACAAAATTTATGTGTTCTGTAAAAACGTAACCTGCATCTATGATACTGCAACTGACAGCTGGAGTTTAGGCGCAGCTATTCCCACTTACCAGTTTGGCAGGGCTGTGGCTACCAGTGGTGTTTGTGCTCCAAAAAAAATCTATGTAATAGGAGGCTACATCAATTCTGGTTCAAGTTCAAATCCAAATTCACGTGTTACTAATATAACTCAAGTGTATGACCCTATACTGGATGATTGGAGTTTAGGTGCTGAGATGCTTACGGCCAGGACTGCGTTTAGTGTTGTGGCTGTTGATGATGCTTTTTATGCTTTAGGTGGTGCGGGTATATTTGGGAATATTCTTTCTTCGTATAAAAATGTCAATGAGGTGTATTATCCTGGTGGTTATGGTACCTCTGACCCCACTTATATTCCACCCACACCTACACCCACTTCAACACCAAACACACAACCAGATGGTATTCAAGTGGAGCTAATCTTGATTTTATGTGTGTTGATTATTGCGACGGTCGTAGTAGTTTTTGGATATATCTTTAAAAGAAAACAATGTGGGCGTGTCCGATAATGCAATTTTGTTTCCAATTAACGTAGCAATAACTGCCACCGCTTCTGTTCAACACCAATACATAAACAACGATTATTTATATCTAATTCAAAAAAAAACACTTCAAAAGAGTGTTTTGCTAATTTATTTGCATAAAAATAGCAAAATTTTATAAACTAGAAAAGAAATATTCGGGGTTACCTTTCAAGTTTGTAACTGTTTTATCGCATCGTATTCAAACTTGAAGAGAAAACAAAAAGAGACAAAAAAATGAAAAAAATACGTACGGCAATATACTCTTTTTTACTTGTGTTATCCTTCATTTTTTCGGCACTAACGATTCCACTATCCACTGGATACGATCTAGGAGTCCATGATGCCAGCGTTTTTTATAGCACTCAATACCTTATGCAACCTACTGAATTGGATGAAATTCACTATGCGCTCCAACAAGTTAGAAATATGTTTAGTCAACAACAAATCATATACTTTCTTCCTACGAGCCCCCCCTTCCCCCTTTACGCTGAGCCAGTTTATGGTCACTTAGAAAACTTTGAGGCACAAACTACTCTTAGTCTATTAACGAGTCAAATTGTAGATTGCGAGGTCAATCATGAGTTTTCAACAGTTTTCTATTATGGACATCAAAATATGCGAGGTGTCGGTCTTCCTTGGCCAGAACGGAGTTACGGTTTTGTGGAACAGGCTGCTCCAGACGCTGATCCTGAAACAGTTGGCACTATTTGGGATTCAGATATCTATTATGCACCAACCGTTGACAACCATCACTTTATTTTTCTATGGACATGTAATAGCGGGAATACCGCTGGCTCTTTAGATCCTCTACATGGAATGCCCATAAGCTGGACTAGACAAAATCTTAGTACAGACGGCTATCATGACCCTGATGAAAGTTCATATTGTTTTATTAGTTTCCAGAACCATTCAGCTACATTCATCGAAAACTTGGGAGTACCTAACCAGATATACAAGTATTGGATGGTATTCTTTTACTACTATGCTCTTCAACTCCAATATTCAATAAACGATGCCTTAGATTATGCATCATATGCAGTAGGCTATGACGGGGGATGGAGTGATCCTGACAATAGGCTTTCAGGGGATGGATATCCCTACTTGTGGTACGGCGGCGGCAATCTCACAGAGGGGGGTTACTGGGGCAAGATGCGCATTTATGGAAATGGCGATATTCATTTGCCAGTTACGCGTGGTGAGTGGGTGACATAAATGAGTTACAACCTAAAGAAACACATTACAATATTAACCCTCATAACACTGCTGGCTTTACCACTCTTTGGAGTTCTCAACTGTTGTTCAGCGGAGGATACTCCACAAGATACTACTCTTAAGTTTCTCGAAGACGTTGCAGGTATAGATATTGCAAAATATCAGATAAAAACAATAAATGTGTTAGACATGAATGTAGGTATTGCTGATAAAAGTATCAAGTACGTTTTCGAATCCGATGGAAGGAAAATAGAAGTCAGTAGCCTTTTTAAAAATGATAACCTTGTATGGTGTAAGATTAACAATCTCGCGGGGTCATTAATTCTCAATGTGCCCACTGGTAATTCTCTAGATTCAGCTAAAAGCTTGATGGATCGGTATCAAACCTTTTCAAAAGCACCATATCTCAAACCAATACGTGATAGTCTTAACACATTAACTGAGTTAAAGTCAATTACGGTAGAAACCGATAACGTGAAACTAGAGGTGTACACTGAAGGCGATTTTTCCCGTTTTTATTGGAAAGACACCGTTAAGGGTATTGAAATTCCACAAAAAGCCGTAGGTCTAGTTTATTACAACGGTACTCTTAGAACGTTTAGCGACCACTGGAACTGTTACACTATTGGTAGCTCAGACGTAAATTTTGACAGAGAAAAAGCCATCCAAACAGCTAAGGAACTTGCTGAAAAATACTCTTACACTATTGGAAATACAGTAGTCGACAACTTCACAGTAGTGGATGAATATATAATTGCCGAATTAACGATGCAGAACAGAGGAGAATGCGTTTTATATCCCTGGTGGGAAATCCGTCTTCCTTTAGATGATATTTATCCGGGGTATGTAACAGAAATACGTGTTTTAATGTGGGCAGATACGGGCGAAATTACTTATGTACAAGCGATTGGCGGAGGCGGAGGTAATGTGGTGGTTTCTTCTGAAGAAACATCAAACCCAACAGCCACATATATCCTTCCGACTACTGACGCTCTACCAGAAAATGAAAATAATTCAGTACAGAACTTGCTCTTAGTATCTGGAATTGTGGCCTTAATGATTGCAGTCGGAGTTACAGTAACAAAGGTCTTCATTAAAAAGAAAAAGAAGTAACGAATATCCTTCTTTTTTAATAAAAAATAAGAGAACTTGAACAGAGATATTAGATAACCACAATATAATAATTCAGAAAAGCCACTTAAATTCTGCATAAATAAAAACAAAACAAAAATTAACCTAAAAAACTAATTAATAGTTTTGTTAATCTTTCTGCTGTAGCTTGTACCTCTGGGCTTAAGCCTTCACCAAATTCAGTAGTTTTAGGTTCAATTAATAGTAACCTGATTTTTGCGTTGGTTGTCTTTTGGATGTATTCACAAAAAAGCCGTAGAGGAAGTACATGTGAAGAAACAACAGAGAACCCCGGAACCTCAGTTAATTCAACAAGTCTTGTTTTTCCTGCTTTGAGCTCTAATTTTGCTGCATCAATTAGTAGAACATGTGATGGATTGAATTCTTCTATATCTAGCAGGTAATCTTCCGGAACCATTTCACATTCCAAAAGGCAAACATCACTATTCACTTTGCCCTGTAACGACGCAACAATTTTTAAGCCCACGTTGTCGTCTAGGCGTATGGGATTTCCTATACCGACTATAACGATCTTTTTTGCATCTGCAAACCAATCGTAGAGTTCTTTTGCTATATCACCAGTCATTGAAGCACCAATAAAATGAAGAGGACAATTTAGGAACTTAAAGGTTACAATAAAAAAGAAATAAAAAAAAATTTAGCGACTTAATTTTTGTATTAGCTGCTTCTGCGAGTTGTATACTTCAACAGTTAGCGGCATCTGACCGATTGCAGTGTGTGTTGCACATCCAAAACAGGGGTCATATGCTCTGAAAGCCATTTCAACCATGTTTAAGATGCCTTGATCGACTTTGCCGTTGTGAATTAGACCTTTAGCTGCGTCACGTACACTCATACAGATTGAGGGGTAATTGTTTGTTGTTGCTACCACCATGTTTACGTCTTTCACTAAGGCATCTTTATCAAGTTTATAATGGTGAAATAGCGTACCTCTAGCAGCTTCAACTACACCTATACCTTCACCTGGCTCTCCAGGCTTATTGCGAATGTTTGTGCTTGTGATTTCTGGGTCTTTTACAAGTTCTACAGCTCTCTCTGCAGCATAAGTCAATTCAATTAATCTTGCCCAGTGAAAAGCTAGTGTACTGTGTATAGGTTTACCGCCGAATGTCTTGTACATTTCTTCGTATTCTGCTTGCGCGATAGGTGTCGCCATTCCTTCTGAAGCATTCAGCCGCCCAAGTGGACCTACTCTGTAAATTCCGTTTTCTGCACCTGCAACTAACCCTTTCCAGCCTACTGCTTTTAGATAGGGAAATTTACTGTATGTCCACTCTTCTACATGTTCACCTACATGTTTGAGGTAGTCTTGTGGACTAAACTTGAGAAACTCTTTGCCATAGGGGTCTACAACTCTGATTTTACCATCGTAAAAGTTAACCTTGTTGTTTTCGTCAACCAAACCCATATAATAAGTCGGCATAGAATACGCGTTACTTTTGATTAAGTCAAGGTATTTAGCGTTGCCTAAAACTACATCGTGAAATAGTTTTAAAGAAAACTTGGCGAAGTCTACGCAGGAAGTGGCCATTTTTTCGATTTCTTGACGGTTTTCTTCACTGAGGGCCTTTGATACGCCTCCAGGCAGAGCACATACTGGATGAGTAGCTTTACCGCCTATTAATTCCGTTATTTTTTGGCCATAAGCGCGATGTTTAATTATATTCTTAGCAACGTCTAAACCGGCTTTTTCAATTATTCCTATGATGTTTCTTTTTTCTGGTGGAGCATCAATTCCAACTATAAAGTCTGGTGCTGAAAGATAGTAAAAATGAAGTGTGTGATCATATATGAAATACGCTGCATTCATGAGTTCCCGAAGTTTTTTAGCTGTCGGAGTTGGTTCCACTTTAAATGCAGCATCTAAAGTTTTGGCTGATGCAAAGTGGTGTGCCACTGGACACACTCCACAGATTCGGGTAGTTAATTGGGGCATAAACTCTGCTCTTCGACCGATACAGAATTTTTCAAAACCTCTTAATTCAGGAATCTTTAGGTAAGCGTTTTCTACTTCACCATTATCGTTTAAGAATATGGATATGTTTCCGTGGCCTTCAAGCCGTGTAATTGGATCTATCAAGATTTCTTTCATTTCTTAATCACTTTTCTCTTTAGAATTGACGCGGGTAAACTATACATGTAAAATGTGCCTGCTGGATCTTTAATTTGATTAATTAAGTCTTCAACTTCTTTTTCAGTGTATTTGGTTTCGCCAGATTCGTTTTTATAACCGAGAATTGAGGCTAAAGCAGAAAGCATCGCTGCACCTTGCTCTGGCACATTTGGTGCTTTGCCGCCGCAGCCTGTACAAGGCATATTAACTTTTAAGCATCTTGCACCGCAGCCGCTTCTAGTGGCTGGACCCATACAGAGAATACCTTGATCAAGTAAACAGATTTCGGGGTCAGGATCTTTCTCGTAGACACGATAGAGTTTACTGATTTTCTTGTTATCTCTTTTACGTTTGCATTCGTCGCAGACTGCTTTTGGAGGAGCTAAAACTGAACCTTTCGGTGGCAGACTATTCTTTGCTATGGCGTCAACTGCTGCAGCGATCAGTTCAACTGGAGGGGGACAACCTGGAAGATAATAGTCAACTTCTACTGTTTGATCTAGAGTTTTTACTGTGTCATAGAATTCTGGAAGCTTTAAGGTGCCTTCCTTAACAACTGTCTCTGTTTTAGGAGTTACCGATTCAGGATTAATGTTAGATACGTCTTTTAGGTAAACCTGCTCAAAGATTTCTTGTTTTGAATTCAGATTTGCTAAGCCGGGAATACATCCTTCGTGAGCGCATGATCCAAAAGCTACAAGAGTTTTGGATTTTTTCCGCAGCAACTTCGCCATATGTTCCTGTTCACTATTACGTACTGATCCGTTGAAGAAGGTTATGTCGATATGTTTGTCTGGAAGAGCTTCAACATCTTTGTATTTAACATCTAATGCTACTGGCCAGAAAACGATGTCAGCCAAGTTTAAGACATCAAGAATTTTCTCGTTTAAATCTAAAACTGCGATTTCGCAGCCGCCGCAACTTGCTGCCCAGTAGAAGGCTATTTTCAGCTTGCTTTTACTCACATTTATTTGCTCCTTGGGTTAATTGTTGAATTATATTTTGTGCTTTAACTCTAAGGTCGCCGAAGGCTAACTCTTCAGGGGTCAATCCCATGGCTAACCCGAGTAGTTGTGGATAATGAAGAATGGGAATGCCATAGACCTCGTTAAAAGTTTTCTCTATTCTTAACTCATTTGTATCGTACATTATATGGCAAAAAGGGCATACCGTGATTAAAGCTTGAGCATTAACCATCTTTATGTGGCTGAGTTTATCTCTTGCAAGCTGCAGAGCTATTTTATCGCTTACTCCTACGCTGGGTGCTCCGCAACATTCAGTTTCATCCATATAATCCAAGCAAGTGGCACCTGTAGCCTCAATTAACCGTTTAAGTGTCTGGGGATCTTCTGGGTCGTCGTAGTCAAAGTATTTTTTCGGCCTTAAAACGTGGCATCCGTTATGCTCAGCAACCTTAAGATTAGTTAAAGGTTTAACTACAGAGGCTTTGATTTTATCGAAGCCAACATCTTCTCTTAGAAGTTGAAGAATATGTTTAGTTTCTACTGACCCCTTAAATTCTAAGCCAGCTTCTTTTAGGTGACTGTTAATTTGTTCTCTTAAAGAAGGGTCATCGTTAAGCATTTTGTTGACTTTTTTTAGTGTACCAGCGCATCCTGGACATAAAGTGAGAATGTTTAAGCCTTCCTGTTCAGCCAGCGCCAAATTTTTGGCTGCCAAAATAAGCATTGTTTCGTGGCTTACTGGATCAAAAGGTAAACCGCAACAGTTGAATTCAGGCATCTCAACCAATTCAATACCCAATTTTGCGAGCACTTTACGTGAAGAAATTTCATAAGATAAAACACGATACGGAACCGCACAGCCCAAAAAAATTAAGTATTTATTGGTCACTTAGTTTTTCTCCTTCTGGTTTTTGGATGTTCTGAAAAAATTTAACGCCTTTAAGTGTCTTTTTAACGTTTTCAGGGTTACCTTTAGGTAAAGGTGGAAGACCCAGTGATTCTCTTTTATTGATTCTTAACTCAGGAATTTTGTAGGCGTAACCTGTTTCAAGTAAACTTTGAGCTTGATCCATAAAGACTTGGGGGATACAGTTTTTTTCTGCAGCTAAGTTTCGGAATACACGAATTACACTAGCCACTTCTACACCTTGGGGGCAGCGGTCAGTACATGTAAAGCATGCTGCACAAAGCCAAAGTGTATCACTGTTTAGAACACGGTCTCTTAAGCCTAACTGAGCCATATGGATAAGAGTTCGTGGACGATAAGAATCACTGTAGCGAGCTACTGGACAGTCTGAGGTGCATGTTCCACATTGGAAACATTTTAGTATGTTCTCGCTTCCACTGATTTTTTGGAGTTCATACTTAAAAGTTGGATCAAATTCAGAAGCTTTTATGGGCTGCTCCTTACCCTTTTGGGCGGATTTTTCTGTTACCTCAGACATAAATTATACGCCTTAATTATTATGCCGACAATACTATGCCTTGTTCTTAGAATCAAAAACTCCAATTACGAATACATAAAGTTTGAGTCATAATAAAGTTAATTCCATCATTAGATTTCTAAACAGAAAAAACACAAAAACAGTTCTCTAAGCTAGAAAAGCTGAAAGGTGTTTAGTTTAACTTAATACTTGAAGATTTTGTGTTTAGTCAAGGAATCTTGACCGAAGTTTTAGTTTTTAGTCAAGAAATCTTGACAAGAACGCTTTTAAACAAAAACGAATCCACAACAAACCGTGAATATAGTGAAAAATAAATATGCACCATTAATCCTTGCTTTATTGGTTACATTAGCCATCTTAATTTTAATTATATCAATATTATCATCGCCTTCGCCTTCACCATTTCTAATAGCTACTTTCATAATTGTCTGGACAGCATTATTCGGCGCTATTTTTTCTTTAATTTTTGAAAACAAAAAAGATAAAACACTACAAGAAAAACAAGGTTTATAGATGCCGTAAGTTTAGTTGGATTTAATAAGTGGAGAAATAGTATGTCCACAGCTACACTTGAACCAACTACATTTTTTGATTCAACATTTTTTGGTGTACCACTCGGAACAATTTTAGGAATTATAATTATATCAGTAATAGCGATTGTAATTGAACGAAGCGTAACGCGGTACTTACGCAGGTTTTCTAGAAGAACAAAAGTGGAACCGCATGTTGCGAACAATTTAGCCTTGACTTTCCGTATTATAGTTTTAATTGCTGCAGCAGCTGCAATAAGCCGGTTAGGAGGTCTTAGTTCAGAATGGATAATTTCGATTTCAGCTATAGGAGCTGCAGCTGTGGGTTTTGCTTCTCAGAAAACAATCGGAAACTTTGCAGCAGGAATATTCCTTATTGCAGCCAGACCGTTTAAAGTAGGAAATTATGTTCGAATAGGAACAGTTGAAGGAATAGTTTCAGAAATCACTATAAACTACACAAAAGTGCTTACTGCATCTAACAATCTTGTTTCTATAAGTAATCAACAAATCGTGGACCGTGAAATAACCAACTTTCTCTATCAAACTAAAACAGATGAAGATCTGTACTGTTACACTTTTGAGTTGAATTTTGATCATACTGTTTCAGCGCAAAAAATATCAGAGATTTTTATGGAAATCTTTGAGAATTACATAGATTTACCGAAAAAACCCAATTTCATTTTTACACGTTCAACAGCAGCTGAAAGAGTCTACACAATTTACCTTTACGTAAATGAACCAGAGACGATTTTTAGTTTGAGACCGAAAATTGCTCAGGAAGTCTTTCAACGTTGGGATGAAGAAAGAGCAAAGATAAAGAAATAAAAAGAAAAGCTGTTAAGCTGTTTTATGGCTTTTCACGATTAGGTTCTAAAATCACTTTAAGTGACTGACCTGCCTCAGTCATTAAACGGAAACCCTCTTGTGCTTCACGGATATCAAGTCTATGAGTAATCATGTCTTTTACGTTTATTTTTCCAGTTTCTAAAACTTTAATTGAGTCTTCAAGGTCGTTAGGTGCTGCACCGTAGCTTGTACGCATTGTTATTTCGTTTCTCCAGAACTGATTAATCGGAATAGGCAACTTCACTGTTGGGTCAGGAACTGCAAAAAACAGGATTGTGCCGCCGTTTTCTACGCAGTTCATTGCAGATAAAGCAGCAGAGGTTGCGCCTGTGCAAACGATTACTTGGTCTGCCAGATGGCCGCCTGTTATTTCTTTTAGTTTCTCTGGAAGACTAGCTGAGGCGTCAAGTGCATGGTGTGCACCGAATTTTTTTGCTAATTCCAGCCGGTACTGGTTGATGTCTGCTGCAACTATGGTTTTTACACCTTTGAATTTAGCAAGTTGTACATGTAGAATTCCTGAGATGCCACTGCCTATTATCAGCAATGTATCATCTTTTTTTAGGTTTGAAAGACGTTGCCCTCTAGATACACATGCAAGAGGCTCAATGAATGTGCCTTCTTCAAAAGACATGGTGTCAGGCAGTTTGTAGATGCCGAAGCTAACATTGATTTTTGGGACTCTAATGTACTGTGCAAAGCCGCCTGGATAATAGTTAGTGGTATGTAGGGTGTGACATGCAGTATGGTTTCCACGTTGACAATAGCGACATTGATTACAGGGAACATGATGAGATACGAACACGCGGTCGCCTATTTTAACGCCTTTTACTTTGTTACCGACCTGTGTTATTATGCCTGTAGCTTCATGGCCTAATACACGTGGAGCTTTTGGGACTCGGTACCATTCGATAACATCGCTTCCGCATATTCCACTTGCCATGACTTTGAACAGAACTTCTTCGTCGTTTATGGTTGGTATTGGTAATTCTTGGATGCGGACGTCTTTGTTGTTGTAGTAAAAGGCGGCTAACATAAAAATTCACAAAAAATTGAGAAACTAAGCTTTTAGGTTTCTAACTTGGTTGTAGAGGTCTTCTGCTTCTTTAGCTGTGTAGCCTTCATGAATTATTGCGCGTATAGCCCTAATTGAGGCAACAGGATACTCAGTCTGCCAAATGTTTCGTCCCAAGTTTACGCCTATTGCGCCTTTCTGCATTCCATCATAGACGAAGTCAAACACTTCTCTTTGAGTTTCAGCTTTCGGTCCGCCTGCAATCACAATTGGAACTGGGCAGCCGTCAACTACTTTTTCAAAGTTTTCTTTGCAATAGTAT
>Ga0209723_1006018_pt1 | contig 12030 bp, 10 predicted proteins | sample BiotimSIPDNA_2_FD_185750 | JGI IMG/M metagenome (GOLD analysis project Ga0209723, IMG submission 185750) | Anaerobic biogas reactor microbial communites from Washington, USA - Biogas_R2 time_0 SIP DNA (SPAdes) (version 2) | ecosystem: Engineered > Bioreactor > Anaerobic > Unclassified | place... | reverse complement strand
GAGGCGATTTCATCCTGTTCAATGATCTTTGCAGAACGCTCCAGCAACCTGGAGTGCAAATAAAACACGTCTCCCGGATAGGCTTCCCTTCCCGATGGTCTGCGCAGGATAAGTGATACCTCCCGGTAAGAAACTGCCTGTTTGGAAAGATCATCATATACGACCAAGGCATGGCGACCTGTATCGCGGTAATACTCTCCTATGGATGCCCCTGCAAAAGGAGCAAAATATTGCAACGCGGCGGGATCTCCGGCGGTTGCCGAAACCACCACGGTATAATCCATGGCACCGTGTTTTTCCAGGGTATTGACTATAGTGGCTACCGTGGATCCTTTTTGCCCTATGGCCACGTAGATGCAATAGACAGGGTCCCCGGCCAGGAAGTTGTTGCGCTGGTTGATGATCGTGTCCAGGGCAATAGCTGTTTTTCCCGTTTGCCGGTCGCCTATGATCAGTTCCCTTTGCCCCCTGCCTATGGGGATCATGGCATCTATTGATTTTATCCCTGTCTGGAGGGGTTCGGATACGGGCTGACGGAAGATCACACCCGGGGCTTTTCGTTCCAGGGGCATTTCAGTGAAAGGTCCGGGAATGGCTCCCCTTCCGTCCAGGGGATTACCCAGGGGATCAATCACCCTGCCCAACATCTTCTCACTCACGGGAATCGAGGCTATGGTCCCTGTCCTTCGCACCATGTCACCCTCCCGGATCTTGCTGACAGGTCCAAGCAGGACTGCCCCCACATTATCTTCCTCCAGGTTCATGACCACGGCCCTGATACCATTGTCGAATTCAAGCAATTCATTGGCTCCTGCGTTGTACAGTCCGTATATGCGGACAACCCCGTCACTCACCTGTAGCACAACTCCCTTTTCTTCATAAACCGGCCGGGAGTCAAGTCCTTCCAGCTGTATCCGCAGTATATCGGTGACTTCAGCGGGTTTTATCAAATCTGGCATAGCATACCTAGTAAATATCCTTTAATCCATACGCCTTCCTTACTTCCCGTAAACGGGCAAGCAGCGAAGCGTCCCATACCTTCATCCCCACCCTTAGTGAGAACCCTCCAATCAGACCGGGATCCTGTTTCAATTCCAGTTCAACCTTCTGTGGGTTGACAGGATCCAGTGAGCTTTTGAGTTTTTCCGCTGTAAGATTGTCTATGGGAGCTACCGTGGTCAGCACACCATAAGTAATTCCTTCCTGCAGGCGGTATTTATCCAAATACAGAAGGCTGACCGAGCGGATGATATTTTCCCTCCGCTGACGTATCAGCAAATCCAGGAAATCCGATAGCACCTTCAGAGGTTTCTCCGGTGCCCCGGGAAACAAGTCCAGAAAAAGGGCCTTCCTTTCTTCCGCGGATAACATCCTGTTCGAGAAAGTCTTTTCCAGATCCGGAATTTCGGCAAAACAAGCCGATATGCGTTTCATCATATCATACAGATCGCATTCTGTCATGCACGATGTGGCATACTGCAGCAAAGTAGTGGCATACCGGGATGCTATCACTCCTGTGTTCATATCATCATGCCCTGGGTTTGATGGTTTCGTCTATAAGCTGGTTGATCAGTTCAATTTGCCTGTTATCCGGTTCCAGCTGCTTGCGCAATATTTTCTCGGCAACTTCAACAGACAGGGATGCTACATACAGTCTGAGTTCCTGCATCACCATCTCTTTTTCCTTGTGAATTTGCTCCCTGGCCTTTTCAAGTATGATGCGGCTTTCTTCTTGTGCTGCCTCTCGGGCCTGTTCTGTTAATTTAATCCTGAGAGCCTCTGTTTGCTCAACCAGCCTGGCTTGTTCATCGCGTGATTGCTGCAGGATCTTTTCTTCCTGCTGCTTGAGGGTGGCCAGCAATTGCCGGGCTGCTGCCGCATCGGATAATGCTTTGGCAATCCTTTCGTTGCGACGTTCCACCACTCCGGTGATCAGGGGCCAGCCATAACGTGCCAGTATAAAAAACAGGATCCCGAATGCAATCAGCATCCAGAACAACAATCCTGAATCAGGAATCATCAGGTCCATAGCCGGAGTTCTTTAAAGGGCAACCAACAGGCACACGATGACTGCAAAAAGGGACACCCCTTCCACCAGGGCACCGATAATGATCATGGACATCCTGATCCCGTCTGCCGCTTCGGGCTGACGAGCTATGGCCTCCATGGCGGAAGTCCCGATCTTGCTGATGCCAAAAGATGCACCCAATACCACAATGGCTGCGCCCAGAACAGCCCCCAGTTTTGTAAATGTGACGCTGTACGTCGCTGCCTGCAATAAAGTCATAAGTAACATAATAGTATTATTTTGAAATTTTGAATTTTCATTTCTTGTTTATTTTAATATCTCCTGCGGGGATTGCCGTTTTATGCGGTTCTTTCCGGGATAGTCCGATAAAGATGGAGGAAAGCATGGTAAAAACATAAGCCTGGATAAAGGCAACCAGCAATTCCAGCACCATCATGAAGACAGAGAAGAGCACCGATACCGCACTCATGGAGGCGTTGATTGCCGTCCCTTTGGCAACAGTCAAAAATACGAGGGATGTCAGGGCCAGTATGATGATGTGTCCTGCGAATATATTGGCAAAAAGACGAATCATCAGGGCCATGGGTTTGGTAAGGATACCAAAAAACTCAATGATCTGCATGATGGGGATGGGTGCTTTCATAAATATGGGCACATCGGGCCACAGGATCTCCTTCCAGTATTCTTTATTGCCAAAAATATTAATAGCTATCATCGTGCACAAGGCCAGGCTCATGGTAATGGCAATGTTGCCTGTAAGGTTTGCACCGGCAGGAAATATGGGCACCAATCCCAGGAGGTTGGTCAGGAAAATGAAGAAAAAAGCGGTCAGCAAATAGGGAGCGTAGCGTTTATGATCTTTGCCCACACACTTTATGATCACCCCTTCGTAAATGCTCATGGTAACCCACTCTATAATCCCATTTAAACCAGAAGGTACGGCATCGGGATCACCCTCTTCCTCCCGTTTCCGGTACCACTTTGCCAGGTTTAGCACCAGGAAAATAAGCAGGATGCAGGTAAAAAACAAAGAAACCACATTTTTTGTTATGGAGATGTCAAAAGGCCTGGTTTGGTTGCCACTTCCGTCCTTCTCCACAATTTTTCCCGCAGACCTGCCTTCTTCAGCAATTGAAAATCCTTTGTACATCCCGGATTCTTCCAGGCGGGAAGAAAGGAATACAAACCATCCGCGTTCTTTGCTGTGCACAATGACAGGCAAGGGAAGGCTGATGTGTCTTTCTCCAATATCAAAGAAATGCCAGTGGTAACTGTCTTTCAGATGGCCCAGGATCACTTCCCTGGCATCTACAGGCGGCCTTTCTTTCTGTGCCGCCTGCACAGTTGCCGGGAATTCCAGGATAAGGAACAGGAACAAAAAACATATGAGAATACGCCTTTTCATTTGTAAAACAATAAATTAACCCTCTAATTGCGCTTTCTTTTTGTTGACTTTGATGTCAACCAGATGAAACCAGATAGAGAGAAAGCTGTAGACCAGAAAAAGTCCCATGAAACTGATAATGAATGCAGCTTTTGGCGGGTGGTACACCCCAATGAGAAGCAGCAGTACCGCCAATAGGATGCCCCAGCGTATTATTCTCTGTATCAAAACATTGTTGTATAATTTCGCATGCCGTGTCTTGCTTTTTGCCATCAACAGGATTTCCACTATGCCTACCGCCAGAAATGTTGCCGGGATGATAGGATAGGCAGGAAACCACCATTGGGGTATAAACAGGTACATGAGAAGACCCCATATAGATCCGGCAGAAAGAATGACCGAAGCGTGTACTATCATCATTTTTTTTATCATAACGGACCGGGTTTAGATGATTAACAATATTTCACTGGTCTATGCAGGCATATACCTCGTTTTTCCTGACCTGCACAAAACCACTGGTTACCGGGACCTTCCCATTTCCATCAGGTCCTTCAAAAGTTATAAAACCTTTTTCCAGCAAAGACAGGATGGGCGCGTGGTCCTTCATTACCGAAAATGCGCTTTTCTTTCCGGGGAATCTGGCTACTGTTACATTTCCCTGGAATATGATCTTTTGTGTTGATATTACCTGAAGGTAGATCAATGCGTTCATTGTTAACCCATTAAATGTTTGCTTTTTTCTATCGCATCATCAATGGTCCCCACATTCAGGAATGCGTTTTCCGGAATATGATCCACTTCACCGTCCATTATCATATTAAAGCCTTTAATACAATCATCTATGGAAACTATAACTCCCGGTATTCCGGTAAACTGCCGGGCAACATGGAAAGGCTGGGACAGGAAGCGTTGCACCTTACGTGCCCGCATGACAGTCATGCGGTCTTCCCGGGAAAGTTCTTCCATTCCCAGGATGGATATGATATCCTGCAACTCTTTATTGCGTTGCAATATCTGTTTAACCCGTTGTGCCGTGTTGTAATGTTTATCCCCCAGGATGGCCGGATCCATGATACGGGAAGTGGATTCGAGCGGATCCACAGCCGGGTAGATCCCCATTTCGGTAATTTTACGGGAAAGCACCGTGGTAGCGTCCAGGTGAGAGAAGGTGGTGGCCGGTGCCGGGTCCGTCAGGTCGTCGGCAGGTACATATACCGCCTGTACAGAGGTGATGGAGCCGTTCCGGGTGGAGGCTATGCGTTCCTGCATCACCCCCATCTCGGTGGCCAGGGTGGGCTGGTATCCCACTGCCGAAGGCATCCTGCCCAGAAGGGCCGAGACTTCAGAACCGGCCTGGGTGAAACGGAATATATTGTCTATGAACAGCAGAATATCACGCACCTGTCCGTCTTCATCGCGAATGGCCTCAGCAATGGTCAGACCGCTCAGGGCTACCGATGCCCTGGCTCCGGGAGGTTCGTTCATCTGGCCGAAAACCAGGGTAGCCTGTGATTTGGCCAGTTCATTGTAATCCACTTTGGACAGGTCCCATGCTCCATTTTTCATGCTTTCAAGGAAAGCATCTCCGTAGCGGATGACTCCGGACTGGATCATTTCCCGCAGCAAATCGTTCCCTTCCCGGGTGCGTTCTCCCACTCCGGCAAAGACGGAGTAACCGCTGTGTTTCTTGGCTATGTTGTTGATCAGCTCCATGATGATCACGGTTTTGCCCACCCCTGCTCCTCCAAAAAGACCGATCTTTCCTCCCTTCAGGTAAGGTTCCAGCAGGTCTATGACTTTTATGCCGGTATACAGGACCTCACTGGAAGTGGTTAGGTCCTGGAACTTCGGGGGTGCCTTGTGTATGGGGGCAGTGCCGGTATCTGCACTGAGTGGTCTGAGTCCATCAATTGTCTGGCCTATCACGTTCAACAGGCGGCCCTTGACCTGTGCCCCTATGGGCATGGTTATGGGGCTTCCGGTAGTATCCACTTCCAGACCCCTGGAAAGACCATCGGTAGAGTCCATGGCAACAGTGCGCACTGTGTTGTCCCCGATATGTTGCTGTACTTCCAGTATGATCTTCTTACCATCGGGACGGCGTACTTCCAGTGCATGGCGTATAGAAGGCAATTGCACGTCTTTTGTTCCGGAGGAGAACACAACGTCCACAACAGGGCCGATTATTTGTGAAATACTACCCTTCATAGCAGTGTTACAGATTTGTTAGTTTCTTTGTACAAACTGCAAATGTAATGATTTATTGAACTATTTCAACCAGTTTTTTTATCTTTGTGCCCCGTATGACCACCCCTCCATCAACTTATACAGAAGATAATTTCCAGACTCTTGAATGGAATCAACACATCCGTCGCAGGCCGGGTATGTACATTGGAAAATCAGGTGACGGAAGCACTCCCGACGATGGACTATATGTCCTGATCAAGGAAGTCATTGACAACTCCATTGATGAATATGCCATGGGGTATGGAAAGGTGATCTCCGTTACCATACGGGACAATGTTGTCTCGGTCCGGGATTACGGCCGGGGAATCCCTTTCGGAAAAGTGATCGAGGCTGCCAATAAAATGAATACCGGGGCCAAATACGATAACAAATCCTTTCAGAAAGCCGTGGGATTGAACGGGGTGGGCCTTAAGGCCGTAAATGCAACTTCCATCAGGTTTTATATAGAATCCTTCAGGGAAGGGAGGAGTCGTTTCGGAATATTCTCCCAGGGTGTCCTGCTGGAAGAAGGCGAGAGGGAGTCTGGTCAGAAAGACGGGACATTGGTTGAATTCAAGCCGGACCCGGCCTTGTTCAACCACTATTCGATCAACCTGGATTTTGTCTGGGAAATGGTCAGGCATTATGCCTACCTGAACAAAGGCCTGCGCATGCAGCTCAACGGCACCGAATTCATCTCCAAAAACGGTTTGCTGGACCTGGTCAATGAAAGCATGGCCGAAGAGACCCTCTATCCTCCCATACACCTTGCCGGAACGGATATCGAGATGGTTATCACCCATACCAACGATACCGGGGAAAGCATCATGTCTTTTGCCAACGGGCAAAACACATCTCAGGGCGGGACACACCTTTCCGCTTTCCGGGAAGCCGTTGCCCGGACAATTAAAGAGTTTTACAAAAAAGATTTTGAATCCTCAGATATCCGGCAATCCATTGTAGGAGCCATCAGCATTCGCCTTATTGAGCCCAGATTCGCCAACCAGACAAAGACCATCCTGGACTCAAGGGAAATGAGCAATTCTGGTCCGACACTCCGAAGTTTCATCGGAGATTTTGTCAAAGAACAGCTGGACAATTACCTGCATAAGAACCCGGAAACTGCGGAGATCCTCCTGAAAAAGATCATTGAAAACGAAAAAGAAAGGAAAGCTGTTGGGCTTGTACGCAAAAAAGCAAAAGAAAATGCGAAGAAGATAAGCCTGCACAACCGGAAATTACGGGACTGCCGTATCCATTTTACCGATAAGCATGAACTGGCCGGACAAACCATGCTTTTCATAACCGAAGGCGATTCTGCAAGCGGTTCCATTACAAAAAGCAGGGATCCCAACATACAGGCTGTCTTTAGCCTGAGAGGCAAACCGGAGAACACCTTTGGCCTTACAAAACAGGTCGTCTATACCAATGAGGAATTCAACCTGCTTCAGGCTGCCCTGAACATAGAAGACGATCTGGACAACCTGCGCTACAACAAGATCATCATAGCGACCGATGCCGATCCGGATGGAATGCACATAAGAATGTTATTGCTGAGCTTTTTCCTGCAATTCTTCCCGGAACTGGTAAGACACGGCCATATCTATATCCTGCAGACACCCCTGTTCAGGGTAAGGAACAAAAAAGAGACACGTTACTGTTACACAGAAACGGAAAGGGAAAAAGCAGTGCGTGAGCTGGGCCCTGATCCGGAAATCACCCGGTTCAAAGGCCTGGGTGAGATCTCACCGGATGAGTTCAGGGGTTTCATAGGAGATAATATCCGTCTTGACATTGTGCGCCTGGACAAGGATGACAGGCTTCACGAGTTGCTCAGGTTCTATATGGGAGACAACACGCCGGAAAGAAGGGATTTCATTGTCAACAATTTAAGAATGGTGGGGGATTAGGCCATGATGAGTGAAGACCAGTTGAAGTACCTACGTATCCTGGGTGAAGAACAAGACAAGAAATACAGGCTTACAGGCATGTTCAAGGACTGGTACCTTGAATACTCTTCCTATGTCATACTGGAACGCGCCATCCCCCACCTGACCGACGGTTTGAAACCGGTGCAGCGAAGGATACTCCATTCCATGAAAAGGATGGAAGACGGCCGTTTCAACAAAGTCGCCAACATCATCGGACATACCATGCAATTCCATCCGCATGGGGACGCTTCCATTGGAGATGCCCTGGTGCAGCTGGGACAGAAGGAGTTGCTCATAGAAACTCAGGGGAACTGGGGAAATGTGCTCACCGGGGATTCCGCCGCGGCACCCCGTTATATAGAGGCACGCCTGAGCAAATTTGCACTGGATGTAGTTTTCAATCCCAAAACCACAGTATGGATACCCTCTTACGACGGCAGAAACCAGGAACCGGAAGCCCTTCCGGTCAAATTTCCATTATTGCTGGCACAGGGTGCAGAAGGGATTGCAGTCGGGCTTGCCACCAAGATCCTCCCCCATAATTTCAATGAATTGATTGAAGCTTCCATTGCCCATCTCAAGGGGGAACCCTATACTCTGTATCCCGATTTCATGACAGGCGGTCTTGCCGACTGCAGCAATTACAACGGAGGTATCGGGAACAGCCGCATAAAGGTCAGGGCAAAGATCATTAAGGCAGATAAAAAAACCCTGGTCATCAAGGAGATCCCGTATGGGCAGACTACCGACAGTCTTATCCGTTCCATTATTACTGCCAATGATAAAGGCAAGATCAAGATCAGGAAAATCGATGATAATACCGCTGAACAGGTCGAGATCCTGATACACCTGGCCAATGATGTTTCTCCCGATAAAACCATTGACGCCCTGTACGCCTTTACAAAGTGCGAAGTGTCCATTTCACCTGATACCTGCGTTATCATGGATGGAAAGCCCTTTGTGACGAGCGTGGAGAACATGCTTGGATACAGTACGGAAAGAACCCGTGATCTGCTGAAGAGAGAGCTGGAGATCCGCCTGGACGAGCTGGAGGATAACTGGCATTTTTCTTCTCTTGAAAAGATATTTTTTGAAGAAAAGGTTTACCGTATCCTGGAAAACAATGCCCGGACCTGGGAAGACCAGCTCAAGGACGTGGAAACCGAAATGCTACGCTACCAGGATCGCCTGCGCCGTCCTGTAGTATTTGCCGAAATTGAGAAACTGGTGGAAAAACCTGTACGGAAAATATCCCGCTTTGATATCAAGAAGGCAACTGAGCATATTAAATCCCTGGACAGGGAAATGGAACAGATCAGGCACAACCTGGAGCATCTTACCGCATATGCCATAGAGTACTACGAAGGATTAAAGAAAAAATACGGGAGCTTTTTCCCCAGGAAGACAGAGATCACCAGTTTCCAGACCATAGAAGCTTCCAATGTGATCCTGGCCAACTGCAAATTGTACGTCAGCAGGGAATCGGGATTTGTGGGGGCTGATATGAAAAAGGATGACAAGGCAGAATACCTCTGCGATTGTTCCAGCCTGGACGATGTCATGGTATTTCTCAAAGATGGCACGTATTCGGTCAGGAAAGTATCCGATAAGCAATACGTGGGAAAAGACATCATTTATGCCGGGATACTGAGAAAAAAAGAGAACCGGACGGTATATAACGCCGTTTACCGTGATGGGAAAAACGGGAAAGTGTTCGCAAAGCGTTTCCAGATGAACAGTTTTTCACGTGACAGGGATTATAACCTGACACAGGGAACACCGGGGTCGCAGGTATTGTGGTTATCTGTTAATCCAAACGGAGAGGCAGAGACCATAAGGGTTTTCCTGAAGTCCCGTCCGAAATTGAAGAAGCTGATCTTTGAGTTCTCTTTCCTGGATCTGGCCATCAAGGGACGGAGCAGCCGAGGGAATATCCTGAGCCGTCACCCCGTCAAAAAAATCACCCTCAAGGATAAAGGGATTGCCACACTGGGCGGACAGGAAATCTGGTTTGATAAGGATATACAGCGTCTCAATGACCAGGGTAGAGGACTATACCTGGGTGAATTCCACGCCGATGACAGCCTGCTGGCCATTAACCGAAACGGAACATTCTGTACTACGAATTTCGACCTGAGCAACCGCTACCAGGAAGAGGTACTGTTTATTGAGAAAATGGATCCGGAAAAAACCTTCAGTGCCGTTTACTATGACAGTGATGCCGAGGCTTACTATGTCAAGCGTTTCAGGTTTGAGTCATCTGAAAACATGGTTCAGTCATTTATCGGAGAAGGAGAGGGATCTTACCTGGTGGCAATTTCCAGTGACAAGAATCCCGTTGTTAAAGTCACATTTGGAGGAAAACACGAAAAAAGACCTCCCCAGGAAATAAATGTAACCGAATTCATAGGAGAAAAGAGTTTCCGGGCCAAGGGGAAAAGGATCACCACTTTCCAGGTGGAAAAGATCGAATTCTGTGAATCCGCTTCGGCGAATGAGGATACCTTGCCGGATAACGGGGACGACGGCAGCCTCGACTTTGAACTGGAGGGTCCCGTTTCCAAAGGAGACGTTGCACCTGTCCCGTCGGCAGATAAGAACCCTCTGGCAGATTTCAATGACCAGGATGCCATCCAGATGATGCTACTGTAACAATCATGCCATGGGTCTGATTTTTTACATAGGTTTCATGGCCTCGGGCAAAAGCACCCTGGGAGCAGCCGATGCAGCCCGTGACGGGTATAAATTCACAGACCTGGACCAGAAGCTCTGGGACAACACCGGAATTCCTCCATGGCAGTACATAACCGAAAAAGGAGAAGAAGCCTTCAGGATTGCCGAAAGGGACATCCTGCACTGGATTGTGGAGGAGTGGCACCGGGAAGGGCAACCGCCTCAGCTGGTTGCCTGCGGAGGAGGCACCCCCTGCGCCTTCGATAACATGGAATTCATGAAAAGTAACGGTCAAGTTATCTTTATTGACACCCCCCTGTCCACGATCCTGGAAAGAATACGGAACAATCCACACAGATGGCCTCTTGCCGGGATCTCAAACCTGGAATCCCTTTACCTGGAAAGAAGAAAATGGTATGAAAAGGCGCACGAACGGAAAGTGCCTTAGACAATTACGTCCCGTGTCTTGATATCTTTGATGCGCAGCTGGATGTTTGCTATGCCCCTGTAATAGTTTTCTGCTACCGAATAACATATATCCACCGGATTCCCGTTATGCATATGCTCGAAGTGTTCGCTTTGATTGAATGCTATGGCAGATATGGGACGGTAAGGCTCGTCTTCCTGGATAAGTTCCAATTTCAGATGGCCTGAATCTGACCCCACAAGACGTCCATTCCCGTTATCATACACGTTCTCGGTAACAAATACCGGAGACAGGTTCCCCGGGCCGAAAGGCTGAAATTGCTTTAGAAGACGGAAAAATTTTGGGGTTATCTGCCTGAATTCAATGTAGGTATCAATACTTTCCAGGGGGGTCAGCATCTCTTCTGTGACTTTCTCCGCCACGATGTCTTCAAACCGTTGGCAAAACTCCTGGTAACGCTCTTCTTTCATGGTCAGTCCGGCAGCGTACATGTGACCGCCAAAGTTTTCGAGTAAATCGCTGCAGTTTTCAATGGCCTCGTAAAGGTCGAATCCTGGTATGCTCCTTGCCGATCCCGTTATGAATCCGTTGGACTTGGTCAGCACGATGGTGGGACGGTAATAATTTTCGACCAGCCGCGAAGCGACAATGCCCACAACCCCCTTATGCCATTTCGGGTTGTATACCACCGTGGATTTCTTGTCCTTCAGACCGGGCATGTCCCGGACCATGTCCAGCGCTTCCGCGGTGATCTTGCGGTCTATGTTTTTGCGGTCATCATTGTGGTCATTGATGGTATTCCCTATCTGGGAGGCGTCGTCATCCGTTCTTGATATGAGCAGGTCAACTGCCATCTTTCCTGATTCCATCCTGCCTGCCGCATTGATCCGGGGTCCGATCTTGAAGACAATATCGTCCACTGTGATCTGGTGCTTTTCAAGGCCGGCCAGCTTGATGATCGAGTGCAACCCTTTCCTTGGAGCTTCATTGATCTGTTTCAGCCCGTAATGGGCAAGTATGCGGTTTTCACCGGTTATGGATACCAGGTCCGAGGCGATGCTCACCACCACCAGGTCCAGAAAGGGATAGAGTTCGGTAAGCGGGATATTCCTGCTCATGCAAAAAGCCTGCAACAGTTTGAAGCCCACTCCGCAACCGCTCAGCTCATCAAACGGGTAATGGCAGTCGTTCCTTTTTGGGTCGAGCACAGCCACCGCCTGGGGCAGTTCATCTGCAGGAAGGTGATGGTCGCAAATGATAAAATCAATCCCTTTGTGCCTGGCATACTCCACCTTTTCTGTAGCCTTGATACCGCAGTCCAGCGCTATGATCAGGGTACAGCCTTCCTCGGCTGCTGCAT
>Ga0209723_1006013_pt1 | contig 12037 bp, 9 predicted proteins | sample BiotimSIPDNA_2_FD_185750 | JGI IMG/M metagenome (GOLD analysis project Ga0209723, IMG submission 185750) | Anaerobic biogas reactor microbial communites from Washington, USA - Biogas_R2 time_0 SIP DNA (SPAdes) (version 2) | ecosystem: Engineered > Bioreactor > Anaerobic > Unclassified | place... | reverse complement strand
AAAGCTGTAAAATCAAAAATTTTATAGCATAAAAATATCAATAGAGCCGCTGCTAAAAATATTAAAAATTGTCTAGTAGTTATTGGACCTATAATCTTCGGTTCAACATCAATAAATTGTGGAACGGTAAATTGTTGCATAAAAAATATTAAAACAATAAATTACGATTAAATTCTATTAAAGCTTCAACTTCTTCATAAGTTAAATATTCTTGATTGGAATCTTTTAATTCTTCTATAACTTCCATTATACTTTTTCCTTCATCACTGGCTTTAAAAAACATTTTTAAATATAATTTATTAACTGGACTTTGTCGCCAAGCTTTTACTCCTTCTAACATTTTTCCATAATCAATATTTTTCAAAATTTCTAGTTTTTGTTTTATTTTTACAAAAATTTCTTTAGGATTATTAGATAAACGACGAAAATTAACTAAATCCATAAACTTTAATTCGTCTATCGGACCAGTCACTTTTATTTTTTTTATATCAGCCATTTTTACTTTTCCGTTATTGGTGAGTGGTCTATTATCTATTGGTTTAACTACTGGAATTTCTTTTTTTTCTGTTTCTGGTTCTATATTTTTTTCTTCAATAATCGGTTTTTCAAAGACTACTATTTCTTCTTTTTTCTTTTCTTCAATAACTGGTTTCTCGGGAACTACTACTTTTTCTTCTTCTTTTTTAGTACTAATATTTTTTAAATTATCTAATAAGTTAGTTAAATTTTCTGGTGATAAAACATCTTTTTTAACTTCGGAATTAATTATTGGTAAATTTTCTAATTCAAAGTTTTCCTTAACAGGAGCCAATTCTAAAACTGGTTCCTTGTCTTCTAAAAGCTTTGGTCGTGGTTTAGAACTTATTTGTCCATGACCTAATTTTTCTATTTTTCTCAATACACTATCTTCAACTTTTAAATTACTTTTAACTTCGGAATATTCTTTTCTTTTTATAGATTCAACAGCTGTAAAAATATCATCAATAATCTTATCAGTTAAATCTAATTCTCCTTTTTTAACTTCAGAAACTAACATTTCCCGAACAACAGAACGATCTTTAGCTCCTATTATATATTTATTTAAAATTAATAAAAAACGACTTCGAGAATTATCATCTTTGAATTTTAATTTTAATTTTAAAATTATTTCATTTAACATCTGATTTTCTTTAGGCAAATCTAATGATAAATAATCAGCGGCTAGGTATAGAACATTTTTAATAATTTTATCAGCTAACAATTTTGATCTATCAGGATCTAAATTAAATTCAGCTGAAATAATTACTGGTAATTGTTTAACATCAACCTCTTTTATCATGATTTTCATGATTAAAGAAGCTAAATTAACATTAAACTCTTTTTCTAATTTTTCAATTATCTCTAAAGCCTGAGGACTAGTAACAATTAACTTTAAATCTGAATTTAAACTATTAAATTTATTTAAATAGTCAAACATATTTTATTTTTTATTATTTATTTTTTTTATTTCATTTTCAATAGCTTTTCTTTCTAAACTTTTTTCCGGATATTTTATAAGTAAATCTTGCAATTCTTTTAATTCTTTATTATTTAAATCAGGTAAATTTAATTCTTTAGTTTCTTCAACTTCTTTTGTTATTATTTCTACTTTTTCTTCAATTTTTGGTTTAATAATTTCTTCTTTTGGTTTATTCTCTATTCTATTAATACTTTTATTATTAAAAACAAAATCTCGTTCTATTGGAAATATTTCCCAATCATCACGAGGGATATTAGCCATAGATTCAGGAAAGAAATTTAAATTACGATATAATTTTAAAACTTTTTTTAATATTTTTTTTTCATCTTCATTTAATAAAGTAGTAACAAAAGTTGAAGTTAAATATTTAGCTAAAACTATACTGCTAAACATTTCAGTACCATTTACTTTAATAAAATGTTTTATCCAATTAGAAATAGTTGATTCTTCTTCGCGATCATTAAGCATCATTTTTTTTGAACCAATTTTTTCTTGATTAGATAAAAAAGTTTTAATGAATCTATTTAAACAATCCGGTTTATTAATTAATAAATATAGAGCGGAGCCATTAACCTTTTGTGGACCGGTATAATCTTGGCTCTTTAAAACTTCCATGATACTTTCTCCTAAAAAATCAACTATTAATTCTTCTTCTTTTTTAAAATCAATTTTGTTTTCTAAATCATCAACAAAATCCAATAATTCATCAATATTACGACTTTCAATTAAATCATTAAAATCATCAACATATTTTCTATAATCTTCTGGTTTAATATATTCTTTCACTTTAAATTCAATAAAAGAAGCAACTGGTAAAAATAATTTTCCTAAAAAATCAGAAACAAATTTTTCTACATTATTTACTTTTTCCGTTATATCTTTTTTTAGTTTTTCAACATCAAAATCAGAAATGAAGAAATCATAAATTAACTCTATAATAAAATTATAATCAAGATTGTATTCACTAGCTAGTTCATTTATAGGTTTTACTATTAAATCGGAAGAAAAATAAAGATTAACTTCTTCTGAAAAAGTTGTTATCTTTTGTAAAAATTGTGCTGTTTTTTCATTCATATATTAAAAAATTAACTTCTATTTTATCTATTGAAACCTATATTATTTCTCCTATAATTTATAGTTTTGGACTTATTCTCTGGGGGCTACGTAGTCTGGTTAACAATTCTTCTTATTTCCCCTATAATAGCCTGGTGCGCAGGAGAATTATTAAATGTCCTTCTTAAACTTCTATTTAATTCTTCCCTTATTACGTCTTCTGATTGTCCAGCTAATCTAGTATAACGATTTGTTTCTCTCAAGAACCTTTCTAAACTCTGACGCCCATTTCTACTTGACACTAAATCTTGTATTTGCTCTTGACTCATATTATTAAAATAATTTTCTTTTTCATAACCTCTATTAAGAGGATCCAATGTTCCATTTAAACTAGCTAATTGATTTCGAGCGGCTGAATTTTCTGGATTAGTGGCAGCATGTGTAACGGCAATTGTTATTTTATTTTGTTGACTTACAGTTTGTCTAGAAACCATTGATCTAAAATTGGAAGGTGACATAGTTTCAGCCAGTCTAGGCATAACTATATTTAAAGATTCTTGATCTAATCCCTCTATTTTTATACTTCCGTTTACAACACCACTAACAATCTTTTTATCAACTTTCTCTCTCTTATTTTCTAATTCTATTATTTGATTGTGGTAATTTTGTGCTAAGTTTGGATCGGATGTTCTTCTTTCTTCTCTTTGTAATCTAGCTATTCTTTCAGGTATATCCTTTAAATTTTCCATCTCCCTAGTTAAGGCAAAATAACTACCAGCTAAAGAACTATCTAATTGATTAGAAGCTTTTCCATCATTTCTATAAGCACTAGAAATTTCATCTCTTTTAAACTCAGCTTCTTCATCAGTTAATTTTCCTTGATCCATTAATACCATAGAAGCAGCATTTCTAGCTGCTGGAGCTAAAGAATAATCATTCATTTTTTTCCTTAATGTTTCTTCGTCATCATATTTCATTTCTTCCTTATGTCTAGATATTTCTGAATTACGGAAATTAGAAGCAATACTCAAATCTTCTTCTCCGGCATGCTTAATCTTATTTTTAAGTCCAAGTGTGGTTATTTGCCCAACAACATTAGCCACCTTATCAAATTTTCTTGATTGTTCCATTTTTGATTTTAATTCTTCTCCACCTGTTTCGATATTGTTATCTCTTGTTCTTATATCTCTATCAATATCACTTGTTGAAACTGTAGAAACATTTCTACCGGTAATGTTTTCATAGGCTTCAGCAAAAGATCTTCTTTGATCTCTATACATAGGTTCTTTTTCTGTAGCTCTTACATACTCTTCGTCGTTGTCATATCTATTATTGATATTTCTTAATTCTTCTTCGGCCACATCTTGAGTTATATCTCCTCGTTCAAATCTATTTCTAATACTATTCATTTCATTTTCTTTTTCTCTTATCCTCGTTACCCCCGGATCATTCTCAAAATTTTCTATTCTAACTCTTAATTCTTCTAACTCCATTTTTTGATTCTTTTCTCTTTCAATTTGCTGTCTCGTGTTATCTATGGTTTTTTGAGATATATCTCCAGCCATTCTACTTTTAACAAATTGTCCTATAGCCTTACCGGCAGCATTAAAAGGAGCAGTTGCTGTCTTTTTTATACCACCTTCCGCCTTAGCTATGAGTTTAGCATCTTTTTGAGCTAAGTTTTGTCTCTTAGCTTCTCTACCTTGTTTATATGATTTATAGGCATTTTGAGCTCGTTCAATACCAGTAGCTCTCTTCAATCCTTTACCAGTCATTTTTAAAGCTCCGGTTCCTATACTTTGCATTTTACCAACTGCTTTACCCATAGCCTTTCCAGCTATTCCTCCGATTTCATTAGCAATCATTAATCCTCCTAAAAGCATACCAATAGAAATTATAAAAACAATCATGTTTTCTTTTGATCCAGCTTGGGTCATAGTGGCAGCTACAGCACTTTCACCTGAATCACCTCCTAAATCTTGTTGCTCAACATTAGTATTTTTTATCATTTGATCTTTTATTTGTTGACTTCCTTCTACTGAGCCCAAAGAAGCAAACGACAACCATAAGAAAAAGGCAACAACTGGACCAATTATTAAATTTTTAGAAAAATCTGACCACCATCTTTGAGAATATTGAGTTCCTTGAGGAAAAGATGCTAATAAATAAGCTAAAGGAGAAAGTACTACATATATCCAAATCATAATTATTCTCATAGCTAACATAACCAACATGGATAAAATAACAACCGTTGCTATAATCACCATAATTAAAGCTAAAATTAAGGAACCGACAATTGATGATTTAGTTATTTCTCCTCCTTCACCATCAGGACTAGCTGTTAATATTTTATTAATCCCTAACATTTCAGTTAAATTTCCTCCAGCAATATCTTTAACAGCATTAATAAAGGTAAGCATTACAATTTGAGTAAAATCAATTAATACTCCACAAATCATTTTAGAAAAATTTATTAATACGGCCATTATAATTAATTTAGGCAACCAAGTTTTTAAATTATAGCTATCAATTCTTAATATACTAGCAAAAGCAATAATAAGTAGAATCAAAACAAAAAACATATTACATAGATCTCGTACTACTACCCAACCATAAGAAACGGCTGTAGAACCTATGAAACCATTATACTGAGCAATACTAACTAATATATCTAAAAGTAAAACTACTAATTTACCAAATAAGGCTATAATAGGAGATAAAATCCAACCGACAACTGTTGCTACCGCTCCACTATCAGCTAATACAAATTTAGGAAAAATAAATAAAACCGCCACTAATAATAAACTTAGTAACGGAATAAATTTTTTCTTATGTTTTGAAAAAAATCTTTTCATTTATATAAAATATTTAATTTGTAACTTTATCTACTAACCAGGTCCAAGCAACTAATCGTGGGAACAAAATAAAATAAATAAGAACTATAATATAAACAATAATTAATAAATGTAATATACAAGCACAACAAAGAGCTGGTTTTTCAAATACTTTAACTTTATCACCTATTTTTTTTGCTTCTTTAGGATTACTTTTTTGTATTTCATCAGGAACCCATTCTCCTCCCGGTTGACCGAAAAATTGAGGAAACTTATCACAAAGAAAAAGATGAATATATGAATAAAACAAGGAAAGACTAAAAGTAGAAATGGATTGCAAAATTGAATTCTTCAAAAGCTTATTAAAAAAAAGTTTTATTTTACTTGCTTTTTTTACTTCTTCTTCCACATCTATTTTCCCTTTACCAGTATTCTCTTTTACATCAGCTTTTTTATCAGCGGTTAATTCTTGAGCTTTATCGTCATCACTTTTTTCATTAGTTGTTTGTTCTGCTTTATTTTCTCCTTCTTTTTTATCATCATCCTCACTTTTTTTCGGTGCTGAATCTACGGGAAGTGTTCTTTTTAAAAGATCGTTGTCTATTTTATTAGACATTTCTCTTTTATTTTTACTTAAATCACTAGCCATCTGATTTTCACGATTCATTCTTGTATCACCTTTTTCTTTTTTATTATATCCTTGCTCTCCATCTTTATTATATCTCTGCTCTACATTTCTATCATACCCTTGTTCTATGTTTTTATCATTTTTAGGAACAACTGGCTTACTATCTTTTGTTAAATCACTTATTTCTTCTTTAACTTTTGGATCAAGTTTTGATACTAAACCACTACTATTATTATTTTCTATTCCTTCTTTTATTTCTTTTTCTATTTCAGAAACAGTTTCCTTTTCTATTTTTTCTTTTATCTCATCTGATATTTTAGAGTTTGGATTGTTCATAAAAATAAAATGAAAAAATATAATAATAAGAAACCAATTACTATACTTAGCTTAACTGTATTATATAATATCCAACTATATTATACAATAAAAAAAATAATTTGCCAATAAAAAAGAGGCTTTTTAAAACTTCTTTTATATATAAAATAAAAAAGTAAAAAATTAATATGCCTTAGAAAAAATAACCCTTTTTTTTGATTTTTTTCCACAAACTATACATTGACCCTCTTCTTCTTTTTGATCTAAAGCAATACACCTAATAGTGGCTTTGGTGACCTCTTTTATCTTAGTTTCACAGGTTTCATCACCACACCAATGACTATATACATAAGCACCGTCACCTTTTAAAATATCAATTAATTTCTCATAATTATCAATTGAAAAAGAATTGGTTTCTCTAAATTTTTTAGCTCTATTGAATAAGTTTTCTTGAATATTTAATAATTCATCAATTATTATTTTTTTTAATTTTGACATTAAAATAATCTTTTTTTCTCCAGTATCACGACGAACCATAACTACTTGTTTTTTTTCAATATCTTTTAAACCAATCTCTATTCTTAATGGAACCCCTTTCTTTTCCCAATCATTAAATTTAAAACCAGGACTTAGATTATCTCTATAATCTACTTCCATTTCCATGTTAGTATCTAATAAATCTTTTTTTATTTTTTCAACATTTTTTCTAACTTCTTTTTCTTCATTCTCATTTTTATAAATAGGAATTATTACTACTTTTATTGGAGCAATATTAGGAGGTAATACTAATCCCTTATCATCACTATGAGTCATTATTAATCCACCTATTAATCTAGTACTAACTCCCCAACTAGTTTGCCAAGCATATTGTATTTTTCCGTTTTTATCAGTGAACTTAATATTAAAAGCTTTAGAAAAATTTTGACCTAGATTATGGGAGGTTCCAGCTTGTAAAGATTTTTTATCTTGCATCATTGCCTCTATACAATAAGTACATAAAGCTCCAGGAAATTTATCATGTTCTGGTTTAGTTCCAATTATAACTGGCATAGCCAAATAATTTTCTGAAAAATCTTGATATATTTTTATTATCTTTAAAGCTTCTTCTTCGGCTTCTTCAGCCTCAGCGTGGACAGTATGCCCTTCTTGCCATAAAAATTCAGTGGTGCGTAAAAATAATCTAGTTCTCATTTCCCATCTTACTACATTAGCCCATTGATTAATTAATATTGGTAAATCACGCCAAGATTGAACCCAACGAGAATAGGTATCATAGATTATGGTTTCAGATGTCGGACGAATAATTAATTCTTCTTCTAATTTAGCCTGAGGATCTACCATTACACCATTGCCATCAGGATTATCAATTAAACGATAATGAGTAACTACGGCACATTCTTTAGCAAATCCTTTTACATGGCTAGCCTCTCTACTTAAAAAAGATTTAGGTATTAGTAGAGGAAAATAGGCATTTTTATGTCCAGTTTCCTTGAATTTACTATCTAATATTTTTTGAATATTCTCCCAAATAGCATAACCATACGGCTTTATAATCATACAACCTTTAACAGCCGAATATTCAGCCAAACCAGCTTTTTCAATTATATCCAGATACCATTGAGAAAAATCATCTGATAAAGATGTTATCTTTTGATTGTTTGTTTTATTATTCATATATTTTATTTATATATGCTATGATAACATAAAATAAAAAAATTTTAAAATCACATTTTAATTTACCTAATTAAAAATTTATCTTTTATTATATCAACTAATTATTTTATTATATGTAAATCAATAACAATTTCTAATCTTTATTAATTAATCTTTAAAAAGAATTGCATTAATCAATTTATTCAATTTATTGTTATTAAATTTTTTTAAATACTTTACTAATTTTTCTTTATTTAATATATCTAAATTAATTTCTTCTGGATCAAAATGACTATATCCATTTAAGGATAGATAGGCTAAATCTAAAAAAGCTTTTTCTGGCTCCGCTATTAGATAATCATCTTGCTTAACATATCCCCAAAAAAGTTCATCTTTTATATGCCTATAAACAATAGAATGATCATAAATATTAATATTTTTTTTTCTTTTATTTGTAGCTAAAGTGATACTAGCTGTTTGTTGACTAAGAATATTATAATAGTTAAGAGCTGATTCAAAGGATATATAACTAGGATTATAGATATTAATAGCTAAATTTTCCCAAGATATATCATGAATGTTTTTACTGTATAGTCCATTGATTAATTTAATAATTTTTTTATTTTTTACAGCACGACTCACAGCTACTTTAAGACTATTTTTTTCTAAATCAATAATTTTAGCCAAATCTTGTAAAGAAAAATAACTCTTAGGAATATTATTTATTTTTTCTATTAATTTGGTCATATAATTGTTTAATTATGGGGTAATATTTAGGAGGTAAAAATACTTGTAACTCATTTTTAAAAGCCCTTTCTCCAAAAACTGAAGTTGATGACGGTAAATCAAAATTAATACGAAGCGACTGAGATATATACCATAAATCAAAAATATCTCTAGCTTTTTTTCTTTGAGCAATAGCGTTTTCTTTTAATTTTTTTAAATCTTCTAAAGTAGGGACTAAAAGCAAAGGGCTTAAAATACTAACGGGACTCTTGATCAAATTTAAATTAATATTTAATTTAACTTTTTTTTCAGGTTTATATATTTCAATTTTTAAAGAAAAAGGATGCTTTAATTTTTCGTCTTTTATTTTTAACAAAGCAAAGATGGTCTGCCTTTTGTCTTTTATATCGCTTAATTCCCAGTTTTGTTTTTGGCTTAAATTATTAATAAATTTTTTAAACTCAGTAAAATTAACTTTTTCTATTTCAATCAAATCTATATCTTCTGAAAATCTTGGAGAATTATACACCAAACGGAGAGCCGTTCCACCATAAAATGCAACTTTAGAACTTAAGTCATTTTGTGCTAATTCATTTAAAAAAATCATTTCTATTTCTTCGCGAATAATTTTATCAGTGGAAATTTTTAAATTTTTTTTATATTGCTCTAATTGTTCTAAATTCATAGATGTATAATAATTATCATTTATGTTAATTATAGTGTATCATTAAATACTAAATATTGCAAGTTTTTAGTAGATGTTTTTGTTTTATAATCTGTTCATAATTTTAAAAAACTGTTTACTATATGATTATAATACTATTTGAGGAAATAAAAAAGAGGATTTATCATTATGACAAATCCTCCGGGTTATTATTATTACTAATAATCCCTAAAGACATTTAAAAAACAAGAACAATGCAAAACTTAATTCTTTATAAACTTCGTAGAAGTTACCTTTCCATTTTGGTTAGATAATTTAACAAAATATATTCCAGTAGGATATTCTGAAACATTAATTTCAGAAGTTAAATCGGTAGAATAGCAAGAGTAAACATTTTGACCAAGATTGTTATAAATCTCAATTTTGTTATTAACATAATTGGATTCAATAGTAATCTTGTCGGTAGCGGGATTGGGATAAAGTTTGATGGGATTTCTTTCCTGGAATGTTATGACTCCGTCAGCTATGGTCATTTCGGTAATAAAATCACCAGATACAAATAATGCTTTTTTTAAATATTTATTATATGAAACGGAAGTATATGTTCTATCTAATAAAGTTTCTACTTTCCCTATATTTACGGTTAACATTTTTATTTTACCATCATAAAAAATTATTTCATTATTTGATAAAATAATAATATCTGACATCCACAAATCAGGATGAGTATAAATTACTTCTTCCTCCAATGTCGCAGAATTCCATTTTATTATTTTTTCTGAATTTTCTCCAGCGGAAAAATAAACAAAATTATTATCAAAAAGATAACTATAATCCGTATTAATAGGAAAAACATCAATTTGTTTAATAGAATCATTGCTATAAGACAATATTATGGTTTCCATTTTCGTATCAGAATAACTATTCAAAGATAGAATTACATCATTTTCTCTCACAAAGAAACCTGTTACAGACCAATATTGTTGATCTTCACGAAAAAAAGATTTTAATAGAGTAAAAACAGTATCTTTAATATCATATTGCCAAATGCGTATAGAGTCACCAAAATTTCCATAAGACAGACATAGAGCAGTTGACGATGAAACCATGAAAATTTCACCATAATTATTGTACATTGGTGTAAAAAAACCAGTACAATCCCATGTCTTAATGGAATCGTTCCATTTGTAAAGATACTTGTCATCTCTAAAAGAATAAGCGAATACTTTGCCATTTTCTTCAATAGCAGAAAGGGTTGATTTTTGGTGAATACTAGCTGATACGGAAACAGTATTTCCATTATAATAGGCATCAGCTAATCTTCCAGTAAATATTGCTTCTCCGGAAGAAAATAAATGAACATTTCCCAAACCACCATCTTCAGGTAGTTCTGGACAATCTATAGTACGAAAAGTGAAGTTTTGTGCTGGTAATGACATTATAATGCCAAAAATTATCATCAATAAATTAAAATACGTTTTCATTATTATTAAGGTTTTTATGGGTTAACTAACTATTTAAATTTTAAAGTGCGTAGTAATAAATTTATATTAAAATTACTAACTATTGATTATACAACTATAATTCAATTTTGTCAATATCAGAAAAATTATTAGAAAAACTATGCTTTATATGATTTAAAAACAGAATCTACAATTTGTGTTGTCTTTGAAAGCTGGAATAGTTTCATTACCAGCACAACATTTACCACAATTACTATTAACACTACTAAAATCCTTACTAGGACTAGCAGCACAACCAAACTTAGTCCAATTATCTACTACCTTAGCCATTATCTGATAAGTTCCTGATGATAAGAATATACCTATTTTATGAGGATTGGTAGCAATTGGTTTAGCATCTAAATTATCAAGTTCTTTTATTCCAGTATCTGAGGTCCAATCATCTCCTTCTTTATAAACTCTAAGTGTTAGTTTAGATATTGGGGTTTGTTCTTCATTAACATTAGTATTGAAAGTTACATAATAGAAACCAGGTCTAATTACATTAAATTTACCATTGGAATCAGGACTAACATTAATACTTAAATTGTTTAATAACTTTATATTACTTATAGTAGGATAGATAGCACACCATCTATAATTATTCTCTAAATCTTCGGAAGTACATTCTGAAATATTAGAAGAAGAAGTATAATTATATGAAGAAGGAAAAGTATAAGTAGCTCCTGATGGAACTGAACCAATACTTTTTGATTTTATAAACAAATGACCCAGAGCTTTCCTATAATCATAATCAACTAAATTGGAATAGCCTAAACTTAACATAGATTATTAGAATCCAAATAATTATTATGACTAACATAGATAATATTATGATTATACTACTATTTGAGGAAATAAAAAAGAGGATTTATCATTACGACGAATCCTCAAAGACATTTAAAAAAACAAGAACAACGTAAAACCTTTAATTCTTTATAAACTTTGTGGAGGTTACCTTACCATTTTGGTTAGATAACTTTACAAAATATATTCCGGTAGGATATTCTGAAACATTAATTTCAGAAGTTAATTCAGTAGAATAGCAAGAGTAAACATTTTGACCAAGATTGTTATAGATCTCAATTTTGTTATTGGTAGAATTGGATTCAATAGTAATCTTGTCGGTAGCGGGATTGGGGTAAAGTTTAATGGAATTTCTTT
>Ga0209723_1006012_pt1 | contig 12038 bp, 8 predicted proteins | sample BiotimSIPDNA_2_FD_185750 | JGI IMG/M metagenome (GOLD analysis project Ga0209723, IMG submission 185750) | Anaerobic biogas reactor microbial communites from Washington, USA - Biogas_R2 time_0 SIP DNA (SPAdes) (version 2) | ecosystem: Engineered > Bioreactor > Anaerobic > Unclassified | place... | reverse complement strand
GGGCCAGGGCAAAAGTACGTTTCAATCCACGCCCGCTCACGAGCGGGCGACAATCTACCCACATAAATAAATCCGCGTTCCAGGACGTTTCAATCCACGCCCGCTCACGAGCGGGCGACGTAACGTGGCATGAATAGAAACGCCCCCGCATGTTTCAATCCACGCCCGCTCACGAGCGGGCGACCCGCGTACGCGCGTGCGCGCGTATATATACGGAGTTTCAATCCACGCCCGCTCACGAGCGGGCGACTTCAAGATCCCCTCTAGGGTTCCGTCCTTGGCGAGTTTCAATCCACGCCCGCTCACGAGCGGGCGACGTTTTCCCAACATTGTTCGCCGCCTCTCTACTAGTTTCAATCCACGCCCGCTCACGAGCGGGCGACATCAAGCAACCCCTAACCCCAAGGTGAACCAATGGTTTCAATCCACGCCCGCTCACGAGCGGGCGACCCCCATACGTAAAGAGTCTGGGTTTCTGTGCGAGGTTTCAATCCACGCCCGCTCACGAGCGGGCGACTTGTCCTCGTGGCAGAAAAGGCAAGGCGGAAAAAGTTTCAATCCACGCCCGCTCACGAGCGGGCGACGTCAACTCCCCCGGTTCTACATATGTCGGCAATGGTTTCAATCCACGCCCGCTCACGAGCGGGCGACTTCTAGTCGGCGACTATTACGAAGCCGCCTACGTTGTTTCAATCCACGCCCGCTCACGAGCGGGCGACGATTGAACTCTAACCCCCCAATAGGTGGTCTATGGTTTCAATCCACGCCCGCTCACGAGCGGGCGACACGATGGCAATTTCAATGCCCTTCCACTCAAAGGTTTCAATCCACGCCCGCTCACGAGCGGGCGACATGCCCGCACCTCTCCCGGCCGTCGAGAGGTCTTGTTTCAATCCACGCCCGCTCACGAGCGGGCGACATCCACCAGGGGATCACTCGATGACTCTCGATATGTTTCAATCCACGCCCGCTCACGAGCGGGCGACCTTATCGCGCTTGGCTATGATGTTGTAACGATTGGTTTCAATCCACGCCCGCTCACGAGCGGGCGACATATCGGCGTAACCGGCAGGGCGTTCGATAGTGTGTTTCAATCCACGCCCGCTCACGAGCGGGCGACCAGGGTTTCAGGGGAATGATGGCTAATTAAGGGGTTTCAATCCACGCCCGCTCACGAGCGGGCGACGAGCGATTGATTTTCTCCATCGCATCGGCGGCAGTTTCAATCCACGCCCGCTCACGAGCGGGCGACATGCGGGCCGCAAGCCATCATTCCGAGAATCGGCAGTTTCAATCCACGCCCGCTCACGAGCGGGCGACGATCGGCGATGTAGCCGAAGCCGGCTGCCCATCGTTTCAATCCACGCCCGCTCACGAGCGGGCGACTTCAGCTAGCCCTGCAACAGATGAAAGCCCGACTTGTTTCAATCCACGCCCGCTCACGAGCGGGCGACTTAGCGGCGTGATCGGCAAGAATCCGACTGGACGTGTTTCAATCCACGCCCGCTCACGAGCGGGCGACCGTCCACGAATCTGAAATCTTGTGTCGGAATCCATGTTTCAATCCACGCCCGCTCACGAGCGGGCGACGCTCATTTTTTAAGGATGTCAAAGTTCATCAAGAGTTTCAATCCACGCCCGCTCACGAGCGGGCGACAAAATACTATGTATCCCGATACGTGACCCAAACCGTTTCAATCCACGCCCGCTCACGAGCGGGCGACTTTTAATTTCCACCCTCGATCACGAGCAAACCGAGTTTCAATCCACGCCCGCTCACGAGCGGGCGACGCTCAGTACGGCGTCTGGGACGGGGATAGAGTAAGTTTCAATCCACGCCCGCTCACGAGCGGGCGACCTTTGCCATACTCGTCAGCCATCGCCTTCTGGTAGTTTCAATCCACGCCCGCTCACGAGCGGGCGACATCTACTCGTGGATCAAATCCACCTACACCACCGCGTTTCAATCCACGCCCGCTCACGAGCGGGCGACGTTCCCGTCCCGCGTCGATCGACGCGACACCCTTGTTTCAATCCACGCCCGCTCACGAGCGGGCGACCGAGGGTGACTATGATTCTTTCGCGGCCGACTGGGTTTCAATCCACGCCCGCTCACGAGCGGGCGACGCGCCACCTGGGCGGGTCGCTCGATTCGTCGATGTTTCAATCCACGCCCGCTCACGAGCGGGCGACAGAACGATGCTACAAAAAATAACATCTCGGTTCGTTTCAATCCACGCCCGCTCACGAGCGGGCGACGACAGCGGAGGGCTACACTGGGCCAGCGGTGTCGGTTTCAATCCACGCCCGCTCACGAGCGGGCGACGTTGACGCGACCCGGCCCCCGCGCCGCTTGGGAGGTTTCAATCCACGCCCGCTCACGAGCGGGCGACGGCAGTGCGGCGACGGCGGCAATCTCGGCCCTGGGTTTCAATCCACGCCCGCTCACGAGCGGGCGACCTATGGCAGTATCACGGGGGGGGAGGCCGCAAAGTTTCAATCCACGCCCGCTCACGAGCGGGCGACGGAGTGGCGGCACACGGGCGATGCGCTGGCGTTGTTTCAATCCACGCCCGCTCACGAGCGGGCGACATCGAGGGTGCTAAGTATCATCAGGTGCCATCGAGTTTCAATCCACGCCCGCTCACGAGCGGGCGACCTTCGTTGACGCCTACAACTCCGGGTGCGTGGTGTTTCAATCCACGCCCGCTCACGAGCGGGCGACAAGAGGCAATAGATGCTCTGTTGAATATCGGGGTGTTTCAATCCACGCCCGCTCACGAGCGGGCGACGCATTGCATTGCGAACATCGCACGGAATGCCTGGTTTCAATCCACGCCCGCTCACGAGCGGGCGACGATTCAAGCTGCGCGAGAATGTCGCCCAGCCCTGTTTCAATCCACGCCCGCTCACGAGCGGGCGACCGGCGGCCGGCCCTTGAATCGGCGTTGCCAGAAAGTTTCAATCCACGCCCGCTCACGAGCGGGCGACCGTCGCTCGCGGGCCGGAGTGTCGGCTGTCGGAAGTTTCAATCCACGCCCGCTCACGAGCGGGCGACCCAGTCGCGGTCTCGGTGATACGATTGCCAAGATGTTTCAATCCACGCCCGCTCACGAGCGGGCGACTCAAATGATCCCGTACACGGCAGCACTGAAGGAGGTTTCAATCCACGCCCGCTCACGAGCGGGCGACAGCGGGGTCGAATGGCGTCTATGACATCGGCACGGTTTCAATCCACGCCCGCTCACGAGCGGGCGACGAACACGGTTTCGCCCAACTCAAAGAGTGTGTAGCAGTTTCAATCCACGCCCGCTCACGAGCGGGCGACGTTGCCGCTGGATTGCTTGGCGGCGGGCAAAACGAGTTTCAATCCACGCCCGCTCACGAGCGGGCGACGATGATGATGGAGCGGTCTCGCCGCCCGGCCTTGTTTCAATCCACGCCCGCTCACGAGCGGGCGACGCCATGCCCGGCCTAGCCCGGCCTTGCCTAGCCGTGTTTCAATCCACGCCCGCTCACGAGCGGGCGACGTGGTAACTGATTCCACGGCGGCGGCGATTGAAAGTTTCAATCCACGCCCGCTCACGAGCGGGCGACGGAAACATGCGCGTGCATGTTGGTTATCAAATAGTTTCAATCCACGCCCGCTCACGAGCGGGCGACCTCTGCAATCGGATGGCTGGCAAGGCGATGCGAGGTTTCAATCCACGCCCGCTCACGAGCGGGCGACCTTTATTACGCGTCGTAACTGCAAATATGATGAAGTTTCAATCCACGCCCGCTCACGAGCGGGCGACGCGGCGGATCCGCGAAGGGAGAATGATGATGAAAGTTTCAATCCACGCCCGCTCACGAGCGGGCGACATTCCTTGAAGCCCTGGGCTACACCGAGAGGAAGTTTCAATCCACGCCCGCTCACGAGCGGGCGACCAAGGAATGCCCGTACTTGACCATGGACAACAAGTTTCAATCCACGCCCGCTCACGAGCGGGCGACGGGGCATCCTCCGCGAAAGCAACAGAAGCGAACAGTTTCAATCCACGCCCGCTCACGAGCGGGCGACCGGATTTCGATGTTGTCCGTGATGTGAACCAGCAGTTTCAATCCACGCCCGCTCACGAGCGGGCGACGAGACATCGAGGCATCTTCTTTGCGACCCTAATAGTTTCAATCCACGCCCGCTCACGAGCGGGCGACCATATTTAACGTAATAGGCCTGCAACTCCAATGTGTTTCAATCCACGCCCGCTCACGAGCGGGCGACCATGGCACCGCCGCCGCCTTCAGCACGGCGTCAGTTTCAATCCACGCCCGCTCACGAGCGGGCGACGTGGCTTTCGAGAACATCGCGGCCGAATCCACCTGTTTCAATCCACGCCCGCTCACGAGCGGGCGACGCGGGCTGTTAGGCGTCGTCCAGGCTATCGTCCAGTTTCAATCCACGCCCGCTCACGAGCGGGCGACGGAAACATATTTCGAGAGTAGAACCACCAAAGAAGTTTCAATCCACGCCCGCTCACGAGCGGGCGACAATCGAGCCATTCAGGCTGGATGTTCCTATTTCAGTTTCAATCCACGCCCGCTCACGAGCGGGCGACTGACCCCAGCTTTTGGTTTGTAACATGCCTTTTCGTTTCAATCCACGCCCGCTCACGAGCGGGCGACCGGGCCAGGGGCTAGTCGCTGGAAACGCTTATCAGTTTCAATCCACGCCCGCTCACGAGCGGGCGACGTCCTTGCTACAGGTTGTTTAGCTGTCGGCGAAAGTTTCAATCCACGCCCGCTCACGAGCGGGCGACTCAAGAAGCAGGAATCGTTTACTCCCGCGTTCTGTGTTTCAATCCACGCCCGCTCACGAGCGGGCGACGCAGTGCGCAGGTGTTTGCACATTCCGCGTGCTGGTTTCAATCCACGCCCGCTCACGAGCGGGCGACAGAACCGCCTCCTTGATTTTTGACCCGCATAAAGTTTCAATCCACGCCCGCTCACGAGCGGGCGACGACGCCCGACGCTTCTGTCGCGGCCACCGAGGAAGTTTCAATCCACGCCCGCTCACGAGCGGGCGACCGGCTATCGCCTCGAATTGTTTCTCGGGCGATAGTTTCAATCCACGCCCGCTCACGAGCGGGCGACATTCTCAACGCATAACATATTCTGATTCTGCTAGTTTCAATCCACGCCCGCTCACGAGCGGGCGACGTGATCGAGGGTGGAAATTAAAACACCCCTGCTTGTTTCAATCCACGCCCGCTCACGAGCGGGCGACGATGGTGTCGCCCGCGGGTGGGCCGTCCGCGACGTTTCAATCCACGCCCGCTCACGAGCGGGCGACGTAGCCGCGATTGAGGTCTGTAGTCTCTCGCTCCTGTTTCAATCCACGCCCGCTCACGAGCGGGCGACCGAGTGCATGAAAGTATGGGCCGGCGGAAAATCTGTTTCAATCCACGCCCGCTCACGAGCGGGCGACCCTATTCGAAGGATCGAAAATGCTTGACTCAAGTTTCAATCCACGCCCGCTCACGAGCGGGCGACGGCTGGCCGATCGCGTCGGCAGATCGGCTAAGTTTGTTTCAATCCACGCCCGCTCACGAGCGGGCGACATGACCGATGAAGGCTTTGGCGTTTGATATTGAGTTTCAATCCACGCCCGCTCACGAGCGGGCGACGCTGCTTCAAGTGTAATGCGCATGGTAACCAACTCGTTTCAATCCACGCCCGCTCACGAGCGGGCGACAGAGTTTTTTATCGTAACACAAAATGGCGGCACAGTTTCAATCCACGCCCGCTCACGAGCGGGCGACGTCAACGGCAGCCAACCAGGTCGGCGACATGAGTTTCAATCCACGCCCGCTCACGAGCGGGCGACAGCTACGGCCTGTTCCCGTCCACTCGCCATATGTTTCAATCCACGCCCGCTCACGAGCGGGCGACGACATATTCCCATGTATCATCATCATCTTTTCGCGTTTCAATCCACGCCCGCTCACGAGCGGGCGACGCTCCCTCGGCCTGCCTCATCGAATCCATTGTTAGTTTCAATCCACGCCCGCTCACGAGCGGGCGACTCAGCGTCGGAAGTGCCGTGTTTATCCGCTCCTGTTTCAATCCACGCCCGCTCACGAGCGGGCGACACCGGGCGAAGAGGTCTTGTCCATTCACCCACGTGTTTCAATCCACGCCCGCTCACGAGCGGGCGACCCTGCCAGGCGTGGGCGATGATGTCTACGCCAATGGTTTCAATCCACGCCCGCTCACGAGCGGGCGACCACGCGTTTCAGATGAAAGCCCCTTTACAAAAGTGTTTCAATCCACGCCCGCTCACGAGCGGGCGACCCGCCTCTCCGCCTCGGCGGCGTCGGCCACATTTAGTTTCAATCCACGCCCGCTCACGAGCGGGCGACGCACCATCAATCCGCATATTCCGCCGCCAATTTAGTTTCAATCCACGCCCGCTCACGAGCGGGCGACGCCGTAAAATGTGCCTTGGGCCGCGGGCGGTAGGTTTCAATCCACGCCCGCTCACGAGCGGGCGACTTGAAGATTGTCGCAGTCGTTGCGTGCGACTGTAATGTTTCAATCCACGCCCGCTCACGAGCGGGCGACTAAAATATCTGGAAGCCGAAATACAACGGCTGCGTTTCAATCCACGCCCGCTCACGAGCGGGCGACATAGGGCACGGGCCGCGCAATTGTGACCCATAACGTTTCAATCCACGCCCGCTCACGAGCGGGCGACCAAGAGCCGTAGGAGCACCATTCCAGCCAGTCAAGTTTCAATCCACGCCCGCTCACGAGCGGGCGACAATGCCCAGGGCCGAAAAAATCGACCCTGGACAGTTTCAATCCACGCCCGCTCACGAGCGGGCGACTCAGTTTACTCCGACAACCGTTACGATGTTTCGTGTTTCAATCCACGCCCGCTCACGAGCGGGCGACCTACACCGAGAGGAAAACGGTCGTATCCCGCGTTGTTTCAATCCACGCCCGCTCACGAGCGGGCGACCGTTCGATTCGGCAAGAGCCCATTCAATGGAGAGTTTCAATCCACGCCCGCTCACGAGCGGGCGACCCTACGGCGACGAGGATGCGGCGAAAGTCCTGACGTTTCAATCCACGCCCGCTCACGAGCGGGCGACCCCAGAACGACTTTGGCGGGAGCTTTGCCCCAAAGTTTCAATCCACGCCCGCTCACGAGCGGGCGACGCAGCGGAAACAATTCCTTCGCGTATTCACCGAGGTTTCAATCCACGCCCGCTCACGAGCGGGCGACCGACATGACATTGGTATAAATCTATGATAAGCGTTTCAATCCACGCCCGCTCACGAGCGGGCGACCATCAAGGCCGGCAAAGACATTTATGCCGGCAGTGTTTCAATCCACGCCCGCTCACGAGCGGGCGACGTCAAGTACGGGCATTCCTGGAGGCCCTGGGCTAGTTTCAATCCACGCCCGCTCACGAGCGGGCGACGTAACTATTCATCCCTTGCAGAAAGTCACGTTTAGGTTTCAATCCACGCCCGCTCACGAGCGGGCGACGTGAGGTCCGCTCTGGTGAGGTCCGCTCTGGCCTTGTTTCAATCCACGCCCGCTCACGAGCGGGCGACGGAACGGCGGTGGTGGGCGGTGGGCCGCTGGTTGGTTTCAATCCACGCCCGCTCACGAGCGGGCGACCCGCCGCAATCGAGGCCGATCTAATCGACGATGAGTTTCAATCCACGCCCGCTCACGAGCGGGCGACATTCATGCCGGCTATGGCATCAAGGCCGGCGAAGTTTCAATCCACGCCCGCTCACGAGCGGGCGACAGTTGAATATTAGATTAAAAAGAGATTCAGCATAGTTTCAATCCACGCCCGCTCACGAGCGGGCGACGAAGTCTTGATGATTTCAGACTGGATATTGAAAAGTTTCAATCCACGCCCGCTCACGAGCGGGCGACGATAATCGTTCCGATGGTAGACATTAGTGCGGTGTTTCAATCCACGCCCGCTCACGAGCGGGCGACAGCGTACCTCTACGGAGCGAACCTCACCAGAGCGGTTTCAATCCACGCCCGCTCACGAGCGGGCGACAGCGGACCTCACCGGAGCAGACCTCACCAGAGCGGTTTCAATCCACGCCCGCTCACGAGCGGGCGACCCACCACCCCAATGAGGGCGAAATTTTGAAAACGTTTCAATCCACGCCCGCTCACGAGCGGGCGACATAGGTACATCCAGCCTGAATGGCTCGATAAATAGTTTCAATCCACGCCCGCTCACGAGCGGGCGACGCCCAATGCGGCAACGATAATCGTTCCGATTGTAGTTTCAATCCACGCCCGCTCACGAGCGGGCGACGAACTGCCACCTGAGCTTTAATACCACGTTGCGGAGTTTCAATCCACGCCCGCTCACGAGCGGGCGACTGAAGTCCACAATGGAGGGAATGACTTCCAAGATGTTTCAATCCACGCCCGCTCACGAGCGGGCGACGACAGCACGGCCCCTGGTCATTTTTTGAGAATATGTTTCAATCCACGCCCGCTCACGAGCGGGCGACGATAACGATGCTACAAAAAATAACAGCTCGGTTCGTTTCAATCCACGCCCGCTCACGAGCGGGCGACGGTGGATGGTTGACTTCTTTGCTCTTGTCACCACAGTTTCAATCCACGCCCGCTCACGAGCGGGCGACGCCTATCTGAAGGTGTGTAACCTCAAACTCAAGGTTTCAATCCACGCCCGCTCACGAGCGGGCGACGCCATGCTGATTACCATTGGCGTTGGCAACCTCCTGTTTCAATCCACGCCCGCTCACGAGCGGGCGACGAAGCACTGCAAAAGGCAGTCAAGGCCAGAGCGGTTTCAATCCACGCCCGCTCACGAGCGGGCGACGCGAACCTCGACGGAGCGGACCTCGACGGAGCGGTTTCAATCCACGCCCGCTCACGAGCGGGCGACAGCGGCTTCCTCACTAGAAGTCTTGATGATTTCAGTTTCAATCCACGCCCGCTCACGAGCGGGCGACTTTAGTTAGTTCCGTTGCCGTAGTTACTTGGTGTGTTTCAATCCACGCCCGCTCACGAGCGGGCGACGCGAACCTCACCAGAGCGTACCTCGACGGAGCGGTTTCAATCCACGCCCGCTCACGAGCGGGCGACAGCGAACCTCGACGGAGCGAACCTCGACGGAGCGGTTTCAATCCACGCCCGCTCACGAGCGGGCGACGTAATAGCTAAAAAAAGCCGTAGTTACACCAAGTGTTTCAATCCACGCCCGCTCACGAGCGGGCGACGAATCAGCCTCGCATTCATATAGCGTTATGCCGTCGGTTTCAATCCACGCCCGCTCACGAGCGGGCGACGGTACGAGGAACAGAGGCTCGCAGCGTATCGCTGGTTTCAATCCACGCCCGCTCACGAGCGGGCGACCCGACGCCAGCGGCAATGGGCTGCACGGCACGCCGTTTCAATCCACGCCCGCTCACGAGCGGGCGACGGAGTTTGTCGGCGACGGAATCAGCACTCAAGTAGTTTCAATCCACGCCCGCTCACGAGCGGGCGACGCAACACGCGGAAGTCTCGACATTCGCAATACGGTTTCAATCCACGCCCGCTCACGAGCGGGCGACGACCAATATCCCACACGCGAACGACGCTGAAGTGTTTCAATCCACGCCCGCTCACGAGCGGGCGACCGAGCGCTTGAATCTTGTCGCAGACGACTATCAGTTTCAATCCACGCCCGCTCACGAGCGGGCGACGCATTTTCCATCGAGCTCTTAATATAATCCGCAATGTTTCAATCCACGCCCGCTCACGAGCGGGCGACGTGCGGCTGCTTTACTGGAAGTCTTGATGATTTCAGTTTCAATCCACGCCCGCTCACGAGCGGGCGACTTGGTGCAATTATGGTTTTGGCGGCTCTGTTAATGTTTCAATCCACGCCCGCTCACGAGCGGGCGACGGAGCGGACCTCACCGGAGCGAACCTCACCGGAGCGGTTTCAATCCACGCCCGCTCACGAGCGGGCGACATCAGCCTCGCATTCATATAGCGTTATGCCGTCGGTTTCAATCCACGCCCGCTCACGAGCGGGCGACCCCGCACTACCGCCGGTTGAATCTCCATTCTGAAGTTTCAATCCACGCCCGCTCACGAGCGGGCGACCCCATTTTACTAGTACACCAGAACCCTTAGACCAGTTTCAATCCACGCCCGCTCACGAGCGGGCGACTTTAATAGATACGGCAGGATCCAGTTGCATTGCCGTTTCAATCCACGCCCGCTCACGAGCGGGCGACGCTCATTCCCGGAGTGTTTTCCGCGAGAAATAAAGTTTCAATCCACGCCCGCTCACGAGCGGGCGACCTCTGGATCAAGAGTAAGTGTCAACATTAGGATGTTTCAATCCACGCCCGCTCACGAGCGGGCGACCTGGTAACTCGATAGATACTCCACGGATTCAACAGGTTTCAATCCACGCCCGCTCACGAGCGGGCGACCCGACCAGATCGACGGCCAGGTCAACGCGGGATACGTTTCAATCCACGCCCGCTCACGAGCGGGCGACGCTGTAAAATTGCCGGTCCATGTTGCGCTGTTAGTTTCAATCCACGCCCGCTCACGAGCGGGCGACATTGACCGTTAGCGTACACCGTGCGCCTTGGATGGTTTCAATCCACGCCCGCTCACGAGCGGGCGACGATAAGTTTACTGGGGTTGTCTGTCCAGTAGACGTTTCAATCCACGCCCGCTCACGAGCGGGCGACCCTCAACAGGTATTCGATCTTGTCGGTACTGATGGTTTCAATCCACGCCCGCTCACGAGCGGGCGACCTTCGTCGAGTTATGATTATGTAGATGTTGGATTGTTTCAATCCACGCCCGCTCACGAGCGGGCGACCGGTCGAACTTCTCCAATGATCCGCCGCATCTCAGTTTCAATCCACGCCCGCTCACGAGCGGGCGACGATGTGGACGTGACGGTAACGCCGGTCCGCATGGCTGTTTCAATCCACGCCCGCTCACGAGCGGGCGACGGCGCGCAGGTGGTTGACCGACTGCGGCATGGGGCGTTTCAATCCACGCCCGCTCACGAGCGGGCGACGCCTGGCCGTCGGCCTTCTCCGCCGCGTTTTCTTGTTTCAATCCACGCCCGCTCACGAGCGGGCGACGTTCGGCGTCGGCCGTCACGCCGGTTAGTTGCAGAGTTTCAATCCACGCCCGCTCACGAGCGGGCGACGTTCGCGCGGCAAAGCAAAAACTTGCCGACGCCGAGTTTCAATCCACGCCCGCTCACGAGCGGGCGACAACCGCGTTTCTTCGCTTCGTCGGTCAGCCAATCGTTTCAATCCACGCCCGCTCACGAGCGGGCGACCCTCTTTTCCCGATAAATCTGTCCAGCAATCCCATGTTTCAATCCACGCCCGCTCACGAGCGGGCGACATGCGGCATCTCCCAAAACGAGGTCGGTGTCTGTGTTTCAATCCACGCCCGCTCACGAGCGGGCGACGAAAAACGGCCGAGTGATTACAGTCGCACGCAATGTTTCAATCCACGCCCGCTCACGAGCGGGCGACCGAAGCTCAAAGCTCGCAATCTTCCATCGTGCCCGTTTCAATCCACGCCCGCTCACGAGCGGGCGACCCATAGCTTTTGTTTACCGGCTTGAAGTAAACAGTTTCAATCCACGCCCGCTCACGAGCGGGCGACTCAGGTCGAAGTGCTAAAAGCGAGAATCAAATTGTTTCAATCCACGCCCGCTCACGAGCGGGCGACGGACGGCTGGTAAGCCGTGCTTGGACGGACGAAGGTTTCAATCCACGCCCGCTCACGAGCGGGCGACCCGATCAAGTTGTCAAATAAATTTAGGCTTTGGCTGTTTCAATCCACGCCCGCTCACGAGCGGGCGACGCGGTATGCCGTAGAGATCGCAGGTGTAATCCTTGTTTCAATCCACGCCCGCTCACGAGCGGGCGACTGCTGATGTCGCTGCGGCCGTTCCTTGCCATGTGGTTTCAATCCACGCCCGCTCACGAGCGGGCGACCACATTGA
>Ga0209723_1006004_pt1 | contig 12051 bp, 8 predicted proteins | sample BiotimSIPDNA_2_FD_185750 | JGI IMG/M metagenome (GOLD analysis project Ga0209723, IMG submission 185750) | Anaerobic biogas reactor microbial communites from Washington, USA - Biogas_R2 time_0 SIP DNA (SPAdes) (version 2) | ecosystem: Engineered > Bioreactor > Anaerobic > Unclassified | place... | reverse complement strand
TGCCCTCAGCAATGGTTTCGCCGATGGTCAGGCGCGGGTCCAAGCTGGAAAAGGGGTCTTGGAAGATCATCTGGATGGTTTGTCGGAAAGGCCGGAGGGCGCGCGGATGCAGGCCAGTGAGGTCGGTCTTGCCATGTACGACGATGCGGCCAGCGTTGACTGGCGCTAAGCCGACCAGGGCCTTGCCAACAGTGGTCTTGCCGCAGCCCGACTCGCCGACCAGGGCGAGAGTTTCGCCAGGCCAGAGGGTGAAGTCAATGCCGTCAACGGCTTTGACATAGCCGACAGTGCGGCGAAGCAATCCGCTTTGGAGCGGGAACCAGACCTGGAGGCCGGTGACTTGCAGCACCGGCGACGGTGCTGGCGCATCGTCTTTGCTGGCTGCGGTGTCGGTCTGCACCTCTGGCAGCGGCGCCTCGGCCAGGTGGCAGGCGGCACCGTGACCGTGGCCGAGGTCGCGAAACAGCGGTGCCTCGGCTTGGCACTGAGGCGTTGCCAGCGGGCAGCGGGGCGCGAAACGGCAGCCCGGAATTTCCTCTTCGGGCTTGGGAACTGAGCCGGTGATGGCGGCAAGCCGTTGTCCGCGCTGGTCAACCGAGGGAATAGAGCGGAGCAGAAGCCGAGTGTAGGGATGGGCGGGCCGCCGGAAAAGGTCGTCGCAACCTGCCGTTTCTACAATGCTGCCAGCGTACATGACGGCGACGCGGTCAGCTTGTTCGTTGACCAAGGCGAGATTGTGAGTGATCAGGAGGATAGCGGTTCCGTATTGGCGGCGGAGCGTTTGCAGCAAGTCCATGATTTGTGCTTGGACAGTCACATCCAAGGCGGTGGTCGGCTCGTCAGCGATGAGCAGTTCTGGCTGGCCAGCCAGCGCCATGGCGATCATCACCCGCTGGCGCATGCCGCCGGAGAGTTGGTGCGGGTAGTCGCTAGCCCGCTGCTCCGGATCGGGAATGCCGACTTGGGCCAGCAAGTCAACGACCCGGCGCTGGCGTTCGGCGCGAGGCAGCTGGTGATGCTGCTTCAGGACTTCGCCAATCTGCCAGCCGACGGTGAGAACCGGGTTGAGCGCCGTCATCGGCTCCTGGAAAATCATGGCGATGCGGCGACCGGCTATGGCACGGCTTTCCGACGTTGGCAGCGCCAGCAAATCGCGGCCCTGAAAATGTGCCTGGCCAGCCTCGACAACGGCGTTCGGCGGCAACAGCCCGAGCAACGACAGCGCCGTAATAGATTTGCCAGAGCCGGACTCGCCGACTAAGGCGAGCATTTCCCCAGGCTTGATGGCGAAAGATGCGTCCTGCACAGCAGTGACGCCGGCGTCGCCTTGCCGGAAGGCAATGCGCAGGCCGGAGACGGCAAGCAGGTGTTGTTCTGGTTGGCTGGACATGGCGGGTGGCAGCGTGGATAGGTCAGCGCAGGCGGGGGTCAAGGGCGTCGCGCACAGCGTCGCCAAAGAGGTTGGCAGGAAGGACGAGTCCGACCATGAAGGTGAAGGCGGCGGCCAGCTTCCACCAGATGATCGGCTCCCGGGTGAGTTCGGTCCTGGCGTCGTTGATCATGGCGCCCCAGGACATGGTGTCGGCGCCAACGCCAATGCCGAGGTAGGTGAACGCCGCTTCGGCTAACACTTCGCTGGAGAAACGGATGACCGTGGTGATGAGGATGAGATGGAGGACATTGGGGACAATGTGGCGGAGGATGATGCGCCAGCTGGGAACGCCCATGGCCTTGGCAGCCAAGACAAAGTCGGTTTCACGCAGGCGGATGGTCTCGCCGCGCAGGAGTCGGCACAAGCCCGTCCAGGAGGCGATGCCCATGGCTAGAGCCAGTTGCGGCAGACCCTGGCCAAAGATGATCATGAAGGCGGCGATGAACAGCACCGTGGGAATTGAGCTGAGGACAGCGCAGACGTACTGGGTGGCGTCATCAATCCAGCCGCCGTAATAGCCGGCTGCGGTGCCGAAGACAAGCGCAAAAGGCACGGCGAGGATGGTGGTGAGCAAGCCGATGATGATGCCGGTGCGGATGCTTTTGCAAGCCTGGCAGAAGACGTCCTGGCCGATGCGGTCGGTTCCGAAGAGGTGCGACCTAGGGTAGGTCAGCGGGGCATGGACGCGCTGCGGCTGGCCGGTTGAGGACATGGCGGTGGTGGGCGTGTAGTCGGTCGCCGCCAAGGGCGCAGAGTAGGTTTTTTCGCGCTTGGCGCTGATTGGCGCGAGCAGATAGTCGAGGGCAGAGGCGCCTTGGTCAAGAATGACCTTGCCGGTTTCCGGATGGCGGGCGACTTCGCCGGTTTCCGGGTGTCGGAGCGGACGTCGCCAGCCGACGCTGTCGAGAATGGCGATGGCGCCGTAGCCGCAGAGGATGATAAAGGAGATGACGGCCAGCCGGTTGCGGCAGATTTCATGAAAGGCGTTGCGCCAGTATTCGCGCCGCGACAGCCGCCAGGCGAGCAGGGCAGCGCCGGTGAGCAGGCCCAGCGTGAGAAGATTCTGGAACCACCAGGATTGGAAAAAGGTTGCTGGCATGGCAGGGAAGGGCGGAGACGAAGCGCTGTTGCGCTTTTAGGCGGTTATTGGAAGCGAACGCGGGGGTCGACAGCGGCGTAGCAGATATCTGTCAGCAGCAGTCCAGCCATGTAGAGGACGGAGCCAAGGAAGACCATGACCCGGACAATGGCGAAATCCTGGGTGTTGATGGCCATGATCGTGTACCCGCCCAGGCCAGGAATGCTGAAAAAGCTTTCCAGCAGCAAATTGCCCATGAAGAGCATGAGAATCTGCATCGGGACATTGGCGAGGATTGGGATCATGGCGTTTTTCAGCACATGGCGAAAGAGGACATTGGCTTCAGGCAGGCCCTTGGCCCGGGCTGTGCGCACATAGTCCTTGCCGATCTCCTCCAGGAAAAAGGTGCGATACAGGCGGATGCCGCTGCCTAAGCCGCCGAGTACGCCGATGCCGATCGGCAACAGCAGGAACTTGGCCATGTCCGCTCCAGGCAAGAAGCCTGACACCGGGACGATGCGGAGGGTTTTCGCGAACAGGTATTGGCCGCCGATGATGAAGATCAGGGAGGAGACCGACATCAGGAGGACGCAGGCCAGCTGGATGGCCAGGTCGATGCGGCTGGCGCGGCGGCTGGCAGCGAGCATGGCGACCAGGATGTTGGTCAAGAGGGTGACGAGGAAGATCGGCGTCGTGAGACAGAGCGACGGCGCGATGCGTTGCCTGATCTCAGCACCCAGGGGTTCGAGAGTCATGTCCGAACGCCCGAAGTCGCCCCAGAACAAGGCGAGGCTTTTCCGGAAGAAGATGGTCTCGGTCAGCCTGGCAACGCCGGCTTCATCCCGGTTGACGAACAGAGGATAGTGATAGCCGTGGGCTTCCTTCCAGCGTTCGACGTTTTCCGGGGTCGAGGCCTTGTCGCCCAAAGCCTGGCGCGCCATGTCGTCCGGAGAGTTGACCAGAAAGAACAACAGGAACACGATTAGGTTGACGCCCAGCAGCGTCGGGATGAGATACAGCAGTCGTCGCAGGAGGTAGTGAGTCATGGCGGCAAGCAGGCCGGTTGAAGAAGGTGGCAACGGAAATGCGCCCGCCGACAAGGGCACCCGGATGGACGCAGTCAAAACGTACTATAGGAAAGAAAGCAGGGGTTGCAAGCAGAGCCGGGGCAAGATTGATCCCGAGCGAGGGATTTTCGCAATGCTTCAGTTTCAGTACAATACCGGGAAGGTCGCCGTCTAGGGCAAGGCGCCGCCTAGTGGACGGTGGGCCACAGAGGACTTTAGTGGACGCGGGGACAGATGCCCTCCTACTCGTCTTCCAGGAAGAACGGAGTGTTTTCATCAATGAGCAGCCTCAGGTTTGATTTTGGTTTGGGCTTGTCCGTCGCGTTGGTATCTTTGCTGTCCTTGGTGTCATCCTTGCCGTCTTGCGTCTTTGGTTCTTCTGCGGCGTCCTTGGCGGTTGTCGTCACAGGCTTTGCGGTTTTAGCCTCTGCGGCTGCTTGGGGTGCGCTTTCGCTCTGGCCTTTGTCTCCGTCGTCGCCAGGTTTTTCATCATCGCTTTCCGGATTGGCCTTTTGCTCTTCTGTTGGCGCGGCTGTCCCGCGTTTGATGACTTTGATTTCCGTTACCGGATAATGGGTCAGCTTGAAGCCGCGTGCGTCCCGGGAGCGTAGCCGTATGCTGTCGAAATCGACGGGGACAGAGTGGTACGAGCGGCGGTGGTTGGTCGCCAGCTCCAGGCTGAGGACGACGCCAGAGTTGGTGTAGAGATTTTCGATGAGGCAGTTTTTCGGCAGGATTTGATATTCCCTGCCTAACATGTATTGGCCGATCCGGAAGCGTTTGGCAAACCAGGTGCCTTCCAGGCGGTCGCGGTACAGGATGGAGTAGACCTGCTCCTTGTCAGCCAGCAGCACGTACTTAGTCGGGCCGATGTATTCTTTCTCCGGCACGCTGATGACTCGGCAGGCACCGTCGTTGCGCAGGAGGACCAGGCGGTCGTATTCGGTGCAGACGATTGGGGCAGCGTCCTTGCTGCTGGGCTTGACATTGGTGCCGACGTAATAATTGACCCGGTCGTGATAGACCTTTACGTCGCGTCGTGCGATTTTGCGCACGTCAACCGTCGAGAAACTGGCGATTTCCGTTTTTCGCGGGAAGGCCGGGCCGTATTTTCCCAGCAGCCGTTTGAGGTAGTCGATAGTGAATTCGACGATATGGCCCTGCTGGTAGATGGTCTGCTCAATGTCTTTGTCGATGGCCGCCAGTTCTTCCTCGTTTTTCCGGATGTCAAACAGGGAAATCCGCCGGATCGGAATCTGCATCAGCTTCTCAATGTCGTCATCCGTGACGTCGCGGCGGAGCTGACTGCGGAATTTTTCCAGCCCCTTGTAGATTTCCGATTTGATTTTTTCCAGGGTCTCGCATTGTTCGATGCGTTTGTAGATGCGATTTTCGATGAAGATTTGCGCGAGGGTTTTTTCCTGGTGTTTTTCTTCCAGCTTGTGGAGGGCGATGGCCAGTTCCTGGCGATGGTAGGACAGCAGCTTTTCCGTGTTGCGGCGGAGCACTTCGCTGACGGTCATCATGGTCGGTACATTTTCTCTGATGACGCACAGGTTGGAGTTAACCTGCACTTCGCAATCCGTGTAGGCGTACAACTCCTTGATCGTCTCCTCGGCGTAGATGTTGCGCTGCAACGCGATTTCAATGGCGACATCTTTAGCCGTATAGTCCGTGATCGAGGCGATTTTCAGTTTGCCGCGCTTGGCAGCCGCCTCAATGGATGCGATCAGCGACTCGGTCGTAGTCGTGGCCGGGATTTCCCGGATGATGACTTTCTTGTCGCCGTCGGCCTCAATGCGGGCTCGAAGGCGTATGCGTCCAGCGCCATCCTCGTATTCGCTCACGTCTATGATGCCGCCCTGCGGGAAATCCGGGTAGAGCTGGAACGGCCGGCCTTCCAGGATGGCGATTTGCGCTTCCAGCAGCTCCTGGAAGTTATGTGGGAAAATGCGCGTCATCATGCCGACGGCAATGCCGTCAGCGCCTAACATCAGCAGGGACGGGACTTTGCAGGGCAGGCGAACCGGCTCCTGGTTGCGGCCGTCGTAGGAGTCGACGTACTCGGTGATTTCGGGATTGAACAGCACTTCCCGCGCCAGCGGGGTCAGGCGTGCCTCAATATAGCGGGCCGCAGCCGCTGGGTCGCCGGTGAAGATATTGCCGAAGTTGCCTTGGCTCTCAATGAAGTACTGCTTGTTGGCCAGCACGACCAGCGCGTCGCCGATCGAACGGTCGCCGTGCGGATGGAAGTGCATCGTGTCGCCGACAATGCCGGCGACCTTGTTGAAACGACCGTCGTCAACCCGATGCATGCAGTGCATGATCCGGCGCTGGACTGGCTTGAAGCCGTCGTCAACGTCGGGAATGGCGCGATCCTTGACGACATACGAGGCATATTCGATGAAATTGCGCGACAGCATCGAGCGCAGGGAGTCGTAATAGTCGTCATCAAGGTCATCAAGGTCGCCGCCGTCATCGCCGTCATCGCCGTCATCGCCGTCATCGTCACCGTCAGCGTCGTCGTCTCTGTCGCTATTTTCGTCGTCGCTGTGTTTGTTATCTGTGTCGTTCAGGTCGTCATTCAGGTCGCTGTCGGTTTTGTCGTTGTCGTCTTTGGTGATGTCGTCAGTCGGTTTGACGTCATCGTCCTTATCCCCTGTGGGATTGATGGGTTCGTGGTCGGTTGGCAAGTCAGTTCTCCTGAGTCTATGAGCAGCTCCGGCGCGTTGGCGGTTTTTTGGCCAGCGGCGGAGTTAGAGTGTATTTGAAAAGGGAAGTTAAGAAAGGTTGGGAATTTCCCAGGTTGAAGGCTGTATGACGTACGGCAAGCTCAAGCTTGAACTACGTACGGCAAGCTCAAGCTTGAACTGCGTACGGCTGTGTCAAATGAGGTTTTCCATGATATAGTCGCGTCGTGTTGGCGTATTTTCCCCCATATAGAATTGCAGCATTCCGTCGACTTCCCGGTTATTATCAACGCTTACTGGGATTAGGCGGATATCTTTGCCGATGAACTGCTCGAATTCATTTGGCGACAGTTCGCCCAGGCCCTTGAAGCGGGTCATCTCATAGCCTTTGCCGATGTCCTCGATGGCTTTGTCGCGTTCGGCGTCGTTGTAGCAGTAGAGTGTCTTTTTCTTGTTGCGCACCCGGTACAAGGGCGTTTCCAGGATGAACAAGTGGTCGGACGCGACGAGGGGCTGGAAAAAGGTCAGGAAGAAGGTGATCAGCAGGTTGCGGATGTGGAAGCCGTCGACGTCGGCGTCAGAGGCGATGACGACTTTGCCATAGCGGAGGTCATCCAGGCTGGACTCAATGCCGAGCGCCTGCATGATATAGTAGAATTCCTCGTTCTTGTAAATGGTTTCCCGTTTTTTCCCATAGCAGTTAAGGGGTTTTCCCCGCAAAGGGAAAACGGCCTGGTACTCGGGATTGCGCGAGCTGACCATGTTGGCGGCGGCAGAGTCGCCCTCGGTCAGGAACAGGGTCGACAGCGAGCATTTGTGCTTGTCCTCGGCCTTGCGCCGGTTCGGCGCGTCGCAAAGATGGAACTGGCAGTCGCGCAGCTTAGGAATTCGGTAGTTGGTTTTCTTGGCTTGCTCTCTAGCTTCTCGCTTGACCGTCTGGATTTGCTTGCGCACAGCCTCGTTTTGGCCGGCCTTGTCAAGCAGCTTGGCTTTGACGGCGGCGTTCTTGAACAGCATTTCCACGACCGCCTGGCGAACTTCGTTGACCAGCTCAGTCCGGATTTCCGTGTTGCCCAGCTTGTTTTTCGTCTGAGACTCGAAGATCGGGTCTTCAAGGCGGATGGATACAACGCCGACAATGCCGTTGCGCACGTCGTCAGGGTCCAGGCTTTTAGGAGCGATTTCGTTGACGGCTTTGAGGATGCCTTCCTTGAAGGCTGACAGGTGGGTGCCGCCGTCGTTGGTGTATTGGCCGTTGACGAAGGAATAGTAGCTTTCGTTGAAGCTGTTGATGTGGGTGAAGGCAAATTCCAGCTTAGGGGAACGGTAGTGCAAAGCATCATACAGCGGCTCAGACTCCTGCTTGGACTCCAGGAGGTCCAGGAGTCCGCGCCGAGAATAGAATTTTTCCCCGTTCAGGGTGATGGAGATGCCGCTGTTGAGCCAGGCATAGAGCTGCATCCGTCGTTTGAGGTGTTTTGGCTCGAAGCGGAAGCCGGGGAAGAATCGATCAGCAGGCCGGAAGGTGATTTCCGTACCGTTCGGCTCGCTGGTCTTGCCTTTAGCCTTGCGCTTGAGTACGCCGTCAACGAATTCCGCAGTCATGCTCTGGCCGTCGCGGCGGGAGACGGCCGTGAACGACTCGGACAAGGCGTTGACAGCCTTGAGGCCAACGCCGTTCAGGCCAATGGAGCAGGCGAATGGCTTGGCAACGCCATCCTTGCTGGTGTCGAACTTGCCGCCGGTGTTGATTTTCGACACGCAGTCAACCACGCTGTCCAGGGGAATGCCGCGACCGTAATCGCGGACTTTGACTTCGCCGTTGTCCTGGATGGTGACTTCAATGCGCCGGCCAGCGCCAATGGTGAATTCGTCAATGCTGTTGTCAATGACTTCCTTGAGCAGGATATAGATGCCATCATCCTGATGCTCGCCATTGCCGAGCCGACCGATGTACATGCCAGGACGAGCCTGGATGTGCTCAAGGGAATTTAGGCTGCGGATCGAACTTTCGTCGTATTTCGGCAGGTTGGTTTGGTCAAATCGCTGTTCCTGCATGCATCTCCCCCTCCCAGGTCAAGGCTGATAAGGCATGATGATTTCGCGGCGCCGGGCCGAAAGGCATTTCGCGCTGTCGGCCTGGCGCCGGTCAATCAGTAGTCGTCGTCATCGTCGTCGTCGTCGAGGTCGTCGTCGTCGTCGTCGAGGTCGTCATCGTCGTCGAGATCGTCGTCGTCGAGATCGTCATCATCGTACAGATCGTCGAGATCGTCGTCGTCTTCGTCATTGTAGTCGCTGAAGTCGTTGAACAGTTTGGACGGGAGTACTAGTTGCCCGCATTCCGGGCAAGCGCCGTCTTCCTTTTCGACTTCACTAACCAGGACTTTGCATTCGCAATGTGGGCATTTGATGGTTTCGCTGGCCATGGTGTTTTGTCCTTGCTTTGCTAGTGATGATTCTAAGTCGTCGGTTAAAGGTGGGAAACAAGTTCGCCAAACAATAATGCCTGCGCCGGAAATTTCCTGTTGCCAGGCGAGTTTTTTCTGAATTTTCTGGTCGTCCGTCATCGCCTGGCTGGAATTTCCATGCGGCCGAGGGGCGTCCCAGGCTGGCTTGCAGTGTTGTTCAGTTGCTTTCTTCCTTAGGCATGGACATCAGGAACTCGACATTGGTCGGTTTTGATTTGACGACGCTAATGATTCGCTCCATGGCGTCATGGAGGGGTATGTCGCCGATGGCGCGTCGCAGCCGCCACATCCGGTCGAGCTCGTCAGGATGGACCAGGAGTTCTTCGCGCCGTGTGCCGCTCTTTTCGATGTTGATGGCCGGGTAGATGCGCTTGTCAACCAGGTGGCGGTCGAGATGCAGCTCCATGTTGCCCGTGCCTTTGAATTCCTCGAAGATGACGTCATCCATCCGGCTGCCGGTGTCAATGAGAGCCGTAGCCAGGATGGTCAGGCTGCCGCCGTGTTCGATGTTGCGCGCCGCGCCGAAAAAGCGCTTGGGCTTGTGCAGCGCGTTGGCGTCGACGCCGCCGGAGAGGATGCGTCCGCTATGCGGCTCAATAGTGTTGTAGGCCCGAGCCAGGCGGGTGATGGAATCCAGGAGAATGACGACGTGGCGGCCGTGCTCCACCAGGCGCTTGGCCTTCTCAATCACCATTTCCGCCACTTGCACATGCCGATCCGGCGGCTCGTCAAACGTCGAGCTGACGATTTCCGCGTCCACGACCCGCTTCATGTCCGTCACTTCTTCGGGGCGCTCGTCAATCAGTAGGATGATCAGGGTGATGTCATCGTTGTTGATCAGGATGCTGTTGGCGATTTTTTGTAGGACGACGGTCTTGCCGGTGCGCGGAGCTGCGACAATGAGGCCGCGCTGGCCGCGCCCGACAGGCGTCACTAGGTCGATGATGCGCGTCGTGAGTTCGTTCTTGTCCCGCTCTAAAATAAGTCGCTGGGTCGGGAAATATGGCGTCAGATTTTCGAATGGGACGATTTCCTTTTTGCGGCTTGGCTCTTCGTCGTTGATGGTTTCGACTTTCAGCAAGGCGAAGAAGCGCTCGCGTTCCTTGGGCTGGCGAATTTGTCCGAACACGGTGTCGCCGGTGCGCAAGCCGAAGCGCCGGATTTGGGTTGGGCTCATGTAGACGTCTTCCGGGCAGGCCAGGTAGCTCGCCGTCGGGCTGCGCAGGAAACCGAAGCCGTCTCCGGTCACTTCCAGGACGCCGCCGCCGAACATCACGCCGTTGCGGTCAATTCCATTGGCGCGGAGAATTTCAAACAGCAAGTCATGGCGCGACATGACCGCCGTGTTTTCGATTTTGAAGTCAGCGGCCATGCGCATCAGGGCGGATGTTTCCATGGCGCGCAATTCGTTCAAATTCAGAAGGTTGGGATTTTCCTTGTCGCGCGGGTCGACGATCATGGCGTGATCCGGCAGATCACGCATGTCCAGCCTCTGGTTGTCACGCGCGCCATCCTGATAGTTGTAATTGCTTTTCCGGCGGCGACGGCTATGCCGGGAGCGGCTGCTGTAGCCATCGTTGAAGTCGGCCTTCAACGGGGCTTCGCCGTCATCGCCCTGGCGCTGCTTGTTGGAATTCTGCTGGTAAGGGCGCTGCTGGCCAGGGTTTTGATGATATGGCCGCTGATTGTTCGGCTGGAATTTCCGCGGAGTCTGAGATGAGGACGCCGTGCCGGCGGAATGAGCTTCCTGACGCCCTGGGTCCGCACCCGGGCCTTCGCTGCCGCCTGGCTGATTCCAACGAGACTGCGGTTTTTTGGACATGGACGTCTGCTGGTTGTAATTTTTCTGCTGGTTGGACGGCTCTGCCGCCGGGCGTGATCCCTCTGCCGCCGCTGGTAGCGCGGTCGGCGCGGTTGGCGCGGCTCCTTGGTTCGCTGCTGGTGGCGCGGTTCCGGCCTGCACGGGATCCTTGCTTGCTGCTGGTAGCGCTTCCGCCTGGGCGGGCACCTTGCTCGCTGCTGCCGGTGCTTCCGCCTGGGCGGGTGCCTTGCTCGCTGCTGCCGCTGCTGCTTCGGCTGCCGCTGCGGCTTCGGCTGCCGCTGCGGCCGCTGCGGCTTCTCTGAGTTCCTGCATTTTCTTTTTCGTCGAGCCTGGCGGCCTTCCGCGGCGCTTGGCCACGGGTTTGTCTTCGCCATTTCCTGCCGTCGTCGGCGGAGCGGCTGTCGTCGGCGGAGCGGCTGTCGGAATGTTCATGTCTTCGTTCGTCATAAATGATTTTGTCCCTGAAGTCATAACGGAAAAAGAAAACGACGGAAGTTGTATCCAAGGAAAAATGGTCCGTGCCGGGCTTGGGATGGGGGCGTCCGCGATGATTACAGTGGCACGTCTGGGTAGGGCGCCGGGCTAGACGGTGTGTTGGGCTGGCGGCGCAGCCGGTTCAATCAGTTTGCGGCAGGGCGAACAAGGCTTGCAGCTGGCGATGCAGGCGTGTGCATTGCTGATTAAGCATCGCCAAGGAACAAGTGTTGATTAACCCATAGTCACTGCGGCAAAGTTTTTCATTCATGGATAATTGCTGACTAAGGCGCTGGTTGATCTCAACCTCTGACCAATGCCGCGACCGGAGACGAAGGAGCTGCGTGTTCCGATCGCACCAGACGGCGATGACAGCGGCGAAACCAGCGTCCCATCCAACTTCATAAAGCAAGGGAATGGCGCAGTACAGGAGATTGTTGGTGCGTGCTCCCGCCGCGCAGATTGCCTGCTTGACCAGTGGATGCAGGAGGCCGTTCAGCCAGCTGAGTTCATGAGCAGCAGCAAAGACCTTCGCGGCAACGGCTTTTCGGTCGATGGCACGGCCAGCACCCAAAATAGTGTCGCCCCAACGCGACAACATCTCTTGGTAGGCTGGCTGTCCGGGTTCATACAGGGAATGAACGATTTGATCGGCATCCAGTACCTCGGCGCCTAAGGCCCTGAAATACTCAAGGACTGTGGTTTTTCCGGCGCCGATGCCACCCGTAATGGCTATCAAAGGCATAGGTGAACAGTCAATACATGTCGGGAGGAGAAGGCTGGATAGGCGCCGTCCTGACGCCATGCGAATCAAACACTCTTTGCGAGATGAACATTAATGTAGGCAGCAAAAACAGTTTGTCAAACGACAACAGTGAAATTGACCGCAGAGAACCGCTGGACGGAGGGGCGAGGGGCGGTGCGTCCGGCACTGAAGTGCCGACACTGGACGGAGGGGCGAGGGGGCTGAATGCTGAATGCTGAGGCGCATTTCGCAATTCATAATTCATAATTCGTTAG
>Ga0209723_1006000_pt1 | contig 12054 bp, 16 predicted proteins | sample BiotimSIPDNA_2_FD_185750 | JGI IMG/M metagenome (GOLD analysis project Ga0209723, IMG submission 185750) | Anaerobic biogas reactor microbial communites from Washington, USA - Biogas_R2 time_0 SIP DNA (SPAdes) (version 2) | ecosystem: Engineered > Bioreactor > Anaerobic > Unclassified | place... | reverse complement strand
GTTTATGGTTCTGTTTTCAAAAAAATTGTTTACATCCAGGGGTGGGGAATACTTTTGAACCTGACTGGGGATTACTTCTGACCCCGCTTGGGGAATACTTCTGGACTTATTTTGTTTTTAATGTGGAATATTTTTGGACTTTGACAACATTATTCTTTCCAGTGCCTGAAAGATTTAATTTTTTGCTGTCTTTCGGAAAAATAATTTTTTGCTATTTCTGCTTGAGTTTTGAACTCATCAATTCCGTTTAAAGTCATTGTAGTTTCACCGTTTTGTATGTTCTCGAATACAATCTTATCAGATAAGTATTTTATCATTTTTGAAACATCAAAACTATTATAACCTTCAAGGTAGTTTTTAATTATTTCTTCCCTGTTTTTCATAAGTACACTTAAAGTTGTTACTAATATTTCGTGATAGAAAGTTTATTGATGAACTTCGGATAAACGGTTGCAATATGACCAGTGGCGGAATGCGGGCTTCGTTCCTATCCGCCGACACAAACGCCGATGCGGGGTAAAACGCTTGATTTAACCACTTAAACCCCAATGCTTTATACACGTTGTTAGCGGTTCGGTTTTTTTCTATTTGTTCCATTTTGGTAATTTTCCCGTTTGGTCAACAAAGTCCTTTAGCATTTCAACTTGTTCTTTTTTTTGGTCGTTTTTACCATTTGTTACATACCAATAAACGTCAAGTGCGTCTGTTTTGTCTTTTATTGTTTGATAAGTCCAACCAATTTTTCTCGGATTTTTGTCATAGTGAAGTCCGTTTACTATTTCATTGTAAAGTCCACCCGAATTGGAGAAACCTATATAAACTAAATTTATTTTTCCGTTTCGTAGTTCCAAAACTTTAAAGACACCGTCTTTATCTTTCGGTGCGTTACAAACTTTTTCCAAGTCGTAGTCAGGTTTAAAAAAGAAATGGTCGTTGTCTGTATATTTTTTAGGTTCTTGAAACATTGTCTAGCTGTTATTTTATTCTGTCAAGGTTGAAACTTAATAATTCATTTTCGTAGCCCCAAACTTGTCCGTGTTTTGGATTGCCATTTTTAGAAAGTTTGTCCACGTAAAAAACGTTGTTTTTGTTTGTTCTTAAAGTGTCAAAGGTTGTTTGTTTGAGTTGTTCATATTCTTTGTAGAGTCCTTTTGGGTGGTCGCCCCACGCAACAATTACGTTTTTGTGTTTTGAAGTCAAGTCGGTAATTGTGTCTTGGTTTTGTTTGTCAATTATATTTACTCCTAATGTCCCAAGTTGGTCTGCGTATGTTTCGTAAAAAGGAATTAGATTTACAATGATAACTATCCCAATATTTTTAAATGCTGAATATTTTTTTCTGTTTCTGTGAACGTAGTTCGTTACGGTAAAAACCGTTTTGTCTGAAATGTCTTTGGTCGCTCGACTTGGATTTTTCAAAATTACCAACAAACTTTCGGTTGCGCTTTTGTCTATATTAAGAGAAAGCCACAAACGCTTATTTTCTTTTTCAATTCGTTTGTCTGCCGTGACTAAAACAAATTCTGGGTGTTTATATGTCGGTTTTATTTTTTTCATTTAGTTCGTGTTTTCCAGCAGTCTGTTCTAAACTGACCGCTAACGTTCGCGTGTATGAGCCGTTGCTGATTCATGGGCGCTCGCTTGTCGTGTTATCCGAAAGATAGCCAAATGAGCTGACTTTAGCAACCCCTCTACGCGGCAATTGCGTATGAAGGGTTTTTAGGTATTTAGTATTTTTATAATTCTTTACTCATACAGATACTATTTTGATTGTCTTTGTATTGTCCATAATTATCAATCCTTGTATATCCAAGTTTTATATAAAATCTAATTGCGTCTGGTTGTTTAATTCCAGTTTCAAGAACTGATTTGGAAAAGCCTTTTTCAATCGCCCATTTCTCCAATTCTGTTAAAATCAATTTTGCTATCCCACTACCTCGAGATTCTGGTTTAACAATCATTCGTTTAATCTCTATGGTGTTATTATTAAAAACTTTAAAGCATCCACAACCAACTGGGTTGTTATCAATATATCCAATCACAACTGTATCAATTGAGTCAACCTTATTAAAAGCGTTATATTGTTCTTGAATATTTCCATATCGCAGATCTAATTCATTGTCTAATAGTAGGATTAATTCTTGAAAATCCCTATTGTCACTTTTATCACGAATTATCTTAATCATTTTTTAGTCATTATTGAACAAGTAAGTCTGATTTTGCATATTGCCTAACGGTTCTCAGCTATACGCAGGCAGGGATTTTAACCACTGAACTTCCTACGAAGAACTGAACTTTAATTTTACTACTTTCCTGTCCTACGAAGCACGAAACCCCTGCTTGCGTATAGGTGATGTTGGCGGTTCGTTTTTCATTCCACTGCATATTTAGAAATTCCGGGTTCACTGTGTTCAAAAAGTCCTGTTTCATAGAAATAGTTTGCCATTTTTAAAGCATCTCCATTGGAGTTTTTTGTTGCTCTCAATTCAAACCATTTTGGCATAAACTCGTTTTGCTTTACTAATTCAGTATTTGTCTCTGCAATTTTTTGGTTTAAGTCTGTCAAGTCATTTTCATCAAATACTTTTACAGAAAAATTACTTCCGTAGCTGTTTATGCACAAATCACCTATCTGCTCCCCAATTAAATTAGTGCAGTTGTCTGTTTTCATTGTGTAATGAGCATAAGAAACAATTGCATTTTTTTCTAATTCGGTAATTATGTGGGCGATTTGTCCGCAGTTCTTAGAAGATTTAAGTCTTACTGGAATCTCTTTAAATTTGTATTGTCCTATCGTGTGAATTGTATAAGTGTAGTTTTGGTCAAGATAGCTTACAGTTGAAATGAAATTTTGAATTTGACTGTCGCTATAAGTTGTGTCAACACCAACCAAAATGTAGTTATTGGACATTTCGCCTAAATTGTCTTGCGTCCCGTTATAGTATTTAAAGTCTATAAATTCACAGTCGCTCTGTGGTGTTAGGTCGTCATCTTTTCTACAACCTGAAAAAAGTAACGCTAAAGTCATAATTGATAAAATTAGATTTTTCATCGCTTTTATTTTTTACTGTTTCAAATTTACTTGTAGCGGTGGTCTGTCCCAAAATGACCGCCAACTTTGTTTTTACGTAATATTGCGTAAAATCCGTTTAAATGTCTATATTTGTTGCTATAAATCCGCAAAATAATGGATTAACACTATGAAAAAAGATGAGCTGATTGATCTTTATACAAAAGAATTAAAACTGCGAAATTATTCGCCAAGTTCAATTAATACATACGTTAATTACTTGAATCATTTTCTGAATTACTTGATTACAAAGCAAATATCAGATGTAAACGGGACTGAAGTAATGAATTATTTTATTTACTGTAAGGAAGAAAAAAATTACAGCTATTCGGCAATGAAACAATCATTAAGTTCGCTGCGCTTTTTATACTTAACAGTTTTAAAGAAAAAAATTGATTTCGATTTTAATATAAAAATGAAAAAACCTGATAAGATTCCAAATGTTTTTTCGATTAAAGAGGTTAGCAGGATATTAGATAATGTTGTAAACCTAAAACACAAAGCAATTTTATCTACAATTTATTCCGGCGGATTAAGGATGTCGGAAGTATTAAATTTAAGAATACACGATATCGACTCCGACAGGAAACTTATTAAAATTGTGCAGACAAAAGGAAAAAAAGACAGGTACGTAATGCTTTCGGATAAATTATTAGTTTTACTTCGCGAATATTTTTTGAAATACAAACCAAAAGAATATTTATTTGAAAACCCGGTTGGAGGTAAGTATTCGGACAGGAGCGTTCAAGCTATACTTAAACAAGCTATGGCTAAAGCTCAAATAAAAAAGAAAGCGTCAATCCATACTTTGCGCCACAGTTTTGCTACACATTTACTGGAACAAGGAACGGATATTCGTTACATTCAGGAGCTTCTGGGGCATAAGCAGCTTTCCACTACCCAAATCTATACCCACATTTCACCTCCCTCTATCAATAAAGTTAAAAGTCCGTTCGATAGTTTTTAAATTTTTTGTTTTTATTGATTCAAAATTCATTTATTTTAACTGAGAAAAAATTCTTTATTTACATTGAATTACAGAAATGATATTTTTAAACTGTAAGAAAAAATAAAAAAGAGTAAGAAGTAAGATTTTTGTATAAACGATTGGAGAAAAAATGGCAGTAATCAGACCTTTCAGAGCAGTGAGACCAGTTAAAGAAAAAGCGCATCTTGTTGCAAGTGTTCCTTATGATGTTGTTAACACCGAAGAAGCCGCAGAGCTTGCCGACGGCAATCCGCTGAGCTTTTTGCGAGTTACACGCTCCGAAATTGAATTGCCTTCGCATACTGACCCTTACGATGATTCAGTTTATCTTAAAGCCAAAGAAAATTTTAACCGGCTTGCAAGCGAAGCTCCGCTTGTACAAGATGAAACCCCTCGTTTTTATATTTACGAGCTTACTATGGGCTCGCAGGTACAAACAGGTATTGCCGCAACTTTTTCGGTTGACGATTATGATAATAACGTGATTATGAAGCACGAAAAAACCCGTAAAGTTAAAGAAGACGACCGCACAAATCATATTATTACAACCGAAGTTCAAACCGGGGCAGTTTTTCTTACTTACAAAGGCGTTCCCGCAGTTAACGAAATTGTAAAGAAAACAAAAGCCGCAGCGCCGGAATACGATTTTACTGCTCCCGACGGAATTAAACACAAAATGTGGATTCTGCCGGAAAGCGAAAATAATATTATTATTGAAGCAATTGCTAAAGTTAAAAACCTGTACATTGCCGACGGTCACCACCGCGCAGCAAGCGCAGGCAGAACTCAGAAAGAAATGATGAAAAGAAATTCCGCGCACGCAGGAAACGAAGAATATAATTATTTTCTTGCAGTTCTTTTTCCGGCAGAGGAATTAAGAATTATGCCTTACAACCGCGTGGTTTTTAAACTCAACGGAATGAGCAAAGAACAGTTTTTCGGCAGAATATCAGAAAACTTTTCCTGCGAGAAGACTTCATCCCCGGTGCCTCCGGGGAAAAAACAATTTTGTATGTATATCGATAAACAATGGTTTTTGTTGAAGCCGAACAGTAACGTAAAAGAAGGGAAAACCGTCGGAGAAAATCTGGACGTAAGCATTCTGCAGGATTATCTTTTAAATCCTGTTTTAGGAATTGACGACCCGAGAACTTCGAAAGATATTGATTTTATCGGCGGAATAAGAGGAACGGCAGAACTTGAAAAATTAGTAAACAACGGAACAGCCGAAGTTGCTTTTTCACTATATCCCGTTTCTCTGGATGACCTGATTAACATTTCGGATGCCGGTGAAATTATGCCGCCAAAATCAACCTGGTTCGAACCGAAATTACGCGACGGATTAGTAATTCATAAAATTTAAATTAACAGAAAATAGAAGGTACTATATGGAAAAGAGAATTTATAATTTCAGCGCAGGCCCTGCAGTTTTGCCCGAAGAGGTACTGCTTGAAGCGCAAAAAAACTTTATGTCAGTTCCAGGCGAAGGAATTTCGGTTATGGAAATGAGCCACCGCTCCAAAGGTTACGAAAAAATTATCAAGGAAGCTGAAGCAGATGTTCGCCAGCTTTTGGATATTAACGATAATTACGCAGTTTTATTTTTACAGGGCGGCGCAACACTTCAGTTTTCGATGGTTCCGCTTAACCTTATGCCGCCGGCAAATAAAGCCGATTATATTGTAACCGGTGTTTGGGCAAAAAAAGCAGTAAAAGAAGCTAAAAGAGTAGGCGCTGTTAACATTATTGGAACAACAGAAGCGGATAACTTCTGCAAGCTTCCAAAGCAAAGCGAACTTAAACTTGATCCGGAAGCATCTTATGTTCACTTTACTTCGAACAACACAATTTACGGAACACAATACAAAACCGAACCCGTTGTTGGAAACGTTCCTTTGGTATGCGATGCTTCATCGGATATTCTTCACAAAAAAATTGATATAAACAAATACGGATTGATTTATGCAGGCGCACAGAAAAATATGGGTCCTTCGGGATGCGTTCTTGTTATTATCCGCAAAGACCTTCTCGAAAGATCTTCGGATGCGCTTCATACATATTTGAATTATAAAATTCACGTTGAAAACGAATCGATGTATAATACTCCCGCAACTTATTCAATTTATATTATGGGATTAGTTTTTAAATGGCTTCTTCGCAACGGCGGACTTGATAAAATGTATGAAATAAACCAGCGCAAAGCAGCTCTTCTTTACGATTATATGGATAATTCTGACGGATATTACAGAGGAACCGCTGCTAAAGAAGACCGTTCGATAATGAACGTAACATTCCGTATGCAGACTGAAGAACTAGAAAAGAAATTTATTGCTGAATCTGCAGCAAAAGGTTTCAGCGGATTAAAAGGACACAGATCTGTAGGCGGAATGAGAGCTTCAATTTACAATGCATTCCCCGAAAAAGGCGTTGCCGATCTTGTTGAATTTATGAAAGAGTTTAAGAAAAACAATGCTTAATTCTTAATTATGAATTTTTAATTATTGATTAGCCTGCTCCAATTGAGGGGCAGGTTTTTTATAAACACAAAGTGACAATATGAAAAATTTAATCTGTATTTTATTTTCAGCAATACTTTTTTCCTGCTCCGAAGATAAAAAACCTCTCGAATTATTCAGCCCCGAAGCTTTTGCTTTCAGTATGGAACCAGGCTGGGAATTGAATGCGTCAGTCCGCGTGAAAAATTTTGCGCAGAAAAAAGAAAGCGAAGTTTATAAAGTTGAAATTGCATATTCCGTTATTTTAAAAAATACCGTAGGAAAAAAGATTAAAACTATAAGCAGCGGAGTTCTAAATGATTCTGCCGTTGAAGAATTTCAGGATTTGCCGATTGAAGTTCAGACAGAACTGGACAGCACGGTAAGCTACGGAAATTACAATATTTTATTTTCTGTTACCGATAAATACTCTAATGAAAAAGATACTTTAATTAAGCCTTTCATTTTGTCTGCCGAATAAATATCTTTTTTTTGCAAACAAAAAACAGGTGTGTTATGATTTACCGCAAATTTATCAATCTTGTGGAAGATCACTCCGAACTGCTTACGCAGAATTGGATCCACATCATTCGAAACAACCCATGCACTGCCGGATACAAAAGTCTTCCTTACGATATACTTCACGGAAGAATTTTTGATGTTTACAACCGGCTGGGCGATTGGATATCGGACGACGAAGACAATTTTTCAAAAACTGCCAGACACTTTATGATGCTCGGGCGCGAAAGGCATCACGAAGGATTGAAATCGAGCGAAGTGATTTTTGCTCTTCACGCAGCGCGCGAAAATGTGTGGCGGTATGTGATGGATTCCGGAATAATTAATAATACTCTCGAAATTCATCAGGCGCTGGAGTTTTACGAAAGAATTGTAGTATTTTTTGATAAAGCCTGCTATTATGTTGCTCTCGGTTACGAAAGCATTCATTTAAGCGACGAAGAAGCATTTAAAAAAGGCGGCTTTTTCGATAAAACAGTCAATTCTTTGTTTAAATGGCTAATTCCGGCAGAACATTGAACTGATGCTTTGTTTTTCGTTTTGATATTTCAGCTTGTTAAAGCTCGTGGGTAAAAAATATCTTTAGTTTGGTTAACTCTTTATTAATAAATTTTATATTTTTGCGGAACCGAAAACTCGAACGAGACAATATTGAACATTCAGATATTCGGCACAAAAAAGTGCCAGGATTCCAAAAAAGCCGAAAGGTTTTTTAAGGAAAGAAACATAAAATATCATTATCGTGATCTTACCGAAAAAGGGATAAGCAAGGGCGAATTGGATAATATTTGCCGCAGCGTTAAACTGGAAGACCTTATCGACCGCGAAGGAAAGCAATACAGAACAAGAAATCTTGCTTATATAATTCACGATGTTGAAACAATTTTACTCGAGGATCCGCTCCTTTTTAAAACACCGGTAGTAAGAAATGGGAATTATTCTACTGTCGGCTATCAGCCAGAAATCTGGAAAAAGTGGATCGGCTAAAATTTAATATTTCTTTTTTTCAGCTCATCTATACATTGCTGTTCGCTTAAAAAATTTATTGCATCCCAGCCGAGTTTTTTTGCCGCATCGGCATATTCCTTAACATCATCAATAAAAAGATGTTCGCCGTACGGCAATTTAGTATAATTTGTAACGGCTTGGTAAATTTCTTTTTCGGGTTTGTTTGCTCCAACCTGATACGAAAGGAATAGTTTCTCAAAATTCTGCAAAAAACTGTAATCGTTCCAACCGTAAATTCTGTGAATATTGCTTGTATTGGAAAGCAGAAACAGTCTGTAATTTTTACTGAGTTCCGGAAGTATCGAGGCAATCCGTTCATTCACCGAAAATATCCTGGAAAAATATTTGCAGAATGTTTCCCGTTCAACCTTGTTTTCAGTCCACTCCATAATAACATCCAAAAAATCGCTGTCCGTCATTAATCCTTTTTCATAATCGCGGTGAACATTATAATTCTGTTTATATTTTTCGGCATAACGGAAACCTAATCCGCTGCTTTTTTCGTTTAGTTTTTCAATTACAATTGAATAATCGAAAGGCAGCAAAACGTTTCCTAAATCGAATATTATTGCAGAAACCGGCATTTTATTCTCCTCATTTACAAAATATTGTTTAATTTTACGCCGTAAAAAAAATTTTTCCAGGTGATTAAGATAAAAAGATTAATGTAAATCGGGAGATGTAATGATAAGAAAAACCATAATTTCAATATCAATTATACTTTTTTTAACTTTCTGCACAAACTATAGTCCGCTTCTAAATCCCGATCCCGATGAATTAAACCAAAAATGTCCCGATAAATACAAAGCCGAATTTACAACCAGCAAAGGCGTTTTTACTATTGAAGTCAACAGAGAATGGGCACCTAAAGGAGCCGACAGATTTTTTTATCTTGTTGATAACGGATTTTACGACAACGTGAAATTTTTCAGAGTGCTGAAAGGTTTTGTAGCTCAATTCGGAGCGCATGGCGATACGTCAGTTGCAAAAGTCTGGAGGAATTTAAGTTTTCCGGATGACCCTGTTAAGCAAAGCAATCTACGCGGAATGGTTACCTTTGCCGCCGGTCAGCAGCCGGATTCGCGAACGACTCATATATTTATCAATTACGGTAATAACTCCAAACTTGATCAAATGCGGTTTGCACCTTTCGGGAAAGTAATCAGCGGAATGGAAACAATAGACAGCCTTTATGCGGATTACGGCGAAGGCACTCCATTCGGGCAGGGACCGGATCAGGCAAAGATAAGTATGGAAGGGAATAAATATCTCGAACGCGAATTTCCTAAGCTCGATTATATTATAAAGGCGGTTATTAAAGAATGAAATTAAAATCAATTGTTTTTATATGTTTTTTTGCAGCTGCATGGGCGCAGCAGAAAAATGAGTATTCGCAGGAAAAAGCCGACAGTCTTAAATCTTTGAAGACCGTACTTTTATTGGAAAAAGCCTCTTTGGTTTCGGATATAACCAGGTGCGAAAAAGAAATTGACAGTCTTAAATCTGAAATTGATAATATTGTTCAAAAAATATTTATTAAAAAGTACGGCACTGAAATAGGCACCAGGATAATAAACAAACAGATTTGGAAAGGAATGAGCACCAAAATGATGAAAGACAGCTGGGGCGAACCGGATAAAATAGATGTGAACAAAAAAAAATGGGGAAAATTCGAGCAATGGTATTACGGCACGGTTACGTATTTTTTTAAGGACGGCAAACTGACCGACTGGGAAGAAACAAAAGCAAAATGATTTTTTATTAAGATAATCCGTAATTTAATAGTAATTTTCGAGATGCTGATATCTAATTAATTATTTCAAAACTAAATAAATTAAGTAATATGGAAAATAACGGAGCAGTAACAGTAAAATTTTTTAGCGGACAAAAAATACCGTTGGAATTACACAAAGTACGTATTGTGCAAAAATTATTTTTAAAACCTGTTGAAGAAAGACTTGAAGCCATAAAAAAAGGCGGATTTAACACATTCCAGTTAAATACAAACGATATTTTTCTGGATATGCTTACCGACAGCGGAACAAACGCAATGAGCGATAATCAAGTATCATCAATGCTTCAGGCTGATGATGCTTATGCAGGCAGCCAGAGTTTTTACAGAATGGAAGCGGCTCTTCGGGAAGTATTCGGCAAACATTATGTACTTCCTGCGCATCAGGGTCGCGCTGCCGAAAACATTGTTTCGCAGGCATTTATTAAAAAAGGCGATATCATTCCTATGAACTATCACTTTACAACCACAAAAGCTCATATGGAATTAAACGGCGGAAAAATATTTGAAATTTATTGCGATGATGCTATCCAGATTAAAAGCACAAATCCTTTCAAAGGAAACATCGATATAAATAAATTCAAAGCTTTAATAAAAGAATACGGCAAGGAACGAATTCCTTTTATCAGATTAGAAGCATCAACCAACCTTATCGGCGGACAGCCTTTCTCTATTCAGAATATGCGCGACGTAAGAAAAGTTGCCGAAGAAAACGGTATTATGGTTATGCTCGATGCAAGTCTTATTGGCGAAAACGCATATTTTATTAAAAAGCGTGAAGAAGAATTTAAGAATACTCCTATCAAGGATATTCTTCTTTTAATGTGCAGTCTGGCAGATGTTGTTTATTTCTCCAGCCGTAAAGTAAGCTCCACCCGCGGCGGTGGTATCTGCACTAACGATAAAAATCTTTATATGAAAATGCGCGACTTTGTTGTTCTTTACGAAGGATTTTTAACTTACGGCGGAATGTCCGTCCGTGAAATTGAAGCTATGGCAGTAGGATTAAGAGAAACAACCGACGAAACTGTTATTAGCCAGTCGCCTTCCTTTATTGAATACTGCGTAACCGAACTTGATAAACTCGGAATTCCGGTAATTACTCCATCCGGCGCGCTCGGTGCACACGTGGACTGTATGGGATTTTTACCTCACGTTCCGCAGAAAGAATATCCTGCAGGAGCATTGGCAGCAGCTTTATATATTATTTCCGGTATCCGCGGAATGGAAAGAGGAACAGTTTCGAGCGTACGCGACGAAAACGGTAACGATGTTCTTGCCGATGTGGAGCTTTTGCGTCTTGCATTCCCGAGAAGAGTTTTCACGCTTTCGCAGACAATGTTTGTAATTGACAGATTAAACTGGCTGTTTAAAAACAGAGAACTTGTTGGCGGATTGCGCTTTGTTGAAGAACCTGCAGTGTTGAGATTCTTTAACGGGGTTTTAGAACCAACAAGCGATTGGCCTGCTAAACTTGTTGCTAAATTTAAACAGGATTTTGGCGACAGCTTATAAAAATGAATTATTTTGACTTAAACAAAAAAGGGAAGCCGAGGCCTCCCTTTTTTTTATAGCTGTATTGATAGTTATAAAACTGCATCCAATTCACAATATGGTTTCAATTTTGTTACAGATCTATCTATATTTTCGCTAAATGGATATTTTTTCCAATTATAATATTCTGGAAGTTGGTATATCTCTGCACAAACTTTTCTAACAAATTGTCGTGAAAATTTTTCCGAATTTGTCCAAATTAAATGCTTTCCATCTTCCAGACTTAGATATAAATATGAAGAATTTTTATGATTCGTAATTGATGAGAATTCTTTATAAACAAGGGGCTTTCCTCCTTGTTCATAATATAAATTAAATACATCTATGGGATTCTGTATTGGAATGATATGGATATGAGCATGAAATATGCTATTAGCTCCTAACTCCGATTCTGAACTAGAGCCATGTTCAGCCACTATTACATTTTTGGAAAATGCTTTACTAATTACACTTTTGCATTTATCTATTTCTTTTTGAGCATTCAAAAGCTCTTCATTACTTTGTCGCGGGCCAAAAATATTCCCCATGGGGTCCAGAAGTATTCCCCACCCCAAAAATGTAAATAGCGATTTATAAAATTAAGAAAATATTGTATTTAACGTTAACAAAAAATTATGATTCCGCACTA
>Ga0209723_1005999_pt1 | contig 12055 bp, 3 predicted proteins | sample BiotimSIPDNA_2_FD_185750 | JGI IMG/M metagenome (GOLD analysis project Ga0209723, IMG submission 185750) | Anaerobic biogas reactor microbial communites from Washington, USA - Biogas_R2 time_0 SIP DNA (SPAdes) (version 2) | ecosystem: Engineered > Bioreactor > Anaerobic > Unclassified | place... | reverse complement strand
AAATGATGGGATTGTTTGGGCAGATGGGTTATGAGCTAAGTGCGATCCCTGACGGATTCCCGATCAATCTGGACATCCAGTTTGACGTAGGTCAAAAGACTTTCCTTATCACCATAGTAGATGGACCGGCTCCAATCGTTGCAGTGACCGGCGTCTCTTTAGATCAGGAAACACTTACCCTGACTGCCGGCGGAGCTGCCGGTACCCTACTAGCAACTGTCGCTCCAGCTGATGCCACCAATAAGAATGTAAGCTGGACATCAAGTGATGAAAGTGTTGCTACGGTAGCTGACGGGGTTGTGACTCCTGTCGCAGCTGGCTCAGCAACCATAACAGTCATAACTGCAGACGGCAGCTTTATTGATACCTGTGAAGTTACAGTAGAAGCAGCACCTACTCCTGTCACTGTTGAAAATGTAACAGCTGAGAGCCGTACCTCACTGGTCAACTGGTATCGCTTCGATGTGATCGGTGACTATAGCGAAGTACTGATCAAAACGGAAAGCGGCACTGATCTGGGACCGGCCATGAGCAAGGCAGCTTTTGAAACTGCCGGGTACTACCAGGGCGGTGTTGCTCCAGATGACATCATAGTGATCTATGTGGATGGTGTTGAAATATTTAGAGGTATTCCGGAGGCTTATTCTACCGTCACCGTTGAAAATGTAACAGCCGAGAGCCGCACTTCACTGGTCAACTGGTATCGCTTCAATGTGATCGGTGACTATAGCGAAGTACTGATTAAAACTGATAGCGGCACTGATCTGGGACCGGCCATAAGCAAGGCAGACTTTGAAACGACCGGTTACTACCAAGGCGGTGTTGCTCCCAATGATATCATCGTCATCTATGTGGACGGGGTGGAAAAATTCAGAGGTGTTCCGGGTACTTATTCTACCGTCACCGTTGAAAATGTAACAGCCGAGAGCCGCACTTCACTGGTCAACTGGTATCGCTTCAATGTGATCGGCGACTATAGTGAAGTACTGATCAAAACTGAAAGCGGCACTGATCTGGGACCGGCCATGAGCAAGGCAGCTTTTGAAACTGCCGGGTACTACCAGGGCGGTGTTGCTCCAGATGACATCATCGTCATCTATGTGGACGGGGTGGAAAAATTCAGAGGTGTTCCGGGTACTTATTCTACCGTCACCGTTGAAAATGTAACAGCCGAGAGCCGCACTTCACTGGTCAACTGGTATCGCTTCAATGTGATCGGTGACTATGTTCAAGTACTGATTAAAACTGATAGCGGCACTGATCTGGGACCGGCCATGAGCAAGGCAGACTTTGAAACGACCGGTTACTACCAGGGCGGTGTTGCTCCCAATGATATCATCGTCATCTATGTTGACGGTGTGGAAAAATTCAGAGGTGTTCCGGGTACTTATTCTACCGTCACCGTTGAAAATGTAACAGCTGAGAGCCGCACTTCACTTGTCAACTGGTATCGCTTCGATGTGATCGGCGACTATAGTGAAGTAGTGATCAGAACCGAAAGCTGCACTGATTTGGGACCGGTCATGAGCAAGGCAGACTTTGAAACTGCCGGTTACTACCAGGGCGGTGTTGCTCCCAATGATATCATCGTCATCTATGTTGACGGTGTGGAGAAATACAGAGGTACTCCGGGTACTTATTCCATCGTCACCGTGACTGGAGTTTCCATAAAAACTCCGCCAGCAAAAGTGACTTACTTTACTGGTGATGCTTTAGATCTGATCGGATTGGTCGTGACCTTGACCAAATCCAATGGTACTACCGAGGATGTTGCCTTAGCTGACTTTGCTGCCATGGGTATCATGACTTCTCCGGCTAATGGTGCAGCGCTTACCACTAGTAATACTGCTGTCACCATTACAGTCAACGGCAAGACTGCTACTCAGCTGATCACAGTCAATACAGTAACTGTGACTGGAGTTTCCATAAAGATTCCTCCAGCCAAGGTGACTTACTATGCTGGAGATGCTCTGGATCTGAGCGGTTTGGTGGTGACCCTGACTAAATCCAATTCAACTACCGAAGACGTTGCTTTGGCAAACTTTGCAGCCAAAAGCATCACAACTTCTCCAACTAATGGCGCAGCGCTTAACATCAGTAATGCGGCAGTTACCATTTCAGTGAACGGCAAGACGACCACGCAGCCCATCACCGTCAATGCAGTAACTGTAACTGGTGTTTCCGTAAAGACTCCGCCATCCAAGGTGACTTACTATGCTGGCGATGCTCTGGATCTGAGCGGTTTGGTGGTGACCCTGACTAAATCCAATTCAACTACCGAAGACGTTGCTTTGGCAAACTTTGCAGCCAAAGGCATCACAACTTCTCCAACTAATGGCGCAGCGCTTAACACCAGTAATACGGCAGTTACCATTTCAGTGAACGGCAAGACGACCACGCAGCCCATCACCGTCAATGCAGTAACTGTAACGGGTGTATCCGTAAAAACTGCCCCGACCAAGGTGACCTATAACGATGGTGAGGCTCTGAATCTGAGTGGTCTGGTCGTGACCCTGACCAAATCCAATGCAACTACCGAAGACGTTGCTTTGGCAAACTTTGCTGCCAAAGGCATCACTACTCTCCCGGTTAATGGTGCAACGCTTAAAACCAGTAATAAAACCATCATGATTATGGTGAACGGCAAGACAGCTATTCAGACTATCACTGTTAATGCAACCGTAACGGGTGTATCCATAAAAACTGCCCCGACCAAGGTGACCTATAACGATGGTGAGGCTCTGAATCTGAGCGGTTTAGTAGTGACCCTGACCAAATCCAATGCAACTACTGAGGATGTTGCTTTTGCGGACTTTGCTGCCAAAGGCATCACTACTTCTCCGACTAATGGCGCAGCGCTTAACACCAGTAATACGGGAGTTACCATTACAGTGAACGGCAAGACGACTACTCAACCTATCACCGTCAATGCAATAACCATAACGGGTGTTTCCATAAAGACTCCACCAGCCAAGGTGACTTACTTTGCTGGCAATGCTCTAAATCTGAGCGGCTTAGTGGTGACCCTGACCAAATCCAATGCAACTACTGAAGATGTTGCCTTGGATGGCTTTGCTGCCAAAGGCATCACCACCTCTCCTGCTAATGGTGCAACGCTTACTACCAGCAATACCTCGGTTACCATTACCGTCAACGGCAAGACTGCCACTCAGCCTATTACCGTCAATGCCATCACCGTAACCGGTGTATCCATAAAAACTGCACCAACCAAGGTGACATACTATAATGGTGATGCTCTGAATCTGAGCGGTTTGGTGGTGACCTTGAGCAAGTCCAATGGAACTACCGAGGACGTTGCCCTGGCTAACTTTGTTGCCAAAGGCATCACAACTGACCCGGCTAATGGATCTGCTCTGAGCACTGCCATTACAGAAGTAGTAATCACTGCCAATGGCAAAACAACCACGCAGTCAATTACTGTTCATCCTGTAACAGTTGCCAATGTTAGGGCCGACAGGTCGAGTTCAACTTATAACTATTTCTATTTCAATATATATGGTGACTATCAAGAAGTATACATCACTGATTCTGCAGGGACGAAGTATGGCGGAACATTTACAAAAGCAGAATTTGAGGCACAAGGATTTATTCGTACAGTCAAGATGATGAATTCAACCATCAGGATCTATGTTGACGGTGTTGAGAAATTCAGAGGTGTTCCAGAGGCTTATTCCGGGACAACAGACAAGGCAGCTTTGAATACCGCGATAACAGCAGCTAATAGCAACAAATCTACGGCAATCGTAAGTTTGGATGGTTCCGATGTCGATTCTGATGACTACTGGGTAACTGAAGCAGTCATGAACGCCTACATCAATGCAATTGCGGCAGCGCAAGCAGTGGTAGATGATGCTGGAGCATCCCAGACAGAAATCGACGCAGCGGTAACAAATTTACAGACAGCAACCACAACCTTTAATAATGCTAAATCAGCTGGAACCAACCCGGTCGACAAGACCGCTTTGGACACAGCGATCACAGCAGCTAATAATAACAAAACTTCAGTAACTGTAAGCGCAGACGGATCTGATGTTTTGGCCGAGAATTACTGGGTAACTGAAGCAGTCATGAACGCCTATACCAATGCAATAGCAGCGGCACAAGCAGTAGCTGATAATGCTGACGCCACCCAGGCACAAGTCGACACAGCGGTAATAAATTTACAGACCGCAACCACAACCTTTAATAATGCCAAAGCAGCTGGGACCCAACCGGTAGACAAGTCCGTTTTAGAGACAGCAATTACAGCAGCAAATAATAACAAAACTACAGCAACCATAAGCACAGACGGAGCAGACGTTTTCGCCGATGCTTACTGGGTAACTGCAACAGTCATGAACGCCTACACCAATGCAATAGCAGCAGCACAAGCAGTAGTTGATAATTCTGATGCCACCCAGGCACAAGTCGATGCAGCGGTAATAAATTTACAGACCGCAACCACAACCTTTAATAATGCCAAAGCAATTGGGAAAATAGTGGTTGCCAATGTAAGAGCCGACAAGTCGAGTTCAACTTATAACTATTTCTATTTCGATGTGTATGGCGACTATGAAGAAGTATACATCACCGATTCTGCAGGGACGAAGTATGGCGGAACATTTACCAAAGCAGAATTTGAGGCACAAGGATATATTCGTACAGTTAAGATGGTAAGCACAACCATCAGGATCTATGTTGATGGCGTAAAGAAATTTGATGGGGTACCCACAGCAATTTAGGTATTTAATATTGGTCTTTTAAGTGGCCGGGTTATTAAATAGTTCTACAAGAGTTTTTAAAAGGAGCTGACATCTTTGAAAATTAAAACTAATTTTAGCTTGCTAACTCTATTTATATTGATTTTCATATCAATATTTGCATTCGTGCCGCAAAGCCAAGCAGCCGAACAATTTGTTGACATCAGTGGTCACTGGGCTGGATCAGCCATTCAGAAAATGGCAGAGGCGGGTATAGCATCAGGATTTCCTGATGCTGCCTTCAGACCTGACAACAAAATCAGCCGCGCTGAATTTGCTGTTTTGATCGTCAAGGCCTTCAACCTGGAAAGCAAAAACGGCAATGTTTTCACTGATACCAGCCAGCATTGGGCTAAAACCCAAATAGCTGCCGCCAATGCTTATGGCGTGGTAAACGGTTATGACGACAGCACATTTGGTCCGGACGATCCTATAACCCGTGAACAAATGGCACTGATGATCGTAAAGGCTGCTAAACTGCAAATCAGTCCAGCAACATTGAGCTGCCGCGACAGTGCCCAGGTATCATACTGGGCTAAAGATGCAGTGGCAACAGCTTATGCCCAAAAGCTCTTATCCGGAATGCCGGATGGCAATTTTAAGCCCCAGGATCATGCTTCCAGGGCACAAGCGATCATTGTTTTGAGCAAAACCCTTGAACTGCATGACAACAACCAGCCTGTTGCCAATGGTCCTGTAAAAGAAGATACAACTATAAGCAGTATCGCAATAAAAACCGCTCCAAAGACGGTTAACTATGCAGTGGGAGAAACACTTGATCTGAATGGTTTAGTTGTAGTTTTAACCAAATCTGACGGCAGCTCCGAAGACATTCCCTGGGCAGATTTTGCTGATAATGGCATAACAACTTCTCCGAAGCATGGGACCGTATTATCTGCTGCTGATAAAGCAGTCATCATTATGGTCAAAGATAAAACAGTCAATCAGAAAATCACAGTTTCCAACGCCATCGCTGGAGGCGGTGGAGGCGGGGGCGGCACCGGCAGCGGCGGGTCTGGCGGAGTAGTTACTCCGGATCCCGCGAATTCTATTGCCAAGCCGATCACTTTCGCCGAAAGCGCAATCATGGGGTACGTTCTTGAAGTCACTTTTGTTCAGGGTTTCGACGTTGAAAATGCTGTTATTACGTATACGAATAAAACCGACCCGACAAAAAGGGCATTTTTTGCAACCACAGACGAAGGAGGTAATGTTTATCGCTACTTAGGTGATGATATTTTTGGAGGTGATACAGTAAATTTTTACGTTAATAACGTACTAGTACAAACCATTAATATCATCAAATCCGAAATTTAAAAAAAGAAAGGCGGAGTTATATTGATGAAAAGAAAAGTTTTAGCGTCGATCCTATGCCTGGTTTTCTTATTCTCAATGGCAGGCATGGCGATGGGTGCACCACAGAATGGTTATTATGTAAATGGGCATCGCTATGAACTTACTCTTACTAAGGCAGATGCGGCGTATTTCAACTTTTTGGCAGACATGAAAGCCATTAGCTGGGATTATTCACAATTAATAATTGTAAATAACAATCAATTCGCTGAATACCAGGATGCAATTGATGAAGGCAATATATTGAGTGTATTACAGCCAAATGCGCACCAGCAAGTAGGTTCTTTGATTCCTAGTAATGTTATTCCGATAAGTAATGATGGCACTGAAGGAGCCAGCGAACCTGTAAGCAATACTGTGGAAGATATTGCAGTGACCGGCGTAACATTAGATCAGGAAACCCTTACCCTGACTGCCGGCGGGACAACAGGTACACTGCTAGCAACTGTTGCTCCGGCTGATGCCACCAACAAGAATGTAACCTGGACTTCCAGCAATGAAAGTGTTGCCACTGTAGCTGCCGGGGTTGTGACTCCTGTAGCAGCAGGCTCAGCAACCATCACGGTTACCACTGCAGACGGCAGCTTTGATGACACCTGTGCTGTTACGGTGGAAGCTGCTGTTGTACAACCGACTATCAATCCTGAATCCTTTGACTTGAATAAAAACGCTCCGGTAAATGATATCCCCATTGATATTACCTGGAACTCTGCTACCCAAGTCAATGATGTCATTTTACGCATTGTAACCAGTAATGGCCCGCTTCCGCTTATGTCTCTCAATGATCTTGAGGCAGCAGAATATGGTACGTTCTATACTGTTGAAGGCAATGTATTGACCATCAAGAAGGAAATGATGGGATTGTTTGAAATGTTAAATTATCCGCTAAGTACGATACCTGACGGATTCCCGATCAATCTGGACATCCTCTTTGATGTAGGTCAAAAAACTTTCCTGATTACTATAGTAGATGGAGAAACTCCAACTGTTGCAGTGACCGGCGTGACTTTAGATCAGGAAACACTTGCTCTGACTGCCGGTGGAGACACAGCTACTCTTGCTGCAACTGTTGCTCCGGCTAATGCGACCAACAAGAATGTAAGCTGGACCTCCAGCAATCAAAGTGTTGCCACTGTAGTTGACGGAGTAGTCACCCCTGTAGCAGCAGGCTCAGCAACGATTACCGTTACAACCGCAGACGGCAGCTTTGATGATACCTGTGTTGTTACTATAGAAGCTGCTACCGTTGCAGTGACCGGCGTCACATTAGATAAGGATACACTGACCCTGACAGCCGGCGAAGCTACCGGTACTCTCACGGCAACTGTTGCTCCGGCGAATGCCACCAACAAGAATGTAAGCTGGACTTCCAGTGATGAAGATGTAGCCACTGTGGTAGACGGGGTAGTTACTCCTGTAGCAGCAGGCTCCGCAACGATTACGGTTACCACTGCAGACGGAAGCATCACCGATACCTGTGAAGTTACAGTAGAAGCTGCTGTTGTACAACCGACTATCAATCCTGAATCCTTTGACTTGAATAAAAACGCTCCGGTAAATGATATCCCCATTGATATTACCTGGAACGATGCCACCCAAGTCAATGATGTCATTTTACGCATTGTAACCAGTAATGGCCCGCTTCCGCTTATGTCTCTCAATGATCTTGAGGCAGCAGAATATGGTACGTTCTATACTGTTGAAGGCAATGTATTGACCATCAAGAAGGAAATGATGGGATTGTTTGAAATGTTAAATTATCCGCTAAGTACGATACCTGACGGATTCCCGATCAATCTGGACATCCTCTTTGATGTAGGTCAAAAAACTTTCCTGATTACTATAGTAGATGGAGAAACTCCAACTGTTGCAGTGACCGGCGTGACTTTAGATCAGGAAACACTTGCTCTGACTGCCGGTGGAGACACAGCTACTCTTGCTGCAACTGTTGCTCCGGCTAATGCGACCAACAAGAATGTAAGCTGGACCTCCAGCAATCAAAGTGTTGCCACTGTAGTTGACGGAGTAGTCACCCCTGTAGCAGCAGGCTCAGCAACGATTACCGTTACAACCGCAGACGGCAGCTTTGATGATACCTGTGTTGTTACTATAGAAGCTGCTACCGTTGCAGTGACCGGCGTCACATTAGATAAGGATACACTGACCCTGACAGCCGGCGAAGCTACCGGTACTCTCACGGCAACTGTTGCTCCGGCGAATGCCACCAACAAGAATGTAAGCTGGACTTCCAGTGATGAAGATGTAGCCACTGTGGTAGACGGGGTAGTTACTCCTGTAGCAGCAGGCTCCGCAACGATTACGGTTACCACTGCAGACGGAAGCATCACCGATACGTGTGTTGTTACTGTTGAAACTGCCGCACCAGCATCTGCTATAGCAGCAATAGAAGCTGCTATAGCAAAATATACTGCAAGCACCAGTGTGGCAAGTGCTGTAACATTTACTGGAAATGTAACCTTAGATAGTCTAGGTGAAAGAACCGTTCACTATGTAAAGATCGACCCTACTACGATAAGTACCAGTAAAGCAGAAAACTCCAATTTAGCTGTTAAAATTCAAACTTTAGCCAGCGATGAAACAACAACTTCTGTAGCAGCATTTCCCTTATCAGAAATAATCGCCGGTTTATATGGGGGGGCAAGCCTTGTTTCCGGCGGAACATTGGATACAACAACAAATCCGGAAAACTACATTATTACTCTGTCAAACGTCGATTGCCCGCAGTCACTACTAAATATCATTGCTAAAGCAGCTAATGTTAATTCAACTTATAAAGTAACATTTACTGACCAGAAGCTTGAGTGTAAAATATTGGTCAGCAAGACCACCGGTCGAGTTGTGTCTATAAACGACATTAAAATCACTGGCAACGTTAAAGTAAAAGTTTTTTTATCGACTATGAATGGTACTAATTTATTTGAATCCAGTAACCCTATGGAGATTAATTATACGAACTAATCTCTGTAAGAAATGACCTGGAAGACTTCCCAAAACATGAAACGGCATCCTGCTGATCAGCAGGATGCTGTTCTTTGCACTTAAGATAAACCCCAATGAAAAGCTTTATATCTTCCATATCAAAGACCTATCCGGTGAATTATTCACTTTCACCGGACAGGTTTTTTCACTTGTTGTCACTATTTCTTCCAGTTACAAAGATAATTGCCTATTAATCAACTTTTTGTTGAAAGAAACATAAAGGTAAATGTAAATAATTACCAGAATAATCTTATTGTAACTATTATTTAAATGTTGGCAGTAATTATTTGGGGAGGTGAGACTTTATAGATTTGTTTTTCCCAGCGCGATTAAAGGAGAGGATATTTTTGAGAATCAAAAAGTATAAAAGTTTGCTGACTCTTACTGCTTTATTGTTCGCATTCTTATTCCTGGTGATTCCGCCAGGCAAGGCAGCTGTTCAGTTCAGCGACATCCAGGGACACTGGGCAAAAGCAGCGATTCAAAAAATGGCAGATCAGGCCGTTGTCAAAGGATATCCTGACGGGACCTTTAAACCGGATGACAATATTAGCAGAGCTGAATTTGCCACAGTATTAGTTCAGGCCTTCAAAATGGAAAAAAAGGATGGCAAAGTGTTCAATGACACCAGCAGCCACTGGGCAAAAGATTACATATCCACTGCCAGTGCCCATGGTGTAATCAGCGGTTATAATGATCAGAAGTTCGGGCCTGATAACTTTATAACCCGGGAAGAAATGGCACTAATGACAGTGAAAGCTGCCGATCAAAAAATAGCCGCCAGCGCTTTTGATTGCAGTGACAGCAGCAAAGTTTCCGCCTGGGCTAAAGACGCAGTGGCGACTGCCTATGCAAATAAATTGATCGTAGGCATGCCGGACGGTAGTTTTCTGCCGCAGGCCAATGCAACCAGGGCTCAGGCAATAATGGTCCTAAGCAAGGCAATGCAGCTTGAAGCAGAAGCTATTGAAGTGCCTGTACCGGAAGCCCCGGCTGTGCCTCAGGAAACTTCCAGTAACAGCGGCACTGGAGGCGGCGGGGGAGGATCCGGCACAGTTACTATAAGGAGTATCGAGATATTGACTGAACCGGATAAGGTAAACTACACCGAGGGAGAGTCTTTGGATCTTACCGGTTTGGCAGTGATCCTGAACAAATCCAATGGCACCACAGAAGACGTTTCCCTGGCAAACTTTGCATCCAAAGGAATTACTACCATGCCAGCTGATGGTACTGTATTAACAACCAGTAATACTGCAGTTACCATCACTGTAAAAAATAAGAATGTAAGCCAGCCGATTACAGTGAATACCAGGTCTGAAGTTACGGTTACCAATGTAAGTTGTGAAACCCGGGCAGCAAATGTCAACTGGTACCGCTTTACTATAAACGGTTCCTACAGTGAGCTGCAAATCCAAACCACTGCCGGAACACCTCTGGGCCCGGTTACCTCCAGGGTTGACTTTGAAACTGCCGGCTACTATCAGGGTATGGCTTCACCCGACGATATCATTGTCATCTATGTGGACGGTATTGAAAGATACCGCGGCATCCCTGCCGATTATGCCCCGACAATCGTCACTGTTACCAATGTAAGTTCCGAGTCCCGGGCAGCTAATGTCAACTGGTACCGGTTTACCGTAAATGGTACCTACAATGAACTGCTGATCAAAACTGCTGACGGAACACCTCTGGGTGCAGTTACCTCCAGGGCAGCCTTTGAAACTGCCGGCTACTATCAGGGCATGGCTTCTCCCGACGATATCATCGTCATTTATGTTGATGACATTGAAAGATACCGCGGCATCCCTGAAGTATACTCGCCCGGGGGAGCTGTAATTACTGGTATTGCTATCAAAACTGCCCCGGATAAAGTGACTTATACCGAAGGTGAGCCCCTTGACTTGACTGGTTTAGTGGTAACACTAAGCAAATCCGATGGCACAGATGAAGATACCGCTCTCGCGGACTTTGCTGCCAATGGCATTACTACTTCCCCGGTCAACGGTGCAATACTTACGACAGCGGATAGTGCAGTTGTCATCGCCGTTAACGGCAAGACTGCCAGCCTGGCCATTTCGGTTGAGCCGGAAATCCCATCAGAGGTCACCGTGACCAATGTGAGTGTAGATAAATATTGGAATGGCTATGTTTGGAACTTCAATCTATACCGCTTTACTGTAAACGGAACTTACAGTACCGTCGAAATCAAAACGGAAGACGGGACCGCTATAGGACCGAAAATTCACAAAGAGACTTTTGAAACTTTAGGTTACTATCTGGGTCTCTACTGGGAAGGGACTGCTTCCCTTGACAGTGTCATTGTGATTTATGTAGATGGTGTAGAAAAATATCGAGGTATACCTGCAGCTTATGAAAACAGCTAATTGATGCATGCTGCATTAAGCGAGCATATGTATAAGTCACCATCATCAAATTTATTAAGAAAGGCGGTAATTTATTAATGAAAATCAAAAGGAAAGTTTTGGTTTCAATTTTGTGCCTGATGTTTCTGTTCTCAGTTACAGGGATGGCATTTGCCGCACCACAAGACGGGTATTATGCAAATGGCCATCGTTATGACCTGACCCTTGATGTAACTGACGCTGCTTATCTGACTTATCTTGAGGACATGGCAGCCATAGACTTTGACTTCAGCAAGGTCATAATCGTTTCGGATAATAAATTCGCTGCTGTTCAGGCCGCTGTCGATGCGGGCAGCATCCCTGAAGTTTTACAGCCTAATGCCCATGAGCAGGTAGGTACTGCGATCCCCTCAACGGTTATACCAATAGCTAACAACGGAACCGTTGGCCCTGGCGAAATCGTAAGTGATACATTGGAAGAACTGGTATTGGAAAGTATCGCGATCACCACTCCGGCTGACAAATTGGTTTACAATGTCGGGGATCAGTTGGATATTACCGGTATGGTGGTTACAG
>Ga0209723_1005998_pt1 | contig 12055 bp, 9 predicted proteins | sample BiotimSIPDNA_2_FD_185750 | JGI IMG/M metagenome (GOLD analysis project Ga0209723, IMG submission 185750) | Anaerobic biogas reactor microbial communites from Washington, USA - Biogas_R2 time_0 SIP DNA (SPAdes) (version 2) | ecosystem: Engineered > Bioreactor > Anaerobic > Unclassified | place... | reverse complement strand
CCGGTGTTTCATCAAGGCTGCTCCTCCCCGGCCTGCGTCCAGGCGTTCAGCTTTAACACGTCGCCGTAATACTCGCTCGTGGCGAGTTGCGCCTCAAAGTCTTTCCGGAACGCGTCTTTGCCCGGTTTGTCGCCCGGCCAGAGTTCGTCGAGGAAGGTCCATGCCCGCTCGCCGTTGCCGGAGTAAATGAGGTCCAGCATGACGCCCCACAGCGAAGGGGGCACCCTCCCCCACTCTTCGTCGTCAAAGGTCATGTCCATGACCTCCCTATTCTCCCAGTCCGCACGCACCGCAGCCGCGCGCTTTTTCCATTCGTCCTCGGAGGGTGCGGGTTTGCGCATGAAATGTTCGGCGAGATGAAATGCGCCGTTGTCGTACAGCACGACGATGGGCGTGCGCGCCGAGGCCGCGAAGGGCGCCCCGAAATACGCGAAGGCCATGTCCTCGGAATGGAACTCCGTGATGCCGTCCCCGTCGGCGTCCTTCAGCATGGCGCCCGAATCCTGGGCCTCGAAACGAGCCATCAGCGCGGGGACTTCCCCGAGCAAAAACACCAGATAGGAGAAGCAGCAGTGCGCCCCCCCGCTGAAGGTCTGCAGGACCAGTTCCTCCTGGCGATCGCCGTCAATGTCGCAGACGGTCGCACACCGCTTGAGCACCTCCACGAATTCGTCCACCGAGTGTTCGAAGACCACTTCTTCCCCCCTGGTGAACTCGATGCGGCTCTGCCAATACAGGTCGCTCGGCCCGAAAATGCGGATGGTGAACGGACGGTACTGGATCTGCTCGCGCAGCACCTCGGGTCCGGGCGCGGCGGGCTCCTGGGCACGTGCGGCAACAGACAAGGCCACCGCGGCGGCAACGCTCACAACAGCAACACCCACGCGCATGCCCAAACCCTCCCTGGCCGGTTACGGCGACAACATATGCCCCTCGGGCCGGCAGGCCACCGCCGGCGGCCCGGTTATTTCCGGATGATCGCGGCCGACCAGTCCTCGGCGATCCGGAGTTCCGTGTACGTTTTCCCATCCTGGTTGACCCAGGGGGCTTCGAAGCCCTCGACTTCGCGGCCCTCGCCGTCAAAGACGTGGACCTCGTGGCGGGAAGCGTCGCCCCATCCGAACAGGCCGCTCCGGTTCGTGATGATGCGTTCCTCGCCGATGACATACCCTTCGTGCAGCTCGAGCGGCGTGAAGGGATACATGTAGCGGGTGAGGTGATGGTGCGTGGGGATGACCAGCACGTCGTTGTACCAATGATAGAGGCATCCGTAATTGAGTGCGGAAAGCATGACGCGGTACGCATCAAGTTCACTGCGCTCGGTCAGATGATCGCCCAGCGCGATGGGCGAGTACAGGTGGTTGTGGGTGCAGTTGGTGATGCTGCCGGTCTCGACGAAACACGGGAAGTGCAGATCCGCCATGGCCTGCGTAAACGGGGCGCCGTTGCCGATCAGGGGGCCGCGGGCCAGGATCCGTTTGGCCAGCGCCACGCGCCACGATTCGCTCAGCAGAGTCACCGACGACTTCAGCCGCACGATATCCATGGTCTTCGGATCGATATCGCCCGAGACGCCGTCCCACGGCCCGCCGAAATGGTACATGACGCGGCTGTATCCGTGTTCGTCCCAATACACGCCGTCGGCGCCGATGTCGTCGAGAATGATGTCGACGTTCTTCGCGACGGCGGGGCCGTAGCTGTTGGTCTCGGTGGGGATGAACAGGCGCAGCTTGGGGCTGCCGTAGTCGGCCTGTTTGCCGTCGACGCCCAGGGTGCGGGCGTCCGCGAAGCGCTCCGGCCCGTCCTCGGTGACGTCGAGAAAACAGTGAAAATACACGAGGTATCTGGCCTTCGGGTAGAGCCCGCGGAACCGCGCGAAGGAGGTCTTGAAGAATCGTGCGGCACCTGCTGGAACCCCGTGCCGTGGCAGGGTTCGCCGTTGACCGTCAGGTGGCCGATACTGGCGCAGACGTACAGCGGATCTTTGAAATTCAGGAAGTTTGAGAGCAGTTCATCCGACCATTTATCGGTGATGGTGTCCGCGCGCAGGAACGCGAATCCGCCGTCGACGCAGAAGTTGGCGTTCATCAAACGGCGCGCGGCATTGATAAACCGCCAGTAATCCGGCGTTTCCGTGGGAACGATAAGCCATCGCGCGCTGTATTCCCTGCCCGGAGGCAGCACCAGGTTGTTGTCGGCCAGCCCAAGGCTGTTATTCATGGCGTAGTTGGCCACGTGAATGCGAAACACGTCTTCACGCGGCAACAGGCCGACACCGGCCCGCGAGGTGGTTCCAAACGTGGTGGGGTTGTGGGACGACGCGCTCTTCCCGGCAAGCCCCGGCTGAGGCAGCCCCGCCAGCCAGAGGCCCTGGAGGCCCTCCACCTGGACCTCATGCCGGTGCATGAGGGCAAGGTTGCCCCCGGTAAGGTTGGTAAAGGTGTCGGTGACCTCCAGACCTTCGGGAAGACGCGTCACCTTCCGGCTGTGGCGGAAGTAATCGCAGGAACCGGTCTTCCAGGCCGGTTCAGGGCACGAGAAGCGGCTTTCCACGACAAACGACTCGCCGGCGACCGTCACTTCGATGCATGCATTCTCCAGTTCGCGGAAGTCGAAGGCCGTGTCGCGCGCCTGGAGCGGGACATAGACCTCGAGCGGTCCCGTGGGCGGTCCGGCCTTGGGCCTGGGAGGCGGCGGCGGGGTGCGGAACACGAGCGCGCCGTCCCCGGCCACCAGGACCCGCTCGACGGTCGGGGCGGCCGCGTTTTCGATGGTCAGCGTGTTCTCGCCTTCGTGCAGAACGCCCGTCACGTCGAGCTGGAACTCGCACGCTTTGACGCCCTCCAGGAGCCCGTAATGGGTGTCCTGGTCGGCCTTCTCGAAGTCGGGCGCGTAGTAGGTGGTGAGCCGTTCGCCCGAGTGCATCGAATACATGGCGCCATTGCGCGACAAGACGCGCGCCGGTTTGTCCACCATGCGCTCGCCGGTGAGCGGCTGGCCATTCAGGAGCAGCCGCAGCGCGGGGGTATGTCCCGCGACGCGCCCGGTATCGAGACGGGCCTTCAGGAAGAGGACGGCCAGCTTGCCCTCGGGCGTGGGCGGCGCGGTGATGGTCATGGCCTTCGTTTCGTCCCGTTGCAGGCGCACTTCGTCGAACAGGGGCACGCGATTGGCACGTTCGGGGGGGACGCCATCCGTCCCGGAGAGCAGCGCCGGAATCAGACGCGAACGGCTGTGGCCCCACGGGGCGCTCGACAGGGCCAGCATGGCTTCCTGGCGCGCTTCCGGGCCGTCCGTATCCGACAGGGTCACTTCGATGCGGAGGAAGGCGCCTACTTCGGGCGTGACACCGAAAAACGTCCAGGGAATGGCCGCTTCGAGAATGTATCCCTCGGCGGTACGCACCGACGCGGCCAGCGCCCCCTCGATGGGTTGGGCTTCCGGACGGTAGCAATAGGCTTCCGGAGGGCAATCCGTGAATGCGTCGCCGGAGTTCTGGAAATTGCCCGGGCTCAGCGCCAACTGGAACTGGCCGGGGCCAAAGGTCTCCCGCCCGGGGTCGAGGTCCGGCGCGGCGTCGAGATACAGCTCGATATGATCGCCCCGCCAGATGTTCGCCCCGCGCTGGGTCTGGTGGATGGTGTCGTCGACCACTTCAGCGGCAATGAACAGATATTCCTGCCGCCACGCCAGGCGCACGGTCCCCTGCAGATCCGCGGGACCGGTCCAGCTGTTCGCCCCCCAGACCGCCTGTTCCGGGGCGCTGATGCCGCGGGCGTTCGGAACGCGCTCCCAGTCGCCGAGGTTGCCGTCCACCGCGATGGGCGGATCGGGTTTCAGCGGGATCCCGACGGTCTCCGGGGGAGCGGACGATGCCGTGAGACAGAGCCCCAGGAGCAGGACCAGAATGGCGGGCGCAGTGCGAAGCATGAGATTCTCCTTCAGGTGCGGTGGAATTGGCTTCAGTATGCGGCAAGGCCGGGGGAAATCCAAGAGGCCGGATTGGGGGGAGGAATGAGACGTATGGGAGGACCGGAGCCTCTGGGTCGGCCGGTTTCCGCGGGGGAGCCCACTGGCGTGCCCGGTCCGCCGGTGATAGAGTGATTGCATGGATACCGCCGCGTCAATGCCATCGCGCCATGCGGTCCCCGTGGTGCGCGAGATCTCCTGCAAAACGGTGCTGAACAAGTGCAGCATCAGCGATTATTCGTTGAACTGTTACGTGGGTTGCGCGCACGGCTGCGCCTACTGCTATGCCCGCTACATGCAACGGTTTCATCCCCATCAGGAACCCTGGGGCTGTTTCGTGGACGTGAAGACCAACGCGGTCGAGGTGCTGAAAAGACAGGTGCGCCGCCTGCCCCCCGGTTCGGTGTTCATGAGCAGCGCCTGCGACGGCTGGCAGCCGCTTGAACGCACCTGGGAACTTACCCGCGATTGCTGCCGTATCCTCCTCGAACACGGATTCCGGGTCCAGGCCCTGACCAAAAGCGCGTTGATTCTGCGCGACCTCGACATCTTCGCCAACGGCAACGCCCGCATCGGCGTGACCGTCACCACACCGGACGAACGCCTCGCCGCGCTCTGGGAACCCGGCGCCAGCACGGTTGCGGAACGCTTCGACGTCCTGGCGCGGGCCCGCGACGCCGGTATCGAAACGAGCATCATGTTCGGGCCGCTCCTGCCGTTTCTTTCGGACAGCGAAGCCTCGCTGGATGCCCTCTTCGCGCTGGCCGCCCGCCATCAGGTCGATGTCATCTGGGTGGACACCCTCAATCCCCGCCCGAAAGTCTGGGAATCGGTCCGCGCAATGGTGCACCGCGAGTTTCCGGAGCTGGAAGAACGCTATCGCCGGATGCTCTTCGCGCCCGTGGTGCGGACCGCCTACGTCAACGCCCTGCGCGAGTGGGTCCATCGCGCCGCCCGCAAGTACGGCGTCCTGGACCGGGTCGCGGGATGCCCCTGACTATCCCGTCGAACCGCCGGCGGCTACTCCCGCGCACACGGCGCAATCCGGTCCGGCAGCACGCGAACCCGTTGCGCCAGCAGCGGCATGGCACGTTCGGCGTTCATGTAGGTGCAGAGCAACACGTCCGGCTCCACCTCGGTGACGGTCCCCATGGCCCAGACGGGATAATCGATCACGGTGCCCGCGTCCCAGTGCAGACCGCCGTCGCGGCTGACGTTCACGGCGTAGTGCGGATACCGGTGCGCGCAGACCATCGCTCCGGAAGCCGTCATCGCCATGGACTGCGCGTATCCCGGGAAGGTCGCACGGCTGGCGGCATCCCAGGTCGCTCCTCCGTCATAAGACCAGCACTGCCACATGTACGGGCTGTATACCGGCCGGATCAGGGCTGTCACGGTCTGCCCCATCACCACGGCGGTCGGCTCGGTGAAATCCAGCGAACCCGGGACGGTCCCCCGCTCGGTGCCGGTCCACGACGGCCGATCCAGCTCGATGGGCGCCGACCATGTCGCACCCGAGTCCGCGCTGCGAATCACATACGCCTTGCAATGGATGGCGCTCCAGGTGCGGACGTCGGTGAACGCCGCCCCTTCGTCCATTGCATTGCCCAGCAGGAAGCGCATCAGTACGCCGTCACTGTTTTCCGTCACGGGTCCGTAGGGGACGAGGTTTTTGGGTGTGACCGGCCATTCGGGCGCGACCGATGAGGCGACCGGCTCGGACCACGTGACGCCGTTGTCTGCCGATTCGCTGATGGAGATCTCCGGCACGGGGTTCCCCGTCTCGGCCGGGGGCCTGTACAACATGACCATGAGACGCCCGGACGGCGCCGTAAACAGGCCGTTCCCGTAATCGGTGATCATCCCCAGAAACTCAGGCAGGGATTCGGGCGCCTGCCAGGTCCGGCCGTGGTCCGTTGAACGCACAAGCTGATTTCCCGCCGCAATCAGCACGTCCCCGTTGGGGGCCACACAGGCGCTGGGCATCTCCGCACTGGACAGGCCGACCGTGAACGCATGCGAGGGAATCTCGATTCCCTCATTCCACGGCGGGGCTTCCGTGGATGGTCCGGAGAGCCGCAGGTTGCGGAAGCGGTACCAGCCATAGCCCGCGAGCCCCACAAAACCGGAAGCGTACGTCCCGTCTTCCGCGTTCAGGGCGTGGCGCCCGTCTACCCACACGTCGAGCGCGGGCCCCCGCGCGGCCACGCGCACGTGGTACCAGCGGTCGGTCTCGCTGGGGACGCCAGGCACCCATTCAGCGGCGAGATGGCGAAGATAGGCGTCGCCCTCAAGCTTGGCCACGGCGGCCCAGAAGTGTTTTGCACGAAGCTGTTGCCCGCCCCACGGGAAATACACCAGGTACGCGTGGTTAAGGTCCTGCCCGCGCAGCAGCACCCCCGCGCTCCCCGTGCCGGTCTCGCGATAGTCCCCGTTGAATTCGAATTCGAGTTCGAAATCGCCGTAGCCGTTCGCGAGCCGGAATGCGCGGCTGTGAAGGTTGCGCGCATCGGGCGGCCGGATGACGCCCTCGGCATCCTGGGTCCATGCGTCGCCGGAGAACCGCCAATGCTCGTCCAGCGCCAGTGCCTCGGCGGGAGGCGCGCCTGGTGCTTCAGGGGCCGCTTCCGGAGAGCCCACCGTCTGCCCGCCGACGCGCTGGACCCACTCCGCCGCACGGCCCACGATGGCGGCATCGTTTGTGATCGTGAGAAACACCATGCCCTCGATCCGCTTCGCGTGCGCGAGTCGCAGCGCGGTGGCGGTCTGCTGCTCGAACTGCGCCGCCGTCATGGGCCTGTTGTTGCCGTAATCGTAAAGATACAGCCCCAGGACGATCGGCGTTTCCGGAAACCGCTCCTTGAGACGGGCGACCGATTCTTCGATCTGACCCAGATCCGTGGCATGCCATACCCAGAGGGTGATCACGTCAAGTTCGCGAAGGTAATCGTCGAGATTGGGAATGTCGAGGTTCATGGTGTACACCACCCCCCAGAGTTTCACCTGGGGGCATTGCGCTCGCAGCAGCGTGCGCAGCGCGGTGAGGTGTCCGGGCTGGAAGCCCCGTCCGATCATCTGGCTGGTCATATCATCGAGCAGGGCGCCCTCGAGCTGCGGGCAGGCGCGCGCAACGGTCGCGAGACGCGCCACTGTCTGTGTGTACTCGAATGGCGGACCGCCGTTGGCCTCATCGCACCCGATTTCCCATACCAGCCGCGGCGCATGGGCCACGGCCGCCATCTGGGCCATTGCCGCGGCCTCATCGCGCGGGAGACCGTTCCCCGCCATCGCGATATTGGGGACACCGAGAAGTTGGGCCCGTTCCGCGGGCGACGCCTGTGCGAAGGCGCCCAGGCCATGCGGCCCCGGTTCCGCCATCTCCGCGTTGCCCCAGACCCAGAGCAGTTCGCGAATCGTGCGCCCTTCCGCCAGCGCCTGCGCATCGGCCGCCATGCCCGCCGCGGCCACGAGCCAGAGGCCCGTCACCGCCACTCGAACCGGAATACCCGTTCTCATGACCCGCCCCTCCGCACCGTGTTCAGACACACGCCGCCCCGTCAACACCGTCCAGAAGAATCAGTACGCGCGAATCTCAAAAATGCGGGCGTGGTCGAGGCCGTTCGTCGCCGTCACGGTCACCCGGAGCGCCGAGACGTCCCCCGACGGTTTCACCTTGTGCACCCGCCGGCGCTGGTAATTGCCTTTGACGTCGACGAGGGATTGCCAGCCGTCCGCGCATTTCGCCTCGATGGTGTAATCTCGGACGGTTTCGGGCTGCGGCCGGCCCCATTCCATCCGGGCGGCGTACGCGTCGGACTGCGTCAGCGTCAACACGCGGTGCATGCCCGTGTCGAAGATTAACTGCAGTTCGGATAGCGGCACCGGCTTGTCCCAGCGCAACTGGATCCACGCCGGCAGCCCGGCGCCCGGATCGCTTATCCAGCGGTGCAGGCCCGGCGCCGCGCGCTCGGGTTTCACCCCGCGGGGCCCGTGGGTGGAACGCGTCGGTCCCGAGATCACCTGGGCCGCCCCTCCATTGGGCTGGGCGCTCGACGCGGCCACCTTGGCGTCGCGGGCGCGGTCGTTCGGGTCCAGGTTCACCGCTCCGATCAGGTAGGCGTCGTCGCGCAGCAGGCGTTGCTGGATCGTGGTCATGCTCTGCGGGTCCGCGACCAGGTCCGCGGGTTCGATGTTGTGTTTTGCGGCATAGGCCGCCGCGGTGCCCACGCCCTGCCCGAGGGCGGCGCAGGTCGCCATCACGCGCGTGGAGGCAAACGCGATGTGCGTGGCCGAGATGTTGCGGCCCGCGAACATCAGATTGCGCGGCCCGGCGGAAACGCAGGCCCGGAGCGGAATGTCGTACACGTGCTCGAGCTGGCGCTGCATGCACGGGTGTTCGTCCGGAGCGTCCACCCCTTCCGGGGGATGCGTATCGATGGGCCAGCCGCCGTACGCGATCGCGTCGTCAAACGGCCGCGACTCCTGCAGGTCCTGTTGCGTCAGCGTGTATTGGCCGATGAACCGCCGGCTCTCCCGTTTCCCGGGGACGAAGCCAAACCAGTCCAGCACCCAGGTGTCCGCTCCGTGATCGCCGCCGTTCTTGATGTGATCCCAGATCCCCAGCAAAATCGCGAGCAGCTCATCGCGAATGACCTCGTTGTCCTTGATGACATCGAGATGCCCGCCCCACTCCAGCCACCAGTAGCCGTATTCGAGACCCCGATCGATGCCCACTTGCGCGTGCGGACGGTGCTCGAGGTCGTCTTCGGTAAACTTGCGCGCCCACGGCGGCGGGGTGAACGGCACGGGATGGCCCAGGTCGCGTCCCATGAAGAGGAGCGATGACCCCAGGGTCTTGTCGTCCGCCGTCTCGGGCGCAAACGACTCGCCAAACGCGTCGCGCCCCTCGCGTCCCGCGCGGAACGGCGCCTGCGCCTCCACCCCGAGACGGCCGTCGCCGGTGCAATCCACAAACACCTTGGCCGCGATGGTGAAGCGGTCCTCGGTGGATTCCCGGTGCGCGATGGCGTGGGTGACGCGCGTGCCCTGAGTCTTCGCGCCGACGACCGCCGTGTTCAGCATGAGCTGGAGACGGGGTTCGGCGCGGCACTTGTCGTAAAGAATCAGGTCCAGCATCGACGCCGACCGCTGGGGGTTGTGCACAGTCGTATCGAGCCGGATCTCCTCGATGATGCCGCCTTCGCGGGTCTCGGTCTCGAGTTCCGCGCCGCGCCCGCCCGAACAGTCCGCGCCGACAATGTGCATGCGGATTTCGCTGGAGGCGTTGCCGCCCAGGACCGGGCGATCCTGGCACAGGATCACGTTGGCGCCCAGCCGGGCCGCGGCCAGCGCGCACGGGACGCCCGCCGGGCCTCCGCCCGCCACCAGGATGTCGCAGTTCAGGTCGTGCTGATCCATAAACTCCCCTCTCCCGGTATCCGGCCGGCGCGCATCCCGCCGGCTCACTGCGGGAACAAATAGTCTATCAGCGCAGGGCCGTCCGAGAAATCGGGCACCATGATGTCCGCGCCCGCCTTGACCAGCCGCGGATACTTGTCCATGTTCCATCCGTAGCCCCGGATTTCGTCCGAAGCCACGCCGACCGACACGCAGTCGTTGTCTCGGGCGTTGCGAATCTCGACGGGGCCATCGCCTACAATCAGCACCTCAGAACCGTGGAGATTGTTGGTGGCGATGATCTCCTTGAGCACCATTTCCTTGTTGTAGTCCTTGTATTCGCGGAGCGCGCCCCAGATCTCCTGAAAATACGGCGCGACACCCACCAGACGCGATTCGTTGCGCACGTCGTCACGGTCCGTACCACTGAAGATGTACATCGTGACGTCCTTCCGGGACAGGCGCTCCAGGAAATCCAGCGCGCCGCGCAGCGTGACGTCTTTCGGCGTGAGCGTGCCGGTCTCCAGTTCCTTGATGCGCTCGTTCACGCGTTCCATCAGGCGATCGTTGTAGATCTGCTTGTATCCCTGCGCGTCGAGGATCTGGTCTTCGGGCACGAGACCGCGGGCGCGCACCATCTCGACCAGCCGTTCCATCTGCAGGATGGTCTGGATGCCCGTCGACTCCTCGATGTACTCGCGCACCTCGTCTTCGATCTCGGGCAGGCACGACGGAGAGCCGCCCCCGCTGATCATCTCGACCATGAGCGGGCCCATGACGAGTTGCCAGCCTTCGCGCAACAGGCTGACCGTTCCGTCAAAGTCGAACAGGACGTGCTTGAAACGGCCCCGCTCGACCTCGTTGATGACTTCGATTTCCGTTCCGGGAAGTTTTGTGCCTTTCATAGAACCTCGTTATTCCACCATGAATTTGACCAGTGTATGCACCGGATACCCCTGCAACTGTTCGCGGCCCTTCAACAACGGCAGCTCGATCACGAATGCCATCTCGACGATCTCCGCGCCGAGCCGCTCAACCAGGCGGGCCACGGCGCTCATCGTGCCGCCCGTCGCCAGCAGATCGTCAATCAGCACGACCCGGTCGCCCTGTTTCAACGCATCCTTATGAATTTCCAGCGAGTCCGACCCGTATTCCAGTTGGTACATCTCCGAGATCGTCTCGGCCGGGAGTTTGCCGGGCTTGCGCACCGGCACAAACGGCGCCCCCAGCGCGTACGCGAGCGCCCCGCCGAACATGAACCCGCGGGCCTCGGCGCCTACGACCGCGTCCAGGCGCTGCTCCGCATAGCGTTCCCGCCAGCCGTCAATCACGCTCCGGAAGGCCGGGCCGTTCTTCAGCAGCGTCGTGATGTCCTTGAACTGTATCCCCGGTTTGGGGAAATCGGGCACATTGCGAATCAGCGGCGCCAAGTCCATCCGGTAAGGTCCCTCTCTCTACGGGCAACAGACGGCCGCCCCCGGGGCGGCGCGCAGCGTTATACAGGCGGGACGGGGGGCGATTCAACCGCCGGGCGCGCCTGACAGCCCATCCCGGCGCCCTTACGGCCGGAAATCGTCCGAGTGTTCCGCAACAAACACGCGCAGCCGGCGCATCACGTCCTTCTCGATCTGCCGGATCCGTTCCCGGGTCAGTCCGAACTGTTTGCCCGTTTCCTCGAGGGTATGCGCCTCGCCGTCCATCAATCCGTACCGGAAACGCATGATCTCCGCTTCGCGTCCCGTCAGCTGCTGCATGAGCTGCTCGAGCTGCTGATCCACTTCGATCTGCGCAATGGCTTCGTCGATGCGGCGCGGTTCGAGGCTCTCGGGAATGCCGCGGCCCGCGTCTTCGTCCGTGGTCTCGAGCTTATCGAGCGGGCTGACATCTTCCACGAACGATTGCAGTTTCTTCGCTTCCGCGACTTTGATGCCCAGCACACGTGCGACTTCTTCCGGCTCGGGTTTCTTGCCGGTCTTGATGTAGAGTTCCTCGGCGGCCTTTTTGTATTTCGCGATGTTGTCGGTCACATAGACCGGGATGCGCACGGTGCGCCCATAGTTCGACAGCGCGCGCGTAATCGCCTGGCGGATCCACCACGTGGCATAGGTCGAGAACTTGCAGCCGCGCTCGGGATCGTAGCGTTCCACCGCCTTCAACAACCCGACATTGCCTTCCTCGATCAGGTCCTGCAGCGGCAATCCGTAATACAGGTATTTCTTCGCGATGCTGACCACAAGGCGAAGGTTGGAAACGATCAGCTTGCGGCGCGCCTCGCCGTCTCCCTGCTGCGCCCGGCGGGCCAGACGGACCTCTTCCGTCGTCGAGAGCAAGGGAATCCTTGAGATCTCGCCCAGATAGGTGCTTAAGCTGCCGTCCTTCACCTTCTGCATGCTGTTGCCCCAGTTGTACACCGCGCCCGACGCGGTGCAAAAACGCACCCGGACTTGCGAGATCCCGCCGGGCTGTGCACGGCTTTCACCACCTGCAACGACTTAAGGTAGTCTGGTTTACTGCAACTTGTCAAACGATTTAGCTCATTTCCGGGGCTTTTCACGGCGCAGGAGCCGTACCTTTCGCGCCTTTTCAACGTTTTCACATACGGGCCCGCTCGAAGTGCCGGTTCACGCGCGCGAGCGGCGAGCGCCAAACGCCACACCAGGCATAAATCGAACAACCCGCAACACCGCGA
>Ga0209723_1005995_pt1 | contig 12060 bp, 10 predicted proteins | sample BiotimSIPDNA_2_FD_185750 | JGI IMG/M metagenome (GOLD analysis project Ga0209723, IMG submission 185750) | Anaerobic biogas reactor microbial communites from Washington, USA - Biogas_R2 time_0 SIP DNA (SPAdes) (version 2) | ecosystem: Engineered > Bioreactor > Anaerobic > Unclassified | place... | reverse complement strand
CGTGCGGAACGACTCGCCCTGACCTGCACCTGCCGGCGTCCCGTACACCGTCAGGGCAGGGTGAGGATCTCGCTGCCCGTCTCGGTGACCACCAGCGTGTGCTCGAACTGAGCGGTCCACTTGCGGTCCTTGGTGACGACCGTCCATCCGTCGTCCCAGATCTCGTAGTCGGGGGTACCGAGGTTGATCATCGGCTCGATCGTGAACACCATGCCGGGTTCGATGATCGTGTCGATGTCGGGACGGTCGTAGTGCAGGATCACCAATCCGTTGTGGAAGGTCTCCCCGATGCCGTGCCCGGTGAAGTCGCGCACCACGCCGTACCCGAACCGGTCGGCGTACGACTCGATGACCCGGCCGATCACGTTGAGGGCACGACCCGGCTTGACCGCCTTGATGCCCCGCATCGTCGCCTCCCGGGTGCGTTCGACGAGGGTTCGTACCTCGTCGGACACGTCGCCGGCGAGAAAGGTGGCGTTGGTGTCGCCGTGCACACCGTGGATGTAGGCGGTCACATCGATGTTGACGATGTCACCGTCCTCGACGACGGTCGAGTCCGGGATTCCGTGGCAGATCACCTCGTTGAGCGAGGTGCAGCAGGACTTGGTGAATCCGCGGTAGCCGAGCGTCGACGGATACGCGCCGTGGTCGCACATGTACTCGTGCGCGATGCGGTCGATCTCGTCGGTGGTCACTCCGGGCGCGACAGCGGCGCCGGCCTCGGCGAGCGCCTGCGCCGCGATCTTCGATGCGATCCGCATCTTCTCGATCGTCTCGGGTGTCTGCACCCAGGGTTCGTTGCCCTCCTGCGCCGTCGGCTTCCACGCGTACTCGGGTCGTTCGATCGAGTTCGGCACGGTACGGATCGGCGTGGGAGTTCCGGGGACGAGCGGGGCACGGGTGGACATGACGTCCAGATTAGCGCCCGCACCCCACCCTCCCCGAGAGTCGGGGTCGCTCAGCGCGCTGCTCCCTGACGCAACAGGAACCGCTGCACCTTCCCGCTCGGTGTCTTCGGCAGATGCGGCACGAAGTGCACCGCACGCGGATAGGCGTGCGCAGCGAACTTCGTCTTCACCAGCTTCTGCAGCTCGGCTTCGATCGCGTCGTCGCCGTCCACACCCTCGCGGAGCACGACGAACGCCTCGAGAACCTCACCGCGCAGATCGTCGGGCATGCCGACGACAGCGGCCTCGACCACGTCCGGGTGCATCACCAGCACGGACTCGACATCGAACGGGCCGATTCGGTACCCGGCCATGATGATCACATCGTCGTCGCGCGACGAGAAGAAGAAGAACCCGTCCTCGTCGACCTTGCCCGCGTCACCGGTGAGATACCAGCGCCCGTCCGGGCTGAACCGCGCGGCGGTCTTCTCCGGTGCGTCGACGTATCCGGTGAACCACACCAGCGGACTCGCCTGCACGTCGATCGCGACGCGGCCGAGTTCGCCGGGCGCGGCGATCTCGTCGGAGTCGTCGCGCAGCACCGCGCACGTCCAACCCGGCAACGGCTTGCCCATGGACCGTTCGGGAACGTCTTCGCGGAGACCGTCGGCCCACGCGTCCACGACGAACATGCCGTGCTCGGTCTGCCCGTACTGGTCGCGTACGACGACCCCGAGCGTGTCCCTCGACCACGCCAGGACGTCGGGGGTGAGGGGTTCACCGGCCGACGAGGCACGCCGCAACCGGATCGGCGGGTGACCGGCGGTGTCGGCCCGCAACGCCCGATAGACCGTGGGAGCGGCAGCGAAGTTGGTGACACCGAACCGTTCGAGCACCTGCCAGGTCAGCGCCGGCGAGAATCCTGCGTGCAGCAGGATGCTGCGTCGTCCGGCCGCCATCGGGCCGAGCAGCGCGTAGTACAGCCCGTAGGCCCAACCCGGATCGGCGGCGTTCCAGAAGACGTCGTCGTCTCGTACGTCGAGTCCGAACTCCAGATACGCCTGGAAGGACGCCAACGCCTTCACCGGGACGGGAACCCCCTTGGGGGTGCCGGTGGTGCCCGAGGTGAACAGCTGGACGAGGCCACCGGCCCCGCCGACCGGAACCGCCGCCGCGCGCGGGTCGTCGGCCGCATGGGACGCGAGGAGTCCGGCGAAGTCCAACCCCACTCCCCCGCCGTCCCCGGCGACGACGATCTGCCACGGCGCGTCCTCGGGAATATCCTCTCCCGGAGCGAGCTTCGCCACCTGGTCTCCGTCGGCGACCACGACCTTCGCGCCGCTCGACCGCAGCCGGAAGGCGATGGCGGGCGGCGCGAACGCGGTGAACAAGGGGACGTGTACGGCGCCGCGACGCCAGATCCCGAGCAGAGCCACGACGAGATCGGCGGACTTGCCCATGAGCGTCGCGACGTGGTCGCCCGGCTCGACACCGAGCTCGGCGAGCGCCGCCGCGAATCGCGCGGATCGTTCGGCCAGTTCCCCGTACGTCAGGTCGGTGGCGGTCAGATCGGCGTCGACCACGGTGAACGCGACCGCGTCGGCGGGATGGTCGTCGCACAGCAACCGCGCGGCCGAGGCATCCGGGGTGTCGAAGCGGTCCAGCAGTTCCTTCACTCGGGTCGCGGTGTCCGCCATGCGGTCCGTCCTCTCGTCGGTCGTCTGATCCCGGGGTCCCACTCGAGACCCGTCACCACATATGATCCGAGTCACAGTTGTGTTCCGATACCCCCGGAAAGGGGTGGCAGAAAGTGGCGCCCGGATCATCGTCCCTGCTCCGTCCCCGTGACAGCGACGCCCTGCGCAGCGAACTGCGGCGCGCGGCGGGTCACACGGGTGTACCCGTCGTGTTCGCCGGAGAGGTGCACGACGGCGCCCTGTACCTGAGCGAATTCCTCGGTACCCGCACCAACGGCCTCGCGGGTGTGGTCGTGCCACCGCGGGCCGGGCTCGGGGGACGTGCGCTCGACGAGTCACGACCGATCACGGTGCCCGACTATCGCAGCGCATCGTCGATCACCCACCATTTCGACCGCCCGGTGCTCGGGGAAGGGCTGCGCTCGATTCTCGCGGTCCCCGTCGTCGTCGGCGGGGCCGCCCGCGCCGTTCTCTACGGCGCGGTCCGCGAACGCCTCCCGTTCGGCGACCGGGTACTGAGCACGTTCGTGCAGGCCGCGGATCGTCTCGCGCGCGAACTCGCGGTCCGCGACGAGGTCGACCGGCGGATGGCGATGCTCGCACACACCGTCCCGGACGACCGGGATTCGGTGGCGGAGTCGGAGGTGCGGGAGGTGTACGCCGAGCTTCGCATCCTCGCCGACGACATCGACGATCCCGATCTGCAGCAGCGGCTGCGCGGTCTCGCGCGGCGACTCTCCGGCAACCCCGACGACGCGGACCGGGGTGGGCCGGTACCTGCGCTGTCACCGCGGGAGATCGATGTGCTCGCGCACGCGGCGCTCGGCTGCACGAACGTGGAGATCGCGCGCCGCCTGTCGGTGGGACCGGAGACGGTCAAGAGCTATCTGCGCAGCGCCATGAGCAAACTCGACGCGCACACCCGCCACGAGGCGGTCGTGGCGGCACGGAAGGTGGGCCTGCTGCCGTGAGCACCGCTCGCCGCCGCCCGGTACCTACTGCTCCGCGTACTCGGGCGGCAGCGCCGCGAACATGTCACGGGTGACGGCGACCGCGTTGTCCGAACTGCCTCCTCGTACGACGAGCGTCGCGAATGCGAGGTTCCCGCGGTACCCGACGAACCAGGCGTGCGACCCGCCCTCGACCTCGGCCTCACCGGTCTTGCCGTAGACCTCTCCCTGATCACGGATCCTGTCCGCGGTGCCGCTGGTGATGACCAGACGCATCATCCCGCGGAGACCGTCGACCATCTCGGGTGTGATCGGCGTGCCGTCGCCGTCCACGACGGTGTCCCGGCCCTCGATGAGGTAGGGCACGGGCGTCCGCCCGTTCGCGACGGTCGCGGCGACCAGCGCCATCCCGAACGGCGACACGAGGACCTTCCCCTGCCCGAAGCCGTCCTCGGTACGTTCGACGAGATCGGCCGCGGGCGGCACCGATCCGGTGACCGCGGGCATCCCGGTGATGTCGTACCCGACACCCACACCGAACTGCGCGGCGGCGACGGTGAGGTCGTCGGCATCCATCTCGGAGGCGAGTTTCGCGAAGGTGGTGTTGCACGAGCGCGCGAAGGCGGTGGCCATGGGGACCGTGCCGAGCGCGAACTCGTTGTAGTTGGGCACGCTGCGCTCACCGATGGTGATCCGGCCCGGGCACGGGACGAGGGTGTCGGGGGTCGCGAGGCCGTTGGCGATGGCGGCACCCGACGTAATGATCTTGAAGGTGGATCCGGGCGGATACTGGCCCGTCAGCGCGACCGGCCCGTCCCGGTCGGCGGCCGCGTTCTGTGCGACCGCGAGCACGGCACCCGTGTCGGTCTCGATCACGACCATCATGGCCTGATCGGTACGGGCGTCCACAGCGGCCTGCGCGGCCACCTGGATCGGGCGATCGAGGCTGACGGAGAACGACGGCGCGGGTTGCGGGGGCGTCTCGGTGAGCACGCCGGTCTCACCGCCGTACTGGTTGACGAGTACGACACTCCAACCGGCAGTCCCGTCGACCTCGTCGATCACCGTCTTCTTGATCTGCCCGATCAGGTCGGGGGCGAACGTGCGGTCGGTCGCGACGAGATCGGCCTGCTCGGTCACGACGACCCCGGGTATTGCAGCCAGGGTCCCGGCAACCGTGTCGTAGTCCTCCTCACGTAAGCGGACGATGTGCTCCGTTCCGGTCGACGCGGTGGCGGATTCGGCGATCGACTGGGCCGTGATCGACGCATCGAACCGGGCCAGTGCCGCAGCGAGCCCACGCGCTGCGCCGGACACGTCGGGGCTCCGCGCGGCGTCGAATCCGATGCCGTACACCGTTCCGGGCACGAGGACGTCGCTGCCGGCGTGTTCGTTGACACGCGCCCGCGGGGCCGGTGTGCTGCGCAGATACATCTTCTGGGTGTCGCCGAGTTGCGGGTGCAGCACGGACTTCGTCCACCGCACCACCCATCGGCTCCCGCTGCGCCCCATATGGAGCTCACCGGTGTACTGCCAGACCCGGTCCTTCGGCAGGTGCCACGTGTACTCGTACGCGACGGTCGCCGCATCACCCGACATCCGCACTCCGGCGGTGGCGGCGTCGAGCGACTCGGCCTGCAGGGTGTCCCACACCTCCGCAATGGCGACCTCGGCGTCCTCCGGGCGATCGGTGTGCGCCGCGGCCGCGACGATGTCGCGTACGGCGAGGTCGTCGAGGAACGCCGCAGCCGACGCCTCCGGGCCCGTGGGCTGCGAAGCGCATGCCGCGGTCATCCCTACCACCGCAGCGACAGCCGCGACGAGGGCGATGATTCTGGGTGCGACCGGACGCACCACGGTCGGTCGAGCGTTCATCGCCCGTCATCGTATGTGCGGGATGCCCGGGATCCGGGGATTCGGACGCGTCGGGGAGCCCGCGCTCAGTCCAGGAGCACCGTCGAGAAGGTCGCGACCTGACGGAATCCGACGCGCGCATAGGCCGCGCGCGCCCGGACGTTGAAACTGTTGACGTACAGGCTGGGCAGGCGCCCGCCCGCGGCGACGGCCACCGCCACGGCGGCCGTACCCGCGGTGCCGAGTCCGCCTCCGCGTCGTGCCGGATCCACCCACACCCCCTGGATCTGGCCGACCGACGAGGACAGTGAACCCACCTCCGCCTTGAAGACCACCGATCCGTTCTCGAACCGGGCCCAGGCGCGGCCCGCCGCGATGAGACCGGCGACGCGACGCCGGTAGCCGGCCCCGCCGTCACCCGAGCGCGGGTCGATACCCACCTCCTCGATGAACATCGCGACGGCGGCGGGCAGGTAGGCGTCGAGTTCGTCGGGCCGGACCCGCCGCACCGCGGGATCGGACGCGACGAGAGGATCCCGGTCGAGAACCATCAGCGGCTGCTCGGCCCGGACCTCGCGGGCCGGGCCCCAGCCCGGTTCGAGCAATTCCCACATGGGCAGCGTGTGCTCGGCACGGCCGACGAGCGATGAGCAGAGCCGCGGGCCACGGGCCGCCCGATCGGCGAACGCTCGGATGTCGTCGGGTTCGCCGAGCAGTGGAATGAGGTTGGCACCGGAGAAGCACAGCGACTGTTCGGGGCCTCCGCGGCTCCACATCTCGCCACCGAACAACCGGTGGTCGAGGCCGTACTCCTCGACCCGGCCCGCCACCATGCACGTCGCCACCGGATCACGGGCGAGCACCCGTTTCACGGCGGCGCTGTCCCGGCCTCCCAACGACCGGACCCCCAGAAGCTTGAGCACTCGCTCACCACCCGTCGACAAGCCGATACGTGATCAGGGTGCCACGCGTCACCCCCGCATGGAAATCGGTGTTCCGATCCGCCCACCGCCCGACACCTCACGTGCACCACACGTCCCGTGCGCCGCGGCGGCCACCGGGGTTGCGCTCAGCCGACGGTGATGGTGGGGGATCCTGCCGCGTCGTCGCCCATCTCCTCGGCGATGCGCATCGCCTCCTCGATCAGGGTCTCGACGATCTGCGCCTCGGGGACCGTCTTGATGACCTCCCCCTTGACGAAGATCTGTCCCTTGCCGTTGCCGGAAGCCACACCCAGGTCCGCCTCGCGTGCCTCACCCGGGCCGTTGACGACGCAGCCCATCACCGCGACACGCAACGGCACGTCCATGCCCTCGAGTCCGGCGGTGACCTCGTCGGCCAGTGTGTACACATCGACCTGGGCGCGTCCGCAGGACGGGCACGAGACGATCTCGAGCTTGCGGGGACGCAGATTCAGCGACTGCAGGATCTGGGTTCCGACCTTGATCTCCTCGGCGGGCGGCGCCGACAGGGACACCCGGATCGTGTCGCCGATGCCCTCGGAGAGCAGAGCACCGAAGGCGACGGCCGATTTGATCGTGCCCTGGAACGCGGGCCCGGCTTCGGTGACACCGAGGTGCAGCGGGTAGTCGCACTGCGCGGCGAGTTGCCGGTACGCCTCGACCATGACGACGGGGTCGTTGTGCTTGACGGAGATCTTGATGTCGCCGAAGCCGTGCTCCTCGAAGAGGCTCGCCTCCCACAGTGCGGATTCGACGAGTGCCTCGGGGGTGGCCTTGCCGTACTTCTTCATCAGGCGCGGATCGAGGGAGCCTGCGTTGACACCGATCCTGATGGGAATCCCTGCGTCGCCGGCAGCCTTCGCAACCTCCTTGACGCGCCCGTCGAACTCCTTGATGTTGCCCGGATTCACGCGCACGGCCGCACAACCCGCGTCGATCGCGGCGAAGATGTAGCGCGGCTGGAAATGGATGTCGGCGATGACCGGGATCTGGCTCTTCTTCGCGATGGTGGCGAGCGCGTCGGCGTCCTCCTGTCGGGGGCAGGCGACACGCACGATGTCGCAGCCGGAGGCCGTGAGCTCGGCGATCTGCTGGAGGGTCGCGTTCACGTCGTGGGTCTTGGTCGTGCACATCGACTGCACCGACACGGGATGGTCGCTGCCGACCCCGACACCACCGACCATCAGCTGTCGGGTCTTGCGTCGCGGCGCGAGGACCGCGGGAATCTCGGGCATGCCCAGTCCGACGGGGCTTGTCACAGTTCGCCTTCTTTCGTAGCTACCGGCCGATTCTACCGGTGCAGCTCAGAACAGCTTGATGGGGTTGACGATGTCCGCTGTGAGAGTCAGCACCATGAATGCGCCACCGATGACGACCGCGACGTACGTCAGCGGCAGAAGCTTCATGTAGTCGACGGGAGCCCCGACGGGCTTGCCTCGCAGGTTCCGGAACCAGTTGCGGATCCGCTCGTAGATCGCCACGGCCATGTGTCCACCGTCCAGCGGCAGCAGCGGCACCAGGTTGAACGCGCCGAGGAAGAAGTTCAGTTGCGCGAGCAGCAACACGAACGACTGCCAGATGCCGCGCTCGGCGAACTGCCCACCGATCACGCTGGCGCCCACGACGCTGACCGGGGTGTCGATCGACCGTTCGCCGCCCGTCACCGCCGTCCACAGATCGGAGACCTTGCCCGGCAGCGACACCAACGCCTCGGCGGTGCGTGCCGCGAGATATCCGGTGAATCCGAAGGTGGCGGGAACCGCTTCGAGCGGGCCGTACTCGAGGACGGGCGGTTCGGCACCGACGCCGATCGCGCCGACCGTCCGCGAGACCGGCTCGGCATCGGCGGCGTCGCTCTCGTACACCCAGCGCTGCACCTGCTGGACCGCGACGGGAACGGTGAGGGTCTCGTCGCCGCGTTCGACCGTGAAGTCCGCGGGGCCGGTGAGCGCCCGGGTGCTGCGCACGAGGTCCTCGAAGGTCTCGACCGGGGTGCCGCCCACAGCGACGACGACATCTCCGACCTGCAGGCCGGCGTCCTGCGCCGGTCCCGTGCCCTGGCACTCGGACGGCGCGTAGCCGCCCTCCTCCCCCGCCTGCGTCGGTGCCGCACAGTCGAGAGACCCGATGACCGCGCGGTCGTCGGTGTTGGGCAACCCGGACGTCACGGCGAGCCCGAAGATCAACGCGATGCCGAGCACGAAGTTCATGGCGATGCCACCGGACATCACGACGAGCCGTTTCCACGTCTTCTGCTTGTACATCGCCCGGTCGACCTCGTCGGGGGCGAGTTCGTCGAGCGCGGTCATTCCCGCGATGTCACAGAAACCACCGGCGGGGATCGCCTTGAGCCCGTACTCGGTCTCGCCGCGGCGGAACGCGAAGACCTTCGGGCCGAACCCGATGTAGTAGCGCCGGACCTTCATGCCGAGCTTCTGTGCGGTCCACATGTGGCCCGCCTCGTGCAGGGCGATGGACACGGCGATGCCGAGGGCGAACAACACGACGCCCAGAACGAACAGCATGTGCGGCCGATCCTCCTACTTCACGAGTGCGCGAGCCCGGTCGCGGGCCCAGCCGTCGGCGGCGAGCACGTCGTCGACGGTGGCGGGTTCGGCCGACCACTCGTCGGCCTCGCTCAGCACCGCTTCGACGGTACCGACGATCCGCGGGAACGTCACCTCACCGGCGAGGAAGGCCTCGGCTGCGATCTCGTTCGCGGCGTTGTACACCGCGGTGAGGCAGCCGCCACCGACTCCGGCGGCGCGCGCCAGGGCGATCGCGGGGAACACCTCGTCGTCGACGGGTTCGAACTCCCAGGTCGACGCCGTCGTGAAGTCGAGTGCCGGGGCGGCGTCCGGCACTCGATCCGGCCAGCCGAGCGCCAGCGCGATGGGCAACTTCATCGACGGTGGGGACGCCTGGGCCAGGGTCGATCCGTCGACGAACGTCACCATCGAGTGCACGATCGACTGCGGATGCACGGTCACGTCGATCCGGTCGTAGTCGATCCCGAACAGCAGATGCGTCTCGATCAGCTCGAGCCCCTTGTTCACCAGCGACGCCGAGTTGAGGGTGTTCATCGGGCCCATCGACCACGTCGGATGCGCGCCGGCCTGCTCCGGCGTGACCGCCTCGAGTTCCGCAGCGCTCCACCCCCGGAACGGCCCGCCCGATGCGGTCAGGACGAGCCGGGCGACCTCGTCCGCGGTTCCGCCGCGCAGGCATTGTGCGAGCGCGGAATGTTCCGAGTCGACGGGCACGATCCGGCCGGGCGCGGCAGCACCGAGAACGAGGGACCCTCCGGCGACCAACGACTCCTTGTTGGCGAGCGCGAGCCGTGCACCGGACTCGAGCGCCGCGAGGGTCGGGCCCAGCCCCAGGGCACCGACGAGTGCATTGAGCACCACGTCGGCGTCGGTGTCACGCACCAGGTCGGTGACGGCATGCGGGCCGCTACGTGCGGGCACGTCGAGCCTCGCCGCCGCAGCGGGATCGGCGACCGCGACGTCGGTGACACCGGTGGCGTGGATCTGTTCGCGCAGCAGATCGATGTTGCCGCCGCCGGCAGCCAGACCGACGACCTCGAATCGGTCGGGGTTCGCCGCGATCACCTCGAGCGCCTGGGTTCCGATGGACCCGGTGCTGCCGAGGAGCAGGACTCGTGTGCGTGGGGAGGATGCTGTGTCGGCCACGTGCTCATTGTTCCCGATGCCGGAGTGTGCGGCCGCACCGGTCGCGGTGGGTCGGCGCGGCGCACCGAACGGTGCCCCCACTTCGTACGACGCCCGGTCGTATGTCACGATTGTCGGCAACGAGACCGACTTGGCGAGCAGGAGGAAACCGTGGCCGGGACCGAGTTGCAGACCACTCACGAGTACACGGACGAGGTTCCGTCGGCTGAGTGGGGATGGAGCGGAGAAGCTCCGAAGCTGTTCCGCACCCTGGGCTGGATCGTCGCGGCGTTCCTGCTGCTGATGATGATCGGCAATCACACCGGGCACGTCGAGGACCTGTACCTGATCGGCTTCGCGGCCGCGATCGTGTTCATCCTCGTCCGCGACATCGTCCGGCGCCGCAAGCCGCGGTAACCACGAGCGAAGACCGGCGACACCCGGGACGCCCACGAGGCGCCCGGGTGTCGTCGTCTGCGCGGGCGCAGGGCGCGCACCGGCCTCACCACGAAGAATGCGAACGCGACCCTCCTCGGCCGGTCACCCCTCGGCGGCGAGCTGCCCGCACGCGGCCGCGATCTCTTGACCGCGGGTGTCACGCACCGTGCACGGCACACCCTGCGCCTGAACTCTCCGCACGAACTCGCGTTCGACGGGTTTCGGGCTGGCATCCCATTCGCTGCCCGGAGTGGGGTTGAGTGGGATGAGGTTGACGTGCACGAGCGGACCGAGCGCCTTGCGCAGCTTCTTGCCGAGCATGTCGGCACGCCACGGCTGGTCGTTCACGTCGCGGATCAGCGCGTATTCGATCGAGACCCGCCGTCCGGTCTTGTCGGCGTAGTACCGGGCGGCGTCGAGTACCTCCGCCACCGACCATCGGTTGTTGACCGGCACCAGTGTGTCGCGCAGCTCGTCGTCCGGGGTGTGCAGCGACACGGCGAGGGTCACGTGCAGGTCTTCGTCGGCGAGGCGGCGGATCGCGGGAGCGAGACCGACCGTGGACACCGTCACCGACCGCTGCGAGAGACCCAGCCCCTCGGGGGCGGGTGACGTGATGCGACGCACCGCCGCCACGACCCGCTTGTAGTTGGCCAGGGGCTCGCCCATGCCCATGAACACGATGTTCGACAGCCGGCCCGGTCCGCCGGGGACCTCGCCGTCACGCAGGTCCGCGGCAGCCGCGCGAACCTGGTCGACGATCTCGGCGGTGCTCAGGTTGCGGTCGAGACCACCTTGGCCCGTCGCGCAGAACGGGCACGCCATCCCGCACCCGGCCTGGCTGGAGATGCACAGGGTCGCACGGTCGGGGTAGCGCATCAATACGCTCTCGAGCAGCGTCCCGTCGCCCGCGCGCCACAGCGTCTTGCGGGTCTGTCCGCCGTCGCATTCGATGTGTCGCACCGCGGTGAGCAGCGGCGGGAACAACGCGTCCCCCACCTGTCGTCGCAGCGATGCCGGCAGATCGGTCATCTTCTCGGGGTCGGCTTCGAGCCTGCCGTAGTACTGGCGCGCGAGCTGATCGGCCCGGAACGCGGGCAGTCCCAGGTCCCGCACCGCGTCGCGTCGCTGATCGGCGTCGAGATCGGCGAGGTGCCGCGGCGGCATCCCGCGCTTGGGCGCATCGAACACGAGGGGAAGGGTGGCAGACATAATGATCCATTGTCCCACGATTTCGGAGGTTCAGGGCACCCGCGCGGTGTGATACTCACCCACTGCACTCGTCGGGGGGAGGACGATGGGGGCCATGGCCACCGGAATCGACCCCGTGTACGCACGCTCCTGGCTGCTGGTTCCGGGCGCGGACCGCGACCGGTTCGGCGCGGCGGCGTCCTCCGCCGCCGACGCCGTCGTCCTCGACCTCGAGGACGCCGTCCCGCCCGACGACAAATCCTCGGCACGCGCAGCCGTCATCGACTGGTTGCGTGCCGGGAACACCGCGTGGGTGCGCATCAACGACGCCACCACCCCGCACTGGTGCGACGACGTGGACGCACTCGCGGGGGTGCCCGGCCTCGCGGGGGTCATGCTGGCGAAGA
>Ga0209723_1005993_pt1 | contig 12064 bp, 10 predicted proteins | sample BiotimSIPDNA_2_FD_185750 | JGI IMG/M metagenome (GOLD analysis project Ga0209723, IMG submission 185750) | Anaerobic biogas reactor microbial communites from Washington, USA - Biogas_R2 time_0 SIP DNA (SPAdes) (version 2) | ecosystem: Engineered > Bioreactor > Anaerobic > Unclassified | place... | reverse complement strand
CGGCGCCGCTTTCGGAGTGATTTCAGTAATTGGGCCAAAGCCGGCCGGCCTGGTCGAAGTGACCACCTTTCGCCGCGACGCCGCCTATAGCGACGGCCGGCATCCCGACAGCGTCTCGTTCAGTACCGCCGCCGAGGACGCCTCGCGCCGCGACTTCACCATCAACGGCATGTTCTACGACCCGATCGAGCAGCGGGTAATCGACTTTGTCGGCGGCCGCGAAGACCTCGCCGCGCACATTGTCCGCGCGATCGGCCGCGCCCGGGAACGATTCGCGGAGGACAAGCTGCGAATGCTCCGCGCGGTGCGGTTCGCCGCCGCGTTCGACTTCACGCTCGACGGCGAAGCGCGCGGGGCGATTGCCGAAATGGCCGCCGAAATTCACGTCGTAAGTCCCGAACGGATCGCCGTCGAAATGCGGCGCCTGCTGGCCGACCGGAATCGCGCAGCCGGCGTGCGTTTGCTGGTGGAGACCGGCTTGGCCGAGCAATTGTTGCCGGAGATCGTGCCGCGCGGCGATTCCGGCCGCCGTGAAATGGAAGCGAAGCTGGATTTTCTCGCTCGGTTGGGAGAATGCGGTTTTCCGGCCGCGTTGGCCGCGCTGCTCGCACCCTGCGTCGATCCGGCCGGGGCCGCCGAGGTTTGCCGCCGTTGGAAAATATCGAACGACGATCGCGAACGGATTTGCCGCCTCGTCGAACACCGCGACTCGCTGCTCGGCGCGGCGGAATTGCCCTGGTCGAAGCTGCAACCGCTGCTCACGGCCGACTGGATCGGCGACTTGCTTAATCTCACCGAGGCCGCTTCGCCGGCCGGGGCCGAGGCGGCCGCTTATTGCCGGCAGCTCTTGGCCATGCCGCCCGAAAACCTCGATCCCCCCCCGCTGCTGACCGGCGACGACCTGTTGGCCGCGGGCATACCCGCCGGACCGTGCTACAAAATCATTTTGCAGCGGGTCCGCGACGCTCAACTCGACGGACAACTCGCCGATCGCGCGGAAGCGCTGGCAATGGCGCGGGTGATAGTGGAGAGGGGAGAGGGGAGAGGGGAGAGGGGAGAGTAAAGAATGGCTGGTGGAGAATGGAGAGCGGCTGGTGGAGAATGGAGAGTGGCTGGTGGAAAAAACGCCCCGCGACTGCGATCGCGGGGGGGCGTAGCGGAGAGTACCGAAACATTGCTTGCAATACCGCATGACCCGATTCCGACACATTATCCCAAAGAGAAGTAGTAGGGTGCGTGCAACGCACCAGATATTACTTCATCCCAAAGATTAAGCGAGCATACTCATGGACAAAAAAAACAAGAAAAAAACGCACGTCCTCCAGCAACGGATTCAGACACTCAAACAGCAGTTGGCCGGAGCGAAAAAACAGACGGACGATCCCGACGAACTGACGTCCCTGAAACAGCAACTCGCCGCCGCCGAGGCCGAATTGGCGAAAATCAAAGACGCGTAAAGCCGCTTCCTCACCTCAACCACCATTGCAGGAAAAACAGCAGCACCATAACCAGGCCGATCACGATATACGACAGGCGGGGATCGATAATATACAACAGCAGTGCAATCAGCGCGACGCCGCCGAGGATGCCGATCCAGTAGTACGATCGGGGTTCGGAGACGGCGCCGCTCGGATCGGCTTTTCGTTCGACCAGCATTTGCGACACTCGCCGCTGTTTGGCCTCGCGTCTCACGGCGGCGACCATTTCCTCGGTTCCGGCGTGTTCTTCGAGCAGTCGTGCGAGGGCCTCGGCCTTGCCGTCCTGGTGTTGGTCTTGCAGCAGCGAGATCATCGCCGATTGGGCATAGATGTCGTTGGGGTTCAATCGGAGCGCTTCGGCCAGGCTCTTTGCGGCGTCTTCGCGTCGATGGAGGCGGAATTGCGCCAGTCCCAGCGCCGCCCAAGCCGTGGCCGATTGCGGGTCGGCGTCGACGGCCTCGCGCGCGGCGTCTTCTCCCAATTTCGGCCCTCGCTCGGTGGCCATGAACCAGGCGTACTCGGCCAACAGCGCCGGGGCATTGCCGGAAAGCTCGATCGCGCGTTGAAACGAATCTTGGGCAACGCGGAGTCGCCCGGTCCGCCAAGCGGCCATTGCCAGCAATTGTCGGGCATGGTGGTCGTGCGGGGCCAGCTCGACCGCCCGATTGGCCTCGGCGAACGACTCGTCCGGCGCGTCGGTACCGAGCAGAGCTTGAGCGCGGATTGCGCTGATCACGGCCCGGTCGGGCGCGATCGAGGCAAGCTGATCGCCAAGCCCTACCGCTCGGACGTAGTCTCCGGCGTTAAGCGCGTCGATCGCTTCGTCGATCATGTCGCGGATGCTTGATTCGTCCATTGCGTCGCTCGAAGCCGGCTCGGCATATAAGACACAGACCACATTTTACCGCGAGAATCCGGCGGGGAACAGAGGATGCCGTCGAGCTAACGCTTGCGGGCAAGCGTCCAATGCGGCAAGCGGATTGGCCGCGGTCGGCTGGCAAAAACAGACTGCCCAAGGGGCGTTTCCCCCGCGATGCCGCCATTTCCACAAAGTATAGTTGTATTGCGGAAACGCTTGAAAATGCAACAAATCTGCTTCTCCGTGAAGAATGTTTCAGTATTTTCCGTGTAACGCATAAAAGGAACCGCCATGCCGAATTTGCCGGACAGCCGCCGCAATTCGATTCGCCCCGCGCGTGCGCTGCCGACGACGACCGCTGTTGTTTCCGTGTTTATCGCGCTGATTGGCTTGTGCGGCGGCTCTAAGGCCGACGAAATGATCGAGATCGCGGTGGCAAATCAAACCATCGAGGGCGTGCCGATCGCCTGGAACGCACAGACGGTTAGAATGCTGGGGCGCGACGGCCGGCTCTGGGAACTCGATCCCGCCGAGGTGGTCGGCTTCAAGAAGACGGCCTCCCGCTTCCGCGCGTATTCGTTGTCTGAGTTTCGCGCGTCGCTGCTCCGCGAACTGGGCGCTGACTATGAAGTCAGCGGCGCGGGACGCTATCTCGTGGCGCATCCACGCGGGCAGCGCGACCGCTGGGCTGAACGGTTCGAGCAATTTTATCGCTCGTTCGTCCACTTCTTCTACGTGCGCGGATTCGCCGTCCGTCAGCCGCAGTTTCCGTTGGTGGGCATTGTATGCAAAGACCGCATCGATTTTCAGGCATTGCACGGCGGCGCCGAGGCCGAAAACAATCGCTCCCGGGGGATCGACGGTTCTTACAATCTCGCATCGAACCGAATCGCAATCTATGACGCGGGCGGAGCGGAAAACTCGCCCGGCCGGCAAAGAAACAACGCCGTCCTGATCCACGAAGCGACGCATCAAATAGCGTTCAACACGGGCGTACATAACCGCTACAGCCCTCCGCCGACTTGGGCGGTCGAGGGACTGGCGCTGTTGTTCGAGGCGCCGGGCATCCACGACGCCCGAAATTATCCAAACAGAGCGGACCGGATAAATCGCGACCGATTGCGGATTTTCCGCGACCGCGCGGCGCCGCGCCACCGTCCCGAGTTGATCCGGCAAATGGTCGGTTCCGACGAACTATTCCGCACCGATCCGCCGAGGGCCTATGCCGCGGCCTGGGCGTTTACGTTTTTCCTGTCGGAGACCGAGCCTGGCAAGTATGCGCGCTACCTGAAGCTGACCGCCGCCCGTCCTCCGTTTCAAGAATATACCCCCGCCGAGCGGGCGGCCGATTTCACCTCGGTATTCGGCGATGACTGGCGAATGCTGGAAGCTCGATTTCTCCGGTTCATCTCCGGCGTGGAGCGGTAAGGGGCGGCCGCGACCGGCTCCAAACCGTCATCTTGAAGAGCGTATCCGGGGTATATGCTTTTTATACCCACGGCCTTGCCGTGACGTATATATACATTGGAGCATTTTAGCCTCGTTCATGCAGGAACGATTATTCCGAATGTGACGGGGACATCGATTATTTGTCGATCGCGGTCGAACGCGATAAACGCGGCTATGAACTCAGTGATTCCGCCTGCGCCTGAAGCCGAGAGCAAGGTCGAGCAAATCGTCGCCTCGCTTCATGCCCAGCGCGATAAAGCCGCGCGGTTTCTAAGCAATTACCAGGCTCGCCTCAAACGGGTGGAAGGCGCCTTGGAGCAGCATCTCCGTCAAATGCAAGACCAGTCAGCCGCCTTGTCGATAGCGTCTCAATCGCCCAGCGCCGATGAAGAACTCCGGCGGAGTCACGAGATGGCCCTGGACGAGCTCCGCGACCTGAAAGCTAAATACGCCGAGCTTCAATCGCAGTATGACGAAGCTAGAGCGGCATTGAAACCTGCTCCGGCCGCCGCACCATCCAGCGGAAAAAAACTGGACTGGGAAGCGGAGAAAAACCGAATCTTAGCCGCGCTCGAAATGGACTCCGACGACGATCCGCGGCCGCAAGGCGAACGCCGGGAAACCGTAAATTCGGGGGAAGCAACGGAAAATATCCTTGCCGAAAAAGACCGCCAGATCGAGGAACTGCGGCGGCAACTGAATCAACAACACAACGCCGCGAAAATCGAAGTCGAACGCTTGGCCGCAATGGAACAAGCGATCGACGACGAATCGCTCGGGAAAGAGCGGCAGCAACTCGAAGTTTTGCGGAAAGAATGGGAAGAGAAACTTCGTCAAGCGGAAATCGAACTTTCGATGGAGCGGGCGAAACTCGCCCGACGCGAAGCGGAATTGAACGAGCGCGCCAAGGCGTGCCCCGAACAATCGCCGAGCGAAAATCAGCCGCAGAAAACATCCGGCCAACCCCCCGAATCGACCGGCAATCGATGGCTGTCTCGTCTGGGTTTGACGGAAGCGGATTGGACGTACCGGAAGCGGCGTTAACGCGCGCCGCGGCTGAGTTTGGGCAGCCGCCAAAGCACCCGTCCTGTGGGGGTGGGTTGTTCTCGGCGGCAGGGCGTGTATAAATACCTCATGGATGAACCGCGTTTCTTACAGGATATAGCTCAATGAAAATCGTACCCCTGAACGCCAACGTTGTAATCAAACGGATATCGGCCGACGAGACGATCGCCGGAGGCATTGTCTTACCCGACGCGGCTCGCGAAAAACCCCGCCAGGGACGAGTGCTTTCGGTCGGCGACGGCCGGCGCTTACCCGACGGCGCCCGCGCCGAGCCGCAAGTCAGCGAAGGCGACCGCGTCTTGTTCGGCACTTATGCCGGAACGGAAGTCACCGTCGGCGACGAGGAACTGCTGATAATGAGCGAGGATGAAATCTTGGCCGTCATTCCCTAAGGAGACGCATTATGATGCTTCGTGGATTCTCCGTGTGCGCCGCCGCCGTGTTGCTGTTGACGGCGGCGCTTTTTGCCGCGGCCGGCGAACCGGCCGCGCCGCAAGCCGGCGATTTCGCCAAAGCGGTCGAGAAGGCAATCGGCTTCCTGCGAACAAAACAATCGCCGGACGGTTCATTCGCGTCTTATTCCGGGCCGGGGCCGACCTCGCTGGTCGTCACCGCGGTTCTCCGCCACGGCCGCTCGATGCAAGACCCCCTGGCGGCCAAGGGACTCGAATATCTCGAAGGCTTCGTCCAGCCCGACGGCGCCATCTCGCTCAAGGAAAGCCTCTATCGAAACTACGAAACCAGCCTTGCGTTGATCTGCTTCGTCGAGGCCAACCGCGACGGGCGATACGACAAGCTAATCGGCGACGCCAAGCGGTTCCTCAAGGGCGAACAATGGGGCGGCAACCAGGAAGCGGATGAATCGGATCCCAGTTACGGCGGGGCGGGCTATGGAAAACACGAACGACCCGACCTGTCGAATACGCAGTTTCTGATCGAAGCGCTGCGGGCGGCCGGAGCGGGGCCGGACGATGAAGCAATCAAAAAAGCACTGATCTTCGTCTCGCGCTGCCAGAACTTGGAAAGCGAGCATAATACGCTCCCCTTCCCCGCGAAAAACCCGGACGGCGGTTTCTACTACACGCCCGCCGCCGGCGGGCAGAGCCAGGCCGGCGAAACGCCCAACGGAGGGCTGCGAAGCTACGGCTCGATGACCTACGCCGGATTGAAAAGCATGATCCACGCCGGCGTGAAGGCCGACGATCCGCGAGTGAAGGCCGCCGTCAAATGGATCGGCCGGCACTACGACTTGACCAGCAATCCCGGCATGGGCCAGGCAGGACTGTATTACTACTATCACACCTTGGCCAAGGCCCTCGACGCCGCCGAAATGGACTATGTGGAAGACGCCGCCGGAAATCGCCACGATTGGCGGCGAGATTTGACCGCCGAACTGCTCAAGCGGCAGGCGCCCGACGGCTCGTGGGCGAACGAAAATATCCGCTGGCTCGAAGGCGAATCGAGTCTGGTGACCGGTTACGTGCTGCTTACGCTAGCCTATTGCAAGCCGGCGGCGGATGAGGGGAAATGATCGATGGAACTATTTGAAGCCATTGCCAAAAGACACAGCTATCGCGGCCGATTCACGGACGCGCCCGTCCCGCGCGACGATTTGCGAAGCATCGTCCAGGCCGGAATTCAGGCCCCCTCGGCGAAAAACCAACAGGTCGTCTCCTTCGTCCTCGTCGATGATCCGGCGCTGCTCGGAGAAATCGCCGAGATCGTCGATAAGCCGGTCTGCCGTACCGCCCGAGCGATGATCGCTTGCGCCGTAGATCCGCGCCCCGTGTTCGAGGGCCTATCTTTCGCCGCCGAGGATTGTGCGGCCGCGGTGGAAAACATGTTGCTGGCCGTCACCGCGCTGGGTTATGCGAGCGTTTGGCTCGACGGCGCGTTGCGTAGCGGCAACCGCGCCGAGCGCATCGGCCGTCTGCTCAACGTGCCGTCTCACAAGACGGTGCGGATTCTGCTGCCGCTCGGCATGCCGGAAGAACGGTGTGAACAGCGGGAAAAACTCCCCTTCGACCGCCGCGCCTGGTTCAATCGCCACGATTAATCAAGCTCAAACCACCAAGCTGCGACTAACCGCCGTAGAGTTGCCGCGATACTTCGGCAACCAGGTCGCGATAGTAGCGATAGTTGTCCAGCGAGACGTCGGGCGGGATGGCGTGGTCGCAGGCGGATATGTAACCGCCGTCGGCGAAACAGGACTCCAGCCGCGGGCGGATTTCCGCCCGTATCCGCTCCGGCGTGGAGGCCAACACCCGCTTGTCGACGCCGCCAAAGAAGCCGATTGATTTGCCGTACTGACTGCGGATTTTAGCCACGTCCATACCGGCGGCCACTTCCATTGGATGCATCACGGTTACGCCGACTTCGAGCCACATGGGGATGATTTTCTCGATATTTCCGTCCGAATCGACCATTGCAATTGGAATCCCGGCCGAATGCACGCGATCCATCACCTGGTGATAAAAGGGCAGGCAAAACTTGCGGAACATCGCGGGCGAAATCAGCGGCCCGGACTTGTAGGCCAGGTCTTCCCAAAACATGACCCAATCAAGCTCGACGCCGGTCGAGAGCACGCGGTCCAACAGTCCGAGGGCGAGGTGAGTAAGGGTTTCGATCATTTCCTCGATCAGCGCCGGATTGTCGAACAATAGCATGGAGAGGTTTTCGACGCCCCACCAGTTGCGCAGGTATCCGTAGGTGCCCCCGACCCACATCCCCAGCGGATAATCGCGATTGCGGTATTCCCCTTCGACCATTTGCGGAAAATCGGCCGGCAGTCGCTGGGGCGTGTCGGGGTCTAAACGCCGCTTGTATTCCGGCCAATCGGCCAACGTTTGCAGCGGGTACGAAATCCATTGCGGCATCGCCGGCGGCGGAACGTTCTTGAGAACGCGCACAACCTCGCCGTCGGGCCTGCGCTCGATTCGATAGTCCTCGGTTTCTTCAAGCGCGGTCGTGCCGAAATCCGGCACCGGCGGAAATAACTCGGGATGCGGAATCTTCCACGCAAACGGATCGAAATCCATGCCGAAGTACTCGAGCGGATTGGCGTCTTTCGGCAATCCTTCCGACTCCCAACGCCGCCGCGTCGATTCGTAATAGAAGTAATCGCCCGAGGCGGGGCGGTCGGGCGAACCGAAGGTCATGGTTTCGAGAAATCGCTGTCGTCGATTCATGGCATCTCATAAAAAACCGCTTTGCGGCGGTCGCGACTCAAACGCAAGCGGCGCAAAGCGGGTTTATTTTCTTAGTAGTTCTTGTCGATGGGTTTGCCGTCGTGTTTGCTCGCCAAGCGGAAATGGGTTTCCAGATCGATGGTATAATTGATCGAACGGACCGATCCGTCGCAGAACGCCATGTTGAAGCTGTTGGGATGTGCGCTGCCGAATGCGCCGGCGCCGTTCAGGCCGGCGTCGTACCCGGATTGATCCTGGCAGGGGACGAAATAGTAACCGCCCCAGCGGCTGCCGTCGGCGTTGTCGCCGGTGTACATGGTTTCGTTGTCATCCAGAGCGTCGCCCGTTAAATACCTGTCGGGATTAAGATATTTTTCACCGATAAGATAAGTATACGAGGTGCCGTCGACGATGTCGGACATGCGCATCACGTCGCCGGGAATGACCAGTCCGTCAAAATCGCGCATGCCGCGAACGCACATGTTAAACCACGTCTCGTAGTCCTTCGCCGCGCCGAAGGTTGGTCCCCAGCCCACGCCGAGAAAAGCCTGGCACGGAGTGCCGGACCAAATCTGCGTACCGGCGTTGACCGCATAGTCGGAGCGCGCGACATATTCCGTATTCGCCGCCCGCAGCACCGAGCCGTCTTGGGCGATATGGCATTTGGGCTGCCTGTAATGGATCCAGGCAGTTCCGGCCGGAAACAAGTTCGCCTTGCGCCGCGTGGGGCAATTGGCGACTGACAACGGCGTAGTGATCATTTGCGAGGCGGCGTTGGCCCGGTCGTTTCCCGTCAGCCCCCTGCCCAGGTCGTGCAATTGCTCCTGCTCGATATAGGGGAGAATGTTGTAAAGCCAACCGCCGGACTGCCTGCCGTCGAATCCCCAATCGGGGTTTCCGATCCAGTCTTGCCCCCAGCCGGCCGTGGGAAAAAATCTATGCACCTCTTCGTGGTTCAAGTATCCCAGACCAAGTTGTTTTATATTGTTGGAGCACTGCACCCGCCGCGCCGCTTCGCGCGCGGCCTGTACCGCCGGAAGCAATAGAGCAATCAGGATGCCGATAATCGTGATAACTACCAGAAGTTCCACCAAGGTAAAGGCGGAAGACGGATAACGGCCGGCGATGGTGCGATTGATCTTCATGATTCTGTCTCCCTCGAAATCAAATCGAAAATGCCCTTACACAGCGCTCATGCGCGGTTGAGTATCGGGATAGACCCTGGGTTGTGTGTCGTTTGTTTGTCCGGTTCTCTCTGCAATCGGCAATATCTAATCATACAACTTAATTCGTTCCTGTTGCGGAAAACCCTCGTAGGGTGCGTGCTTGCACGCACCAGCCTGGTTTTGCCGCGAAATCTGGTGCGTGCAAGCACGCACCCTACTGATTTGGAGCTTTCCGCAACAGCAACTAATTCGCGTGTTTCGCCGCGTGATCCTTGATAGCCGAATTGATCAGTTCCTTCCAGGAACCCACGTCTCCGCCGTCTGGTTCGGATTTTTGAAATTGGAAGTTTCCGTCCAACCAGGCAAGAATCTCATTCGCCCGCGTGTTGATCACGGCCGCCGAATTCTCTTCCTGGTAAATCATGCCGTACAACTCGGAAAAGCGGGCCCCGGCGTCCAAACACTTCGATAACCAATCCAAATCCTCCTTGGCGTCCGGCTTGCACTCTTGCAGCGCCCGGTCGACAAGCTGTTTCGCCTGAAGATTTCGCCGGGCTTGCGACTTCCAATCGTAGTTCGAGTGGCGCAGTCTTTCCATGACAATCAGCACGGGCAGCAAGGGGCCGGAAGTGCGTTCCAGATTGAACATGGCGGCCATGTGCGGCGCGGCCTTTTCGCCGTATAGCTTGGCGCAGGCCGCGTCGAGAAACCGCCCGTAAAGCTCCTCCGACTGCCGCTTGCCCGTCATGTATTCCACGGCGACGTTGTCAAACGACCGGCCCGGATACTCGGCCGAATCGACCCAACCGGGGGCGCGATGGTTCCACGCATAGTTGACGTTGGCCAACACTTGCACCTCGGAATGCACGTGGCCGTTGAAATTGTACAATTCGCCGGAGCCGCGAAACACTTCGGTCAACACGGGGCTGGAATTCAGCATGTAGATCGAATTGAGAAATCCGCCGCCCTGCACCGCGAACATGAAAATCGAGTTCGGCCAGCCGACTCCCGTCAGCCGCTGGGCCATCTGCTCGGTTCGCAAAGCGCTGTCGTCCCAGCGCCGATATTCCTCGCGCAGCGTGCAGTAGACGTTTTTCTTGTCGGTTATCTGTCGGCCCAACTCCTCGAAGTATGCGAGCCACTTGTCATACAGTCCGTCGTCCTCGGGCGAGAGCGTATAACCCGGCGCTGCGAATACGATCTGCAAATCGCGTGCGGCGTCGTATCCGGTCTGGGGATTTTTCACCGTCTTCAACTCGGCCGCGAGTTTGTTGTAGAGGCGGGCCACGGCCCCGGCCATGCCGCGCCGGCCATGCAGCGCGTCGTCGGGATAGAGTTCGCGGCACTTCGCACAGCGCGATTTCCAGAACGGCACGCACTCCTTGACGTACCACGCCACGTCGATGTGGTGCAAATAGATCGAACCGGGTTCCAATTCGCGGAGCATCGGTTTGTATCGGTCGGCGATGAGTTGGGTCAAGGCATCGTTCGACATGCACGAGGCTACCGTGCCGCCCGCTTTCGAGTAAAATGCCTGCGGAAATTTCGCGCACTCGTAGACCGGTCCGTCGGGATAGCTCTTTCGATTCAGTATCCAAGGTTCCGGGTAAGCCGCGCCCCAACCGTAGTGGTCGATTCCGCAACTCGACGCCGAGTATTGCAGCGAGACGCCCTTGCGCCGCGCGTAGCGGTTCAGTTCGGGGGCGAACTTCTTAATCATTTCATAGCGGTCGTGCGAGAACGAGGTTCCCGGCGAAATCCGCCCGCCGATAAACCGCACGGCGTTTACCTTGTACCGCGAACACATGTCGATCTTGCGTTTGCAGCGTTCGATGAATTTTTCCAGGCCGTCGCCCCAGTCGTAGCAGTTTACTTCCCAGTCCCATTTAAGCACCCAGTCGGCCGACATCCGCCGGGGAATGTCGGGATAATCTCGCACGGCGACGTTCCGTACGAAGGCGCGCCCGGCCGGCTCCGTTTCGATGAGTTGCACCAAGGTGGTTGCCGCGTAGTAGGCGCCCAACGGGCTGGCGCCGACAAGGCGGATCGTGGGAATCTCGCCCTGCTCCATGCGGATCACATAGGCTTGCTCGCTCCTGCCGAGCGTTGCTGCTTCGCCGGTGGTCAGCGCCGGAGCATCTCCTGCTCCCTCGGCTGTGCAACCGACGACGATTCGCGTCGCCGCCCGATCGGCTTTGCCGGTCAACCCCCGTTCGGCCAAGCTGCTTTCGATGAGTTTTTTCGCCTCGTCGAAGAAGCCGCCGTTTTGGGTTAGGACAATTTCAACCGTGCTGCAACCGCCTTCTCCCAACAAAAAAGTCTCGTTTCCGATCTTCTCGATCGATTGCGGATGCGGAATAACCAGCGGGAGCCGGACATTTGCGGCCCGCGGCTCGGCGGGTTCCGCCGCACCGAGTTGTGCATGGCCGGCCGCCGCCAATACTACGGCCGCCGCCGCAAGCCGAAACATCCTGGTCGCAACACTGCTTTTAATCATGTCTTCGTCCTTAGCCCCCGCGAGTGTGAGACATGTGAATTTGCCTGCTGGGAATCCGTCCTATCTCTTATTTCTTAATAGGTTCGTCGCCGACATCCGCGATCCAGTCTCGCGCCCAATCGACGGCTTCAATGTCCATGTCGCAGATATTCGTAGCCAGGAAAATCATTCCCTCGATCTTGCCCTCGCGCAGCCACTTGAGCGCGAGGTCGCATTGTTTCTTCATCAGGTCGAGCGGGATCGGCTTGTTCGTGCCAAAGTCCCACATGTAGATTCCCAGCAGGACGCGTTTGCCTGGCACGAGTGCTTGGAATCTGGCGAAGTTGTCTTCCAAATGTTCCAAATCCTGGGCCTCCCAAGGC
>Ga0209723_1005989_pt1 | contig 12075 bp, 8 predicted proteins | sample BiotimSIPDNA_2_FD_185750 | JGI IMG/M metagenome (GOLD analysis project Ga0209723, IMG submission 185750) | Anaerobic biogas reactor microbial communites from Washington, USA - Biogas_R2 time_0 SIP DNA (SPAdes) (version 2) | ecosystem: Engineered > Bioreactor > Anaerobic > Unclassified | place... | reverse complement strand
CCGAGGGGAGTGTGCACTGTGCCATACCGGGTGATCATGGAGGAAACATGGATACGAAGGACATCCGCCCGGGAAACTCTGTTTACTTCACATCCTTCGTGGATGGGGCGAACCTGGCGCTGGGCGATATCCATGCCTGCATGGGCGATGGGGAACTCAGCGGAACAGGGATCGAGATCGCAGGAAAGGCACTGCTCTCCGTATCAAAAGTTCCCGGAGTAAAAATAGGAACCCCTGTTATAGAAACACCATCGGAGTTCATGGTCGTGGTCAGCGGGGAAGATTTCGCCGCAGCATCGAAACGGGCGGTAAAAGAGTCGGTGGATCTCATCTCCGCATACCATGGTATTTCTTTGGCCGATGGCTATCGCCTGCTCAGTGCAACATGCGATCTCCGGATATCGCAGATCGTCAACGAAAGAATAACGCTCCGAATGGTCATCCCCAAGTCCATCCTGGGAGTCCTTCCGCAATTCTGCTAAGGAAGGCAACAGGCCGGGCAGAAAAATGCCCGGCCTTTTTTCTCTCTGCAAGTCGAACCGGGACATCAAATACATCTTCCCTGATGGACCGGGAAATCAAGATGAAGTACACTTATTTGAAAATATTCCCTGCGGAACGGGGCAAAAGCAGGTTTTTTTCTGCTGTTCTCAATCGATTTCCCGCATCTTTTTGCAATTACGTGCCTAGAGACCGGAAAAAGACTTCAGAGATGGCTTTTTCCGCAGTTTGCGAAAGAAATGTCCCTCTATCAGGTATGAAGGAGGAGAGATCTTTGGAATTATCCCTTTTCCGGAAGACAGCGGAACAGATCCTGTCAGAACTGCCGCCCGACCTCTTCCGTCAGCTGAACGGGGGCGTAGTCGTCCTGCCCGGGGCCAGAAGCGACGGAGACTACATGGTCATGGGCGAATACATCGAAGATCCGGGGCTCGGCAGCATTATCGTTCTGTATTACGGAAGCTTCGCCGGAGAACTGGAGGAAGCCTCAGAAGATCAGTGGGTCGAAGAGATCGAAGAGACCATACTCCATGAGCTGCGCCACCACGTGGAATCCCTTGCGGGGGTGGACTACCTGGGCGAAGAGGAGGAGCGGGAGCTTTTGAGCGGAAAGTCATTCGAAACAGACCAGGAAGAATAAATGAAAGGGAGTGTCGGGAGTGAAAGGAACCCCTGTTTTTGACCTGGATACGCCGGTCCTTCTGGTGGACCTGGACATAATGGAGAGAAATCTGCGGTTCATGCAGGAAAAGGCCGATGCGGCAGGTGTGAGGCTGCGCCCTCACACGAAAACCCACCGGACACCCTCCATAGCGAAAATACAGGAAGCCATGGGGGCATCAGGAATAACTGTTGCCAAGCTTGGAGAGGCCGAGGTCATGGCGGAAGAAGGTCTGGACGATATCTTCATCGCCAATGAGATCGTGGGCGATGTGAAGCTTGAGCGGCTGCGGTCTTTGGCCCGGAAGGTCAGCCGCCTTGCAGTGGGAGCGGATAATGCCGTTCACGTGGAGATGCTTTCCGCGGCAATGTCTGGTGAGAGCAGGCCTCTTGACGTGATGATCGACGTGGAAACAGGGGATCCCCGGACGGGCATCGCGCCGGGGAAGCCTGTCCTGGATCTGGCGAAAATGATCACCGCCGCACCCGGGCTCAGGCTGAGGGGGATCTACACTCACGACGGGCAGAGCTATGACGCCGAAACTGCTGACGAAGTGCGGGCTGTCAACAGGGCGAGCCAGCAGAGCATGGCGGAAACAGCAAATCTCCTGGGGTCTTCCGGCATTCCTGTGGAAGAGGTCTCAGTGGGGTCGACACCGTCGCTGCTGCTGGACGGCATCCTTCCCGGAGTGACCGAGATCCGCCCCGGGACATACGTGTTTCTGGACGCCGACCAGGCCCAGGTGACGGGAACCTACGAGTTCTGCGCCCAGACAGTTCTAGCGACGGTGATCAGCCGGCCGACACCTGAACGGGTGGTGCTGGATGCAGGCACGAAATCGCTGACATACTATGTGCAGACTGACGGCATCACAGGTGCGCGGGGACACGGGCGCCTGAAGGAGCACCCGGAAATATACCTCAACAGGAAATCGGACGAACACTCGTCTTTTGACATTCCCGAAGGCTCCGGGCTGCAGTTTTCCATCGGGCAGAAGCTCGAGATCATTCCGAACCACGCATGCCCCACCACGAACCTGTACGACGTGATCCATGCCGTCAGGAAGGGCAGGGTGGAGGAAGTATGGCCGGTATCCTGCCGGGGGAAGTCACGGTAGGAAGAGCGGGTGCGGGCAGGAACTCACTTCCTTCGAAATCATCAAATAAAAGACACACTGGCTGTCCAGGAAAAACGTCCGGCTGTTTGAAGATATGAATGCAACGAATGTCTGGAAAAATGAACAATGTTTCTTTATAGACCTGATGGAAAAGCTGCGGTATACTTTTTCTATAAAAGAGTATTTTTAATGGTTTTCAATGAAAAGTGCTGTCAGAGAGATTATCTGTTTCTCATTTGGTGAGGGGAAGCACAAAACAACTGATTGCTTCGATAACCAGCAAATCCCGTAGCGTTGTATAGTGGCTGCTGTATAAAGGGGGGATCCCAGTGGCCGCGAAGGTGCTTGTCGTAGACGATTCATCCCAGGAACGAATGTCCATCGGGAGCATGCTGGGAGATTATGAACTCATAACCGCCTGCGATGGGGTCGAGGCTCTCCGGGAGATAGAAAGAAACCCTGACCTTGATCTTGTAATTCTCGATATCAATATGCCGGTAATGGACGGCTTTCAGGTACTTGCTGAACTGAAGATCGGCAAATTTCCCCGCCGCATCCCTGTCATGATTCTGACGAATTGCGATGAACCTGACAAGGAGATTCGCGGTCTCCAGCTTGGCGCCGTGGACTACATACGGAAGCCTGTCAATATGGAGTCCCTGAGGGCCAGGGTGGAAATCCATCTTGAGATGGAGCGGCTGCAGCACCTTATAGAAGATGAGTCGCTGCAATGCCGGCAGATGCTTCAGGCCATATTCGACCGGGCCCCCATAGGGATCGGGCTCTATTTCGGCAGCAAGCCCTTCGATCCGGAAGCAAATGTCCCGCCTCTGATCAATCCCATGTATGAAAAAATAACCGGAAGATCAAAAGAAGAGCTGATGAAGCTCGGATGGGCGCAGATAACCCATCCCGAGGACCTGGAGAAAAACCTTGAATTTTTCGAGAAAATGAACTCGGGCGAGATCCCGGGTTACTCCATGGAAAAAAGGTATATCAGGCCGGACGGCTCTGTTGTCTGGGCCGATTTGACTGTTTCCTGGCTTCATTTTCAAGGCAGCTCGACCTATAACTATTTATCCCTTGTCCAGGACATCACTGCCAGAAAGAATGCAGAAAAAGCGCTGCTCGAAAGCGAACGGAGCAAATCGGTGCTGCTCTCGAATCTTCCGGGAATGGCCTACCGGTGCAGATATGATCGGGACTGGACCATGGAGTTCGTCTCAGCCGGCTGCTTTTCCCTCACGGGGTATACGGATAAAGATCTTCTGGAAAACAGGGTGCTCTCGTTCAACAGTATCATTGCTCCCGAATACAGGGATGTGCTTTGGGAAGAGTGGCGAAGGATCCTCGCGGAAAGAAGTCCTTTCAAATACGAATATGAGATAGTCACTGCTTCGGGCGGGCGGAAATGGGTCCTCGAGATGGGGCAGGGAGTTTTTAACAGCCTGGGTGAAGTTGTGGCCCTTGAGGGGATAATCATTGACATCACGCATCAGAAACAGAATGAGACCAGGCTCAGGTATTTAAGCGAACATCACCCGACGACCGGTCTCTACAACCGCACCTATCTTGAATCTTTGCTCGATGGGGACAGAAAGCGCGGGAAGGGTGAAAACCGCGCGCTGGTCCTGTTGAGCATGAAAAATATCAATGCGATCAACCTCTCCTACGGGTATAACTACTGCGTAAAAATCATGCAGGAACTGGCGGCCCGGTTATCCACATTCGTTTCCGGGAACAGGAAACTCTTTCATATCACTCTCGACCGTCTGGCCTTTTACATAATGGGGTTCAAAGACGACGCCGAACTGGCGGAATTCAGCAATTCACTGTTCCCTGCCGTTTCGGAGACTCGTATCCTGCATGCAGTGGGATGCGGCATCGGGATCCTGAAAATAGACGACTGTGACCGCGATATGGATACGATCCTGAAGAATGTTTCCATTGCCGCGGAACATGCCGGCAAAAACGGTGTGTTCGGATACCGGTTTTTTGACGAGGAATTGCAGAAACAGGTGGCCCGGGAGTCGGAAATCAAGGAGGAATTGCTCCGTATTTCCCAGGATGAAGACGACCGGGGACTCAGTCTCGAATATCAGCCGATCGTGGAGCTGAAAACAGGCCGCATCAGGACTTTCGAAGCCCTTGCCAGAATGAAGAGCGACATGCTGGGGACAGTTGCTCCCTCGGAGTTCATCCCCCTTGCGGAGGAACTGGAGTTGATCGTCCCCATCGGCCTCAGGATCCTGAGGATGGGGTGCGGGTTCATCAGGCGGCTCAGGGAAGAAGGCTATGAAGACATACGGCTTTCCGTCAACGTTTCCCCTATCCAGATGATGCGGGAGGGGTTTCTCGATGACTTTTCGTCAATTCTCGAAGAGACGGGAACGGAGCCTTCCGGTTTCTGTCTGGAAATCACGGAGTCTGTCTTTGCAGACAGCTTTGACGTGATCAACCGCAAGCTTGAGCAGTTCAGGGAAATGGGAACGACGATAGCCATCGACGATTTCGGGACAGGCTACTCGTCACTTTCACGGGAGCGGGAGATGAACGTAAATATATTAAAAATCGACAGGTTTTTTATCGAAAAACTTCTGCATCTCACCCCTGAGGAGGCCATAACAGGGGACATCATATCACTGGCCCACAAGCTCGGCCATATGGTTGTAGCGGAAGGAGTGGAGCTCGAATGCCAGAGGCAATATCTGATCAGCAATCACTGTGATTTCATGCAGGGCTTTCTTTTCAGCAGACCCCTTTCCCCTGAAGCAGCCATCGAGCTTCTGAAAGAGACGAACGGTCCGGCGGATAGAACCCCTATGCCGAACCGTTCCGGCGGACTTTCGGAACAGTGAAAAGACAAAGGAAGTGACAGGTTGCGGAAATGGATCGATCAAAACTGATACCGGGAGTACTGGTTTTTTTCTTTTTCCTGTGTTTTTCTTCCGCTTCGCTGTCTGCGGACGTGGATCTCACGGAGGCAGAGCGGGCCTTCCTTGAGAAGCATCCCGTAATTCGTCTCGGTGTGGACCCGGGGTTCGTCCCCTTTGAATTCATCGACACCGACGGAGGCCACAAGGGGATCGCCGCAGACTATGCCAGGCTTATCGAGGATGAGCTTGACGTGAAGTTTGTCGTCAGTCGCGGGCTCACCTGGCCGGAGGCCTATGCAAAGGCCGTGGAGGGAGAAATCGATGTGCTTTCGGCGCTTTCAAAAACGCCGGAAAGGGAACGTCATTTTTTGTTTTCCCAGCCCTACTACAACTTCAAGCGCGTCATTGTCACACGGGATACTCACAAGGGAATACGGGGGATAGAGGACCTGTACGGGAAGACCGTTGCAGTGCAGCGGAACAGCGGGCACCACAGCTACCTGATCAACTACCCGGGCATCAACCTAAGCCTTTACGACTCTGTGGAGACGGCCCTTACATCGGTTGCAAACGGCACCGAGACGGCGTTCCTGGGAAATCTCGCCACAACCGACTACCTCATCAAATCCACAGGACTCACGAACCTCAGGTTTGTGGCTTTCGAAGCGGAGAAGCAGCAGTCAATTCATTTCGCCGTGCGGAAAGACTGGCCGGAGCTTGTCAGTGCCATCGACAAGGTGCTGGCCGGAATGACCCAGGAGCAGAAAATAGCGATCAACACGAAGTGGATCGACCTCGGGAGCGGCGTGGACTACGGCCCGATCATCAGGATGCTGCTCGCAGCCGGCGCTGTCGTGGCTTTGATTCTGGCGGTATCACTGTGCTGGATCTGGAGACTTAACAAGGAGATCGCGTACAGGAAGAAGGTCCAGGAGGATCTCGAACAGGCAAAGCAGGAAGCGGAAGATGCCAACAACGTGAAGTCAAGCTTCATGGCACGGATGTCTCACGAGGTGCGCACACCGCTGAATGCCATAAACGGAATGGCCTATCTCATCAAGAAAACGGAGATAACCCCGACCCAGAAAATGTACGTGGAAAGGATAATCCAGGCGTCGAACAACATGCTCAGCATCATCAACGATATCCTCGACTTCTCGAAGATAGAGGCCGGAAAAGTGCAGCTTGAAAAGATACCGTTCAACATCGATAACGTGCTGCAGAACGTCATCGATATCGTCTCGTTCAAGATCGAGGAGCAGCGCATCGGATTCCATCTTACAAAGGATCCCAAACTTCCCAACCACTTTTTCGGTGATCCGAGGCGCATCGAGCAGATACTCATCAACATCATCAACAACTCCGCTAAGTTCACCGAGTCGGGTACCATCTCGTTCGATGTGAGGATGAAGGCCCGGAAGCCCGGAAGCTGTCTCGTGCTGTTCACCATAGAGGACACGGGAATAGGCATGTCCGAGGAGCAGGCGAACAAGCTTTTTGAACCCTTTATCCAGGGAGACGCGAGCATCACGAGGCGTTTCGGAGGAACGGGGCTCGGGTTGTCAATAGTGAAAAACCTGGTGGAGATGATGAAGGGCGAAATCCAGGTGTTCAGCGTGGAGAATGAGGGGACTACGTTTATAATACAGCTTGACCTTGAAGTGGATGCTGAAAAAGAGGAAGAACACAGAAACAAGATCGCTTCCTCTTACTTCAGGAACATCAAGACCCTTGTTCTCGAGAAGACAGGCTCGAACATGAACCTCATCGACTCCTATCTCAGCTCATTCGGCATGGAGTGCGAGATCACCACCTCGGAGAAGAGCGCGAAAAATCTTCTGGAGACGGCTAACGACAAGTTTTCAAAACCCTTTGATCTGCTGGTCATTGATTATGACACGCCTGAAGAGAAGGGGTTCGTCTTCGTGGACAGAATGAGGACCAATCCCAGGATCGTAAAAATGCCCGCGGTCGTTCTGCTTGTGCCCATGACCCGTGAGGATTTGTTCGACCGGATAGAGGAGCACGGTATCGATATGGCCGTAGGCAAGCCGGTGATCCAGTCCGTACTGTTCAACGCCATCCAGCAGATCTTCAAGCTCAAGGCGGTGGCATCTGTGGGCGGAGGTGAACCGGACAAAAAGGAACAGCAGGTGAAGAAGATGAAAAAGGAAGGCAAAACCATCCTCGTGGTGGAAGACAACAAAACCAATCAGCTCATCGCCAGGTCGCTCCTTGAACAGGAAGGGTATAACGTGATCCTGGCGGACGACGGACAGAAAGGCGTTGAAGCGTTCACTGAAAACAGGGAGAAGATCAGCCTCATACTCATGGATCTTCACATGCCGGTGCTCGACGGATTTGAGGCTTCCCGAAAAATACGGCAGGAATCCGGGGATGTCCCCATAATCGCCCTGACGGCGGATGTGATCGACGGGGTCAGGGAGAAATGCGGGCGTTTCGGCATATTGGACTACATCAGCAAACCCTTCGACCCGGAGCACTTTCTCGAGGCGGTGGAAAAGGTACTTGAGAGCGGTGCAGCCTCTCCCTCTATGAAAGGGTCAGAGATCCTCGACAGGTCGCTGGGAATGAAATACCTGGGAAACAACGAGGCGCTCTACGAGGCAGTCATCGCCGAATATCGCAGGGAAAACAGCGATACGGCGGAAAGATTGACCGCTGCTGTGAGGAGCGGAAATTACAGTGAAGCCGCACAGATTGCCCACAAGGTAAAAAGCAGTTCCGGCAGCATTGGAGCCACACAGCTTTTCGAGACGGCCAGGGATCTGCAGCACGCCCTTGAGGACGGGAACGAAGAAGTGATCACCGAACTGCACGACCGGTTCTGCAGCCTTATGGAGAAGCTGCTGGCCGAGATAGGGCAGGAAGAATAATCTGCCGGGGAAAACTTTTTCAGAGATGTTGCCTTCCTTGCGAGGTATTGTCTTTTAGACCTTTTTTCTACAACTGGAAAAACTCAGTGCAGCAAAATGTTTTTGATTCCTCTTTTACATGGGAAGAGATCCGAAATCTCCCCGTGCCCAGCCAAGCCGGGAACGGGCTGTAAGTGACTGCACCTTCTATGTAAACGAAGCTGATAATGAAGGGGGAGGCATTTATAATCAGGAGAGTGCCCCGGTGCTTACAAACTGCATCTTTTGGGAAAATACCGGAGGGGGCTTCCTTTTGCTATCTTGTCGCCCGAAGGCAGAATCCCCTGCGTTTCCTTCTTTTCAGGCTGACGTGAACCATAAGGATGATATACAGTTAACTAAATCATTCCCGGAACCGGTAAATGTGCAATACGGCAGAGTCCTGTGAAGAGCTTCCCCTGTTTTTTATACTACTGCCGTGTCATTTGCCCTTTCACTATTCCCCCGGTATTTCCCACTATGCGGGGAAATTAGTGAAACACCGGGGACCAACTGTTGTGAGGGAAAAAATCATTTGCCTATTGGAGAAAATAGATTCTCACTTATAGCGTGAAGTTTTCTTATCATCATAACTTCTGTACTTTCTGGAACAAATCAAAAAAGAGTGTAAACGAGGGTATAATAAATTAGTGTTTTTAGGTGTGGATTCTTATTTCTAAAGTAATCTGGACTCAAGGAGGGGCATTAATGGAGGAAATGGAGGTTCTTATAGGAAAAAGAATTCGGAAGAAGCGTCTTTCTCAAAAATTGACACTACAGTACCTTGCAGATAAAGTCGGCATTTCGAAAGCAATGCTCTCGAAAATCGAACTTGGTAAAGTGAGTACGCCAATTTCAACTTATTCCAGAATTGCAAAAAACCTGGATACTGCTTTGTCGGTACTGATTGGCGAAATGGAAGAGGACTTTTTGCTTATTCGAAAGGATGAAATAAAACCTATTTCTTCCAGGAAAACCAGTGAAGGATATCGTTATGAGATGCTTGGGCATGCGTGGCCAAACAAAAAATGGAGCGCTTACCTAATCACTTATGCTGTCGAAACCGCAAAAGAAAAACCCAATTTTATGCATGACTCTGATGAATTTTCGTTTGTTCTTGAAGGGCAGATGCTTTTCCATTATCAAGGAGAACAGTATCTTCTTTCTGAGGGAGACTGCATTTTTTTTGACGGGAGCAGACCACATGGGGGGCAGGCCTATGGGGGAAAACCTTGTAAAACTCTTTTGATCCTTACCCCTAAAAACTGAAAAACCGCGAAGAATGTTTTTTCTCCGCGGTTTTAATTTTCAAATGAACGTATTTATAATATATTGTCTTTTTCCTTTAATATTTTGAGAACTTGTGGTGACATTCATTTTCTCACAATCGTTTTTGAAGTTACATATTTATCAAGCACGTCTTCTAAAACATCAATGCCAAGACCGGGTTTTGTTGGCGGATATACTCTTCCGCCTTTTATGAGACTTGAATAGGTTGTGATGTCTGCCTCCAGTCGTAAAGGCGAGAAGTAAGCATGCCCGAAGGGGAAGAGGTTTGAAGTCGTGAGGGCTATGTTGAGAGAAGCTGCCTGTGTTATTCCCTCTTCCAGCATGGAGTTGAAAAGTATGTTTATCCCATTGTTCCTGGCAAGTTCTATAATTCTTACAGATTCTCTGATGCCCCCGTTTTTGCAAACCTTGATGCTGAATACATCAGCTGCATCGAGTCGAATAGCGTCTTGGGCATGCCTGAAGGAAGTAAGGCTTTCGTCAACCGATATCGGAACATCGCACGATCTTCGCAGAGCTGCCATTCCCTCGATATCTTCAGCAACAAGGGCCTGTTCGAAGAGCACGGGTTTTGCTTCACGGGCAATCGATATGAATTTTTTAGCTGACTGCAAATCCCATCCCTGGTTAGCATCGAGAATCAGTGGGTAATCAGGGCCGGTGGCTTCCCGGACGGCAAGTACGCGATTTGCGTCATGGACAGGATCCCGCCCAACTTTGACCATGAGAGAGTGGTATCCGCAAGCTTTCACTTCAAGGGCAGCGGCGGCGGCTTCTTCGCATGTCTCACCTCCACTGGCTCCCATTATCGGCAGAGAATCGTACAGGTTTCCCCCGAGTATCTGATAGACAGGCATACCTGCAGCTTTACCCAATAAGTCATAGCAGGCCATGTCAATAGTGCCTTTTGCCATGTGATTTTCCCGCATGAAGAAATTCATAGTATCGTGGATCTTGAGGACATTGGTTGCTTCTTCCCCGAGGACCGATGGTGCAATATTGTTTTTTAGAACAACGGCAACGCTTTCAGGGGACTCAGAAGTAAATCCTACCCAGGCGTCCGTTTCACCCCATCCAAAAAGGCCGTTATCTGTAGTGACCTTGACTACTGTCGGATGAGTATAAGCAACATCCCCATATCTTTTTGAAAGTCGGTACGGATGTTTCAAAGGGATTTTTGTTTCAATGATCTCGACCGAAACTATACGCATACTTTTTTCATCCTTTCGATTTTGTATGGTGCCTTTCCTTAACGGATCAGTCCCATTGCTCTTGGTAGAAAAAGAGAAAGAGGTTCCCAATAGGTCGTAAGAACAATAACAGGAACGTAGCATGTCAAAATAAAGATCATTATTGGTTTCAGCATCTTGTCCACAGTTACCTTGCCCGTTTTTGCACCCATGTAGAGAATACCGGCCATTGGCGGTGTGAGCATTCCCATTCCAAGATTAACCCCTATCATGGCGGCGAAGTGAATGGGATGTATTCCCATTTTCAGAATGACAGGGTAGAGCAAAGGAGTGACAAGCAGTATTCCGCTTAAAGCATCTACTATCATGCCGACAAAAACAAGGAAGATATTTATCAGCAGCAGAAGAAGATATTTGTTTTCAGTAAGGCTCAGCAGCATGGTAGACACCATCTGGGGTACCTGTTCCATGGCGTAAATCCTGCTCAGAATCGCGGCAAAAAAAGTCATCAGCATCATGGTGCCGGTGGCGGTTACTGAGGAACGCAAAAATAACAGCGCTTTGTTTAAAGGAATCTCACGGTATACGAAAAAGCTCAGAAAGAGCGAGTATACTACCGCGACAGCAGCAGCTTCGGTGGGAGTCATGACGCCTCCGTAAATCCCTCCGAGAATAATTACCGGGAGAATGATACCTCCAATGGCAGGTTTCGTTTTTTCCCTAATAAGAGTAAACTTCTCTCCGAGCGATATCCGGGGCAGTACCTGGACGGTAGGCATTCGTGTCTTAACGAGATACACGTTGACTGCGCTGAACATGACTGTTAAAAGTAGTCCGGGAACCAGCGTGGAAAGAAAACAGGCGGCTACAGACTGGCTCGTTACAAAGGCGTACATTATCATGGTGATGCTTGGCGGAATCAGGGTGCTGAGAACTGCGGAAGCGCTGATGATTGCAGCCGAATACCCCCTGGGATATCCGTGTTTTTCCATCTCCGGAATCATTATGGTGCCGATGGCAATTACTGATGAAGCCGCGGCGCCTGAGATTGCCCCGAAAACCGCAGAGGTGACACATGCGACAATTCCAAGCCCTCCCGGAATTCTACCCGCGATGGCATTTGCGAGGTCCAGCAGACGCCGCGCAATGCTTCCTCCTGTCACAACATACCCTAATGCGATGAAAAAGGGCATGCTCAAAAGGGTGACCGAGTTCAGGCTAGTGAAACCCACCGGCAGAAGAAAACCAGGGTCAATACCCTTGGTAATGGTAAGAAAAATGATGGAAACAAGAAATCCAAAAGGAATGGGAACACCGGAAAATATCAGGCAGGCAAAAATGAGAAGAGAACCGGCGATTATCCAATCCATGAGTCAATCTCCTCTCTCGGCGAAAGCATATGCTGAGGCACTTCACGGTCAATGAATGCGGCCTTGAACCATTGGCATGATTCCACGAAGAAATAAAAGCACATCAGCAGCAGTCCGACTAAAATGCTAGCCTGAAAATAAACCACGGAAAAACT
>Ga0209723_1005987_pt1 | contig 12081 bp, 10 predicted proteins | sample BiotimSIPDNA_2_FD_185750 | JGI IMG/M metagenome (GOLD analysis project Ga0209723, IMG submission 185750) | Anaerobic biogas reactor microbial communites from Washington, USA - Biogas_R2 time_0 SIP DNA (SPAdes) (version 2) | ecosystem: Engineered > Bioreactor > Anaerobic > Unclassified | place... | reverse complement strand
TGCTTTGGTTTGAGCTTCTTGTTTTGATGACCCCTCACTTACAGCTACTAATTCATCATTTAGATATAGTCCAACAGTAAATTTTTTGGCATGATCTGGACCCTCTTCTTTTAATACTTTATAAGAAGGAGTTATACCTACTATTTCTTGAGACATTTCTTGAAATCTTGATTTAGGATCAACATAGGTTTTATTTTTCAAAATATCTTTTAAATCCACTACTACATTTTTTAATATAAAATCCTTAGCGATTTCAAAACCTTGATCCAAATAAATAGCACCAATAACAGCTTCAACTGAATCAGCTAAAATATATTGACGAGCTTTAGAGTTTTTATCTTTAGATTCTCCCTTGGATAATAATAAAAAATCTTCAAAATTTAATTTATCAGCTATTTTATACAACATTTTAGAATTAACCAAACTAGCTCTCCAATTAGTTAAATCACCCTCTGGTTTATCAGGAAAATTAAGATATAAATATTCAGTAACTATTATTTCTAAAACAGCATCACCTAAAAATTCTAATCTTTCATTATGTCCAATATTAAAATCAGGGTGTTCGTTGATATAAGAACGGTGAACTAAAGCTTGTTGTAGTAAATCTTTATTTTTAAAGATAATTCCGATATTTTTTTCTAAATTTTTTATATTACTCATAAAACAAAATGAGTAAAATAAATTATGATTCGTAATTTAAAATTACAAATTATAATTTATTTTTCCTATTTTACTTATTATTTTTTTCATCTTCTGGTTTATCAGTATCTTCTTCTATTTTTTTAATCGACAACTTCTCTCTTTTATTTTTTTCTTCTTCCGGCATATCATTAAAAATAGAACCTAAAACACCATTAATAAATTTTCCTGATGATTCACCACCAAAATTTTTAGCCACCTCAATAGCTTCATTAATAGCAACTTTAGGAGGAATCTTTTCTGAAAAAACTAATTCATAGATACCTAAACGTAAAACATTTCTATCTATTATTGTTATTTGATCTATTGGCCATTCTGGAGCATATTTTTCTATATATTTATCTATATCCTCTAAATGATTAAAAACACCAAATACTAATTCCTTAACAAAGCCCCCATCATCAAATTCTGGAGCAAAATTTAAAAAATTATCTTTTATAATATCTTCTAAATCTTGAACTCTATTATTAAAATCCCAAACAAATAGAGTTTGCATAGCAATTGTTCTAGATAAATGTCTATTAGCCATAATAATTATATTTAAAAAAATAAAGCATTATAAATGCCTTATTTTTTATTCTTAACTTTCTTATCTTTAATTGATAAAATAACTTTTCCTTTATAGGTCCCGCAAAAAGCACAAGCAGTATGAGGTAAAATTGATTGACCACACTTTGGACAAGAATTTAAAGTTTTCTTTTTTAAAGATAAATGAGAACGATTTTGTTTAACTGATGAAGCAGTTTTTCTTTTTTTTGGTACCGACATAATTTATAATTTTATTTTAAAAACAAATTTAGTATAATTTAAAAAAATTGTTTAGTCAACTTTTATAATATATTTATTAATCTTTTATACAACGGATAGAGAGAGCGAGCTGTATAGCTAAATCACCTTCAACTTCTTGACTACCAAAATATGAAGTTCTATAATTCATAGGATAAATATATGTTATTCCATTTTTATTTGTCGATGACCAAAACCCAGCACTTTCTTTAATATATACAGATTCACCACCAATATCAAGAGAACGAATTACTCCAGTTGGCAAAGCATTAAAACCTGAATAATTATTAGTAGATAGATTGTTACCAACTATACAAGAAAATTCTTCAGAAAGAGTCCAATCATAATTAGAAGCAAAAGCTTTTGCAATATAATAAGGGCTTTCATCGCACTTATAACTAGAACCAATATAAGTAGTTAGTGTTGTCCAATCATCTAAAGAAGGTATATGCCAACCATCTGGACATATGCCTTGAGCTCCTTCAGTAGTAATATAATTCATAGCTTCATTCCATTGATACATTCCCCCATATGTATCACAATTACTTTCTAAACTATTATAACAATACTTTTCAATAATAGAATTATCAGTAGAAGTATTAAATTCATAATAATCAAAATATAGTTTAGTACCAATATTTAAATTTTCTGCCATCCAACATTGATCACCAATACGAACAGTAGAATAATATTTATTATCTCTTTCATCCTTAAAATCTTGACCACAAAGATCAATTGGTTCTAATATATCACCGGAAACAGCTATTTTTTTACCAGCTTTATAATCATCTACTTCCTTTCCTAGACAAAAATTTAAATAATAATAGTTATTATTTTCATCAGAAGTAGAATAAGAATAACTATTTTCTTCTTCACTGCAATCTCCATCAGCTGGAGTTACAGCTTCAGGAACTTTTTCTAAGTATATTTTATTACCAGAAACTATTGATGATCCCAATGTTTCTGGATATTCTCCATTATCACTATAATACAATTCTAAAGCAGATTGTATTTGTTTAACATCAGCTATTCTTTTAGTATCTCTAGAATTTTCACGAATTTTTGTAAAAGATACTGTAGCTGTAGAAATTATAATACCAATAATAATTATTGTTGTTAATAATTCCATAAACGAAAAAGCTTTTTTATTCTTTTTGTTTTTTTTATTTTTTTTAAATTTAATCATAAAGTTGTATATTATAAATAAAAATAGTTTTAATCCATTTTCATTATCTTTTCAAATTCATCTTTTTCAATTGTTTCTTTTTCTAATAATACTGCAACCAATTTTTCTAATTCATCTTTTTTAGAATTTAAAATATTGTTAGCTCTTTGTTCGCCTTCTTTAATAAAATTAGAAATTTCTTCATCTATTTGTTCAGCTATTTTTTCACTATAATCCCGTTGTTCATGAATTTCTCTTCCTAAAAAAATCATTTCTTCTTTTTCTCCAAAAGTTCTTGGTCCCAATTTTTCACTCATACCATAATCAGTTATTAAACGACGAGCTAAATTAGTAGCCCGACGTAAATCAGAAGTAGCTCCAGTAGTTACCTGATTAAAAATTTTCTTCTCAGTTAAATGACCAGCTAATAGAACGGCAATTTCATCTAAAAAATAATCTTTAGTATATAATCTTTTATCATTTTCTGGGACTTTTAAAGTATAACCACCGGCTTGACCTCGAGCAATAATTGAAACTTTATGAACCGGATCAGCATTTGGTAAAAAATTTGATACAATAGCATGACCTGCTTCGTGATAAGCAGTAACCCTTTTTTCTTCTTCACTTATAATTCGACTTTTTCTTTCTGGTCCCATTATAACCTTCTCAATAGCTTCTAATAAATCTGAAGATTCTATTACTTTTTTATTCTGTCGAGCAGCTAAAATAGCTCCTTCATTTAAAACATTAGCTAAATCAGCTCCACTAAAACCAGGAGTTCTTTGAGCTATTAATTTTAATTTTACATCTTTAGCTAAAGGTTTTTTTCTAGCATGAACTTTTAAAATTTCTTCCCTATCTTTTAAATCTGGGTTATCTATAACAACTTGTCGATCAAATCTTCCCGGACGAAGTAAAGCTGGATCTAAAACATCGGGACGATTAGTGGCAGCAATAACTATAATACTTAGATTAGGTTCAAAACCATCCATTTCTACTAATATTTGATTTAAAGTTTGTTCTCTTTCGTCATGCGAACCGCCTAATCCCGAACCTCTTTTTCTTCCTACAGCATCAATTTCATCTATAAATATTATACAGGGTGAATTCTTTTTAGCTTTTTGAAATAAAGACCTAACTCTTGAGGCTCCAACTCCAACAAACATTTCTACAAACTCTGAACCAGAGATGCTATAAAAAGGAACATTAGCTTCACCAGCTACTGCTTTAGCCATTAATGTTTTTCCTATTCCCGGCCCACCTAAAAGTAATACTCCTTTAGGAATTTTAGCTCCTAATTCATGAAATTTTTTAGGAAATTTTAGAAAATCTACTATTTCACTTAATTCTTGTTTAGCTTCTTTAGATCCAGCTACATCTTTAAAGGTAACTTTATTCTTTTGATGTTGATTAAATTCTCGAGCTTGAGATTGTCCAAACATCATAGCTTTATTATTAGAACCGGTTACTCCCCTCATCATAAATACTAAAAGCAAAGCTATTAAAACAAAAGGAATTAAAAACGGCAACAAAGAAACTAATGCTGTTTTAAAACTACTATCTTCTTTAATGGTTATTTTTATTTTATTTATTTTTTCTGAATTTATACCTAAATTACTTACTAAAGTAGAAAAAGATTCATTAGGTTCCTTTTTAACTATCTTTTTCTCTCCCGAATTTAAAGTTAAATTTATTTGATCATTTATTACTTCAATGTTAGATATTTGTTCATCATTAACTAAAGCAACAAAATCATTTAAACCTACTACTTCAGTTTTGTTTGAATCTTGAGAAAAAATACTAAACAAAGCAGCAATTATCAAAAAAACGAATAAAAATATAAGAGAATTTTTCAAAAAATACTTCATAATAAAACAAATTAAATATTACTCTATTATTATATAATAATTTATATTTAAAAACAAATAAAAAAAATAAAGGGCGGAATTATCCGACCCTTTATTTTTTATTTACTTTTGCTTGTTTTTTTAGTTTTTACTGCTTTTTCTTTAACTTCTTTTTTTTCTTTTTTATTAGTTTCAGTTTTTTCCTTTTTTTTATCGTCTTTACTTTCCTTATCTTTTTTATTCTTTTTATTCTCCTTAACTAATTTTAATCCTAAACGATGATCACTTGGAGAAATAGATAATATTTCAAAATCAAGTTCATCACCAGCTTTAAACAAATCACTTATTTTATCTTTAACATTAATTCCCAATTGAGTTACATGAGCTAAACCATGAATTTCATCATCTAGTTTAACAAATAATCCAAAAGGGTTAATTTTTAAAATTTGTCCCTTAACTGCATCACCAACTTTATATTTTTCAACTGCTTTTTTCCATGGATCTTCTACAATCTTTTTAGCACTTAAGAAAATTTTATTATTATCCAAATTTACTATTTCTGCTTTTATAATATCACCAACCTTATATGTTTTTTCCGGTGATTCAATTCTTTGCCAAGCTAATTCAGAAATATGAATTAATCCTTCCATTCCTTCTCCAAAACTGATGAAGACTCCAAAATTAGTAACAGCAGAAATTTTTCCATCAACTATCATACCAACTTTATACTTATCAATAATATGCTTTTGTTTTTTATTCCAAACATCTTTTTCACTAAAAATTATTTTATCTGATTCTTCTCCTAAATTAATAACATTAACTTCAATTTCTTGTCCGATGAAAGATTTTAATTTTTCCAAAATTTTTTGTTTATCTCCCCCACTTACTCTAGGATAATTTTCTGGTGATAATTGTGATACTGGTAAAAATCCAGCTATTTGATAAAATTTTACTAATAAACCCCCTTTATTGGCTTCAACTACTTTAACTTTTACTATTTCTTTATCCTTTAAAGCTTGTTCTAGTTTAATCCAAGCTTTTTCTTGACCAGCTCGTTTAAATGATAATTCTAATTCTCCATTTTCATTTTCTTCATCAATGATAGTAGCTTCAACTTCATCTCCTGTTTTTAAATTAGCAAATTCTTCAGCTTCAAAATATAATTCTGGACCACGAACTACTCCAATAAAGATTCCGTTAATATCTAAACGAACCTCTGATTTAGAAGCTGATATAACTTTACCAATAACAATATCATTAACTTCTGGAACCTTAATAGTATCTTGTTCTAACAAAGCTCTAAGGACACTACTCTCTTTTTTTTCACTGCTTTTATTAACACTCATAATAAAATTATTTTATCTGTAATAAATAAATTACAAATAAAAAAAGAATAACTTAACCTTCTCCTCTTTGGTAGAAAGTTCCCGAACGCCTTGAATCCGAGATTTTAAAAAAAGGCTTAATTTAATTGTGATGGTATTATATATTAAATATTATTAAAAAGCAAGAGGGGGTATTAGTCCGTGAATAAGTTCAGATACATTTTGAAAAGTAGAAATAAAATTTTCTCAAATTACCAATAAATATAAAATAATACTTATTTTTAACCGAAAATCAATACAAAATATATAACAACTATTGCTAAAAATGTCAAAAAGTGTTATAATGGCTTGTTAATTGAATTAATTTTGTTCTTTATTTTATATGAATTACCATGTTTAAGTAAAGCTAAATATGCAACTAATGTTGGTTGTGATTTATTTATTTTAATTTTTTTGAGCATCCGATTCTTTGTAGTTGTTCGCAGGACTCGATAACCATGAAATTGTACCCAACCAAGAAAATCAACCCCGCTATTTAGAGTTTTTAAAAAAACCTTTTTGGGATGCATTGCTAACTTTAATTTTTCTTCCAGAAATTTTTCCAATTCCGGCAACAGTTTAATTAAATATTCCTTATCACGATTTATAAACAAAAAGTCATCGGCATAACGCACATAAAACTTTATTTTAAGTGTCCTTTTTACAAACTGGTCAAATTCATTCATATAGATATTAACCAAGAGTTGTGAAGTGAGATTTCCGAGTGGCAGGCCCGTTCCTTCCCTACCAGGCGTATGAAAACTGTCAATAACTTTCCCAAACAGCCACAGCAATTTTTCGTCTTCAATATATCCACTTAAAATGTTTTTTAAAATTTTATGATCAATGCTGGCGAAAAATTTTCTGATGTCGCACTTAAGAACCCAGACCGTTGCTTTATTATTTTTGGAAACAGACCTGGCAAATTTATTAAAACATCTGATTGCCCGATGCTTACCCTTACTTAATCGACAAGAGTAGGAATCATAAATAAAATGAGAATCAAAGTATTTGCAAGTTTCACGATACAATAGATGATGAAGCAGTCGGTCGCAAACCGTAGCCTTATGAATATTTCTTGGTTTGGGATCAGAAATATTAAAAGCTTGGTAGCCGCCGTGCCGATAAGTTTTGTTAATTAAATCACGTTGTAGACCAATAATATTATCAAATAAATTTCCCTGAAAAATAATCACATCAAACCGTTTCCTCTTTCCTTTTAAAAAATCTTCCCAAGCCAGTAGTAAATTTTCCGCAGTAACAATTTCTTCGTATTTTTTAATAAATTTTTTCATAAAGATTATGAGCACAATAGTTCATTCACCCATAGTACTCGTTAAAGAAAAAGAAGCTTATGCTGTTTGGTTTAAAATTCTGGCCGATTTTCCTAAGGTATACCGCTATAACCTTGGCGGAAAAATTGAAGATTATTTTCTATCTCTTTTAGAAAATACTTTTATCGCCGTCTATCAATCAGGTGAAAAAAAACAAATTCAATTGTCACTTGCAATTATAAAACTGGACAGTTTAAAATTCTTTTTTCAATTAGCATGGGAAAATAAATGCATAGACAGTAAAAAATATATCGACATTTCTTCTCAACTTAATGAAATCGGCCGAATGTTGGGTGGATGGATAAAAGGATTGAAAATGAAAACTCCCTCGAATGAACGAAGGAGAAATTGAAAAGTTGCGGGGAAACGACCCGATGACGATACTCGCCATTCCAAACATTGTCACTCTCAAGGCGATTCACGTTGACGTTCAAACTATCAGAATTCACGTTCACGTTAACCACAAAAATGTATAAAGCACCTTCCAATTTCACCGCCGTTCTGACAAATACGAAAGAAGCGACTGAATATTATTCGGGACATAAAAGTCCACAAGCGCCCTATACCAACTTAAAATTTTTTAATTAAAAATATTTTTTCTATTTCATAAGCCGTAACCAATGAAAACCTCAAAAATATTTTTAAACGGCCTTGGTCCAACAGCCTTAACCGACGGACAAAACAAGATCATGTCTTCATTATAACAAAAAAATCCCCCGAAATCCAAGTGCTTAGTTTAAAACTAAGAACAAAGGATCTGAGGGATAAAGGGATAAATATCAAAAGAACTATTCGTACGAAGGGATAAGTTGCGGGGAAACGACCCGATGACGATACACGCCAAACCAAACAATGAAACTCACAAGGCGAAGCACGATGACGAGCAAACCATTAGAATACACGTACACGCTAACCACAAAATATTCATTGTTTTCTTTGATAAGAAAAAAAGTTCCGTATCCATCTTGACGAAGCCAAGTCGGATGCTTTTCACAGAATCGTATAATCTGATTCTGAGTAAGAACTAATTTGTCTAAATCGGTAGTAATACTGGTAAAAATCTGTGTAAAAGTAGCATTCTCAACTATTTCACTTACATCCACTAAAGTTTCCGCTGTTGCTAAACCAGGCTGATTTAATCCAAAATTTTTGAAATCTGAATCAATGTAGGATTTAAAAACATTCTTGGCACCAGCAATATGTGTTTTGCCGTCAAGAGCTTCAATCATTAGCTTTTCATTGCTAGAAATTAATTGCGTGATAGACGGATTTTCTTTAGATGTTTTGTTTTCTTCAAATAAACTTTCCACCAACTTAAAAATGACTCCGGGTTTTCCGATAACCGCCTGTACTTCGTCTGAATCGGCATTTGTTTTTTTTACAATGCTGGCAAGCGCTTTGTTAATTATGCTGGCAAGTTCCAGCCCTTGTCCGAAACTGGGATTTTGACTACTTTTTTTCATTATAAAAACTTTTTGATTGTTAATAATACTATTTTTTCGCACTTCCCGGCGAAATTGGGTTTTTTAAACACAAATACACTATATCACTTTATCTAACATTTGTCAAGATTTACGCATTGAGACATAAATAATATTACTTTACTCCTATCGGTTGAGACATATAAAATGTTACCATAGATTAATTAATTTTAATATTAATAATTAATGGTAATTATATGAACAATATGAGCAAAAAGGAGTTAGCTAAAGTAGCTAGAGTTAGATATAAACTAGCTAATAAAAGAGCCAAAAGCATAATATTAAATGAGTTTTGTGATAATACCAAATATCATCGAAAATATGCTATTAAACTATTCAATAATAAACCAAGGGAAATTAAAGAAAGAGTTGGGCGTCAAAGAAAATATGGTTCTCAATTGTTTACTGATTACATAATACCTATCTGGGAATTATTAGAATATCCATGTGGAATTAGACTGCAACCAGAATTAATTAATATGGCTGAGGCTATGAATAGATTTAATGAAATAAAATTAACAACCGATATTAGAAATCAATTAATATTAATATCAGGAAAAACTTTAGATCGAAGATTAAAAAGAGAAATAGAAATTAGAAAATTAAATAGAAATAGAGGAACAACTAGGCATGGAACACTTTTAAAATCATCTATTCCTATTAGACTAACTACTTGGAATTTGCAAGAAGTTGGTTTCGTAGAAGTAGATACTGTAGCTCATAATGGCGGAGATCCTTCCGGAGAGTTCATTTACTCTTTAAATTTGGTAGAAATATATAGTGGCTGGAACGAACAATATGCTACTATGGGAAAAGGAGAACGAGGAATAATTAAAGGAATTGATGATATTAAAAAAGAATTACCATTTAATTTAACAGGATTAGATAGTGATAGTGGTGGTGAATTTATTAATTGGCATTTAGTTAGATATTGTGAAAAAAACGAAATATATTTTACTCGTTCTCGCCCCTATATGAAAAATGATAATGCTTATGTAGAACAGAAAAACAATACCCATATTAGAAAGTTATTAGGATTTGATAGATTTGATAATTTTAAACAATTAGAATTAATAAATGACCTATATCGAAATGAGTGGCGATCATTTAATAACTTTTTTAAACCAGTTATGAAAATTGAGAGAAAAGAAAAAGTTAATAATTCTTTATGCCATAAAATATATGATAAACCTAGAACCCCCTATCAGAGATTAATGAAATCAGATCAAATTAGTGAAGAACAAAAGAAAAAATTAACTGACTTGTATTTATCTTTAAATCCAGTAGAATTAAAGAAGAAGATAGATGAAAAGGTTAAAATTATTCGTAAATTAGGAGATGGTCATAGTAATATTTTAAATGTCTCAACTAAGACCACTAAAGTAACATTATTAAATGTCTAAATGCGGATTTAGTAAAAGTAATAAAAACAGGCTAAAATAGCCATAAAAACAAATACTTAAAATAACAACTTTGTTTTAAACTTAGTATTCTGTCAATATTTTAATTAATTCATCGGTTAAATCATTAAATTGTGTTTTGGCTACCTCAATGTTTTCTTTACTTCCTTGTTGAATATCGTCTATTAAGGATAGATCTAAATCAAAGATGGCCACACCCTCTTCTTGACATTTAGCTGGAAGACGACCGTAATATTTTATTTCGGCTAATGGATTTTTCCAACTCTTTTCCACTAAACCGTTACGACAATGTTTTTCCGATAAATATTTTTTGCTTTTTCGGGAATTTCTTCAATCCATCGTCTATGATCTACTATAGGTTTTTGATTGTAGACATTATATGAATTAATGACATATCCCACAAACAAACCGTCCCCTGATAGAATAAAACGATTTTCAATATTACCCGACAAAGCTTTACCGGTTGTCTTCCAATTATTTTTCCAAGTTTCAAAAACATTGCCCAAATTTTCTATTCCTTGAACACTAAAAGCGTCGGGAGTCAAAGGAACAACAAAATAATCGCTCCCCAAAAAAATTATTCTGTTAAGCAGTGATAAGCTCGGAGAAGTGTCTATTATAAAAATATCCACTTCTTCATTTAATCCTTTTTCTCTTAAAAATCTATCTATGGCACTAGTTTGAAAATATCCTAATTGTTGACCGGCGGCTGCTTGAACATAAGCGGTAGCCAAATTATTTTCATATAAATTTAAATTGACATTTCCTTTTAATAGAAATAAATTTTTATTGTTTTTCGGTATGGGAATAAACGGAACACTCAAATCAATATCTCCCCCTCCTTCTATTACTCCTTTTAAAACATCATAAATATCTTTTTCTGTTGAAGAAAAAAGATTGGCGTTAAATTTTTTATCTCCCAAAGTCAAACGCGATAAATTCCCTTGGGTATCCAAATCAACTAAAACCGTCTTATATCCTTTTTGGGCAAAAAATACAGCATAATTAAAAGCTAGGGTTGTTTTACCGACCCCACTTTTATTATTGGTAAACATTATTTTTTACTTTGAAAAAATTTCATATTAATATATCTCTATATCAACATAAAAAATATAAAAAATTAATACTTTAAATCTTTATAACCACTGGCAATACCATCGGTCTTCTCTTGGTAGCAGTAAATAAAAACTGCCCTATTTCATTTCTTATTTTATTCTTAATATAATCATCATCACTTGGAGTATTTTCGTTTTTATCTTTAACTATGAACTTTACCTTAGATCTAGTTTTTTCTATTAAATCACGATTTTCTTTCATATATATGAAACCGCGAGAAATAAGGTCGGGACTACCAATTAAAGCTCCTGTTTTAGAATCTATGGTTACAATAACTACTATCATACCATCTTCCGACATTACTCGACGATCACGTAATACAATAGCTGAAACATCACCAACTCCTAAACCATCAACCATAACATAATCACTTGGAATTTTTTCTTGAGTTAATTCTCCTAAAACTTCAAATCTTTTATTGCTAATAATTTTGCTACCCTTTTTAAATTCAACTACTTGTCCATTATCAGCCACAAAAATATTTTCTTTAACAATACCTACTTGTTCAGCTAAATCAGCATGAGCTTGAAGCATATAATGATTAGCTTCTATTGGCATAAAATATTGAGGACGAATTAGACGCATCATTAATTTTAAATCTTCTTGTTTAGCATGACCTCCAGCATGAATATCCATCATTTTGTAATTTATAATCTTGGCTCCCTGTCTTACTACCATATCCATTAAATTTTGAATACTTCTTTCGTTTCCCGGAATTACTGATGATGAAAAAATTACAGTGTCACCAGGTTTTAGATGTATAACTCGATGTTCATTATTAACTACTCGAGCTAAGAAAGCATTATTTTCTCCTTGAGCACCGGTACCAATAATAATTATCTTATCATCACGTAAACGTCCCAAATCT
>Ga0209723_1005986_pt1 | contig 12082 bp, 9 predicted proteins | sample BiotimSIPDNA_2_FD_185750 | JGI IMG/M metagenome (GOLD analysis project Ga0209723, IMG submission 185750) | Anaerobic biogas reactor microbial communites from Washington, USA - Biogas_R2 time_0 SIP DNA (SPAdes) (version 2) | ecosystem: Engineered > Bioreactor > Anaerobic > Unclassified | place... | reverse complement strand
CGCCCGAGACGTTCGCAGTCAAGTCGTACCCGCAGCGATCGCATCGCCCTGCCCGATGCCTGGGGCGGCGGATGAACCCCCTCAGGACGACCCCCCCCATGGCTGCACCCACGCAGTAGCCTGGCAACAGCACAAAACCCACACATGCCCCTGGCCCGCCTTCCGCGAGCACGACCTGGGCCGCAACGTTCGTCAATAATCCTCCGGCAATTGCAGTCAGCATGGCTGTCCGGGGACGGCACACTGCCCCGACTGCTGCCGCGGCGCAGATCGCAACAACTTGGATCGCAAGCGACCAAGCCTCATTGTTCACAACATCGCTCCCTAAGGGCAGCTAATACCACTCATTTGGGTTATTTCGCCGGGCTACAGGGGAAAATCCAAAGACGGAACTGACCAATCCGCTTTGCGGCTTGACGCACTTCTGTTTTGGTGGCGGGGGGGACGCCTGCCCGATGTACGTCAGCCGGTTTTCCGCATCCCAGCGGCAGGTGAACCGCACGCCCGTCCCGCCGGGATGACCTGTGAGATACGCGGTGAAGAGATCGATATCGAGGGTATCGAGCAGGCCATCGCCGTTGATGTCGCCGTTCAGCGGATCGCAGCCGGGGTATGTGCTCGCGTAAGTCGCTGGATTCGTCAAGGCGAGCACGAAAGCATCCACGTCGAATGTGTTGATCTGCCCGTCGCAGTTCATGTCCGCGGCCACGTAGGCCTCGATCAAATTCCCGTCCGCATCGTACCGGTGCCCCTGCACGATGTCCGTGCCCGCATCCGTCTCCACCCGCTCATACTGGTTGAGAGCCTTCCGCAAGTAGCTGCTCGGAACCGGCGGCTCCAGCATGCTCGATGCCGTCCGGTTGCCGATCGGATCGTATGTGTAACTGCGCGCGTACACGCTGCCGTCCGTCCGGCTGGAACTCGTCAGCTCGTTGCGGTCATTGTAGCCCAGGTTCTGCGTAAAGGCAGTCCCGAAAGCGCTCCCGCTGTGAGCGATTACCGTCCGCCGCCCGAGGGTGTCGTTTGTGTAGCCGTAATGCGCGATCGTGGCCGGCGTACCTTGCGGGTCCCAAACCGTATCCACGGCCGCCAGTAGTTCGCGCTGCTGTTCGAAGGTGCGCGCCATCTGGAGCGCCGACGCCGAGCTGCCGTCGCGAATTTGAATCTGGTGCACCAGATCGCTGTCGGCGTGGTACGTGTAATACGCCCCCACGTCGCCCGTCCCGCCGGGCAGGCCGGGCCCCGTCACCGATGCCAGTCGCCCGGTCAGCGGCTCGTAAGAGTAGCTGCTGTCATAGTACGCGTCCGGATCAAGCAGCGTACCCACTTGGTATCCGGTAAACCGACCGGTCGTGGGTTCACTCTGCTCGTACTTGCGCGTGATGCGCAGACCTGGCAGCAAGACCTCGGTGCCCTCGCTGAACTCCTCGCCAGTGGGGTGCAAGTACTGAGAATCATAGAGCAAGGACCGGCTCCCTGCCCCGTCCACCACAGCCCTCAGCCGTTGCCAATCGTCATAACCGAACAGGACCTCGGGCGTGTCATCGCTGTACTGCACGCGCTCGAGCTGGCCAGCCCACCCATTCGACTCTTCGCCATAGTAAGTGTATGTGGTCGTCACGCCGCGGGCCGACTGCCGCGAATGCAGGCGGTCGGAGTGGTACGTGTACGACGTCGTCTGCTCCGCCGCGTCAGTCTTGCTTAGCAGCAGGCCGGTGTACGGGTCGTATTCCCACGTGGTGACGTCGCCCGCTCCGGGCGCCGGCCACGTCGCCTGGGTAAAGTCGACGTCCGTAGCGCGATATGTGTGCCGCCGCACGCGCTGCCCGAAATCGTCGTATTCCATCCACACCGGCTGCGGCACGTCGCCCCAGACACGCGCCAGCTCCCCACGTAAACTGCGCGCCGCGCGCTCAAAAAAATGGAACAAATTTGAGAAATTTTTTCGCGCCGTTGACTGGCGGCGCGCTGTCAGGGCGCAGGTCCGCAGATTTGGGGCCGCCGGATCCTTCGGAAGCGCAGGCGTCCTGGTATCTTTAGATAGGGTGCAGAGACATCCGCTTGGACCACCGGCGCGAGATTGTTGGCGGCATTCCGGGGCGGCACGCCCCGGCTCTGCTCGCACAAAGGCGAATTGCAGCGCCGTTGGCATCATTCCGCGCGACACGCGCCGGCGGCGGGGGGACGACCGCGCGTATGGGAGGTTCTTGGCATCAATCCGGGGCGGCACGCCCCGGCTCTGCTCGCACAAAGGCGAATTGCGACGCCGTTGGCATCATTCCGGGGCGACACGCCCCGGCTCTGCTACCGACCGACATCCGACCGCTCTGCTTTAGTCATCCTCCGCCGACGCACGTTGCACGTGAATATGAACGCGATTGATCTTCCGCGACTCGGCCGCCGTTACGCGGAACAACACGTTCCCGTGTGCGAATTCTTCGCCCACCGCCGGAATCTTGCCCAGCTTGGAAAAGACAAACCCGCCGATCGTCTCGTAGTCGCCGTTCTCCGGTAGCGTGACGTTCAGTTCCTGGTTGATCTCGTCCACGTGCACCCGGGCGTCTACTTCCAGCGTGTCCTGGTCGATGTGGCGAATGGCCGGCGGCTGGTGCTGGTCGTATTCGTCGACGATTTCGCCGACCAGCTCCTCGAGGATGTCCTCCAGGCTGACGAGGCCCGCCGTCCCGCCGTACTCGTCCAGCACGATCGCGATCTGAACCTTGCTTAGCCGGAATTCCTTCAACAATTCCGAAATCGACTTCGTTTCCGGCACGTACTGGGCCGCGCGCATCAGGCGCCGCGCATCGAACGGCTCACCCGGCTGCAGTCGCAGCAGGTCTTTCGCGTACAGCACGCCGATGATGTGGTCGATCGAATTCTCGTAAACGGGAATGCGTGAATGCCCGCCGCGCAGAACCGCGTCGCGCGCCTGCTCGTAGGTGCAATCCGCCCGGACGGCGTTGATGTCCGTCCGCGGCGTCATGATGGCCGCGACGTCCGTTTCGTTGAGCTCGAAGACGGACTCGATGATTTCCTTTTGCTCCTCATCAACGGCGCCGGAGGCCTCGCCCTCGGAAACCGCCTCCAGGATCTCCTGCTCCATGCGCTCGGTTTCCTCGGCCGAAGTCTCTTCGGACCGCCCCAGCAGGCGCCGGATGAAGAACTTGATGGCGCGGACCACCTGTGCCACCGGCCAGAATACGACCCACATGAACGCCAGCACGGGCAGACTGCGGGCCAGGACCGCCTCGCCGGCATATTCCGAAAGGCCCTGCGGGATGCCGACGCTGAAGACCAGCAGCAACAGCAGACACATCGCGGCCGGCACGATAAGCGCGCCGACACCCACGCCGCCCTCGACGCCGCGCAGGTACCATAAAGTGATGCAGACCAGCAGCCCCAGGTTGCATAGAACCCGCCCAAAGCTCGTCGTGCCCTGTAGTTCCTCCTCGTGAGCGTCAAGCCAGTCCAGCCAACGCTGCCGGCCGCTGTTACCCAGCTCCCGGCTGACCTCGGCTCGCGAGTAATCCCGCAGGGTGTACGCCAGCGTGGAGATGTACAGGGTTAGGCCCAGAAGGACCAGACCCACCCCTAGTTCCAAATACCTACTCCAGACAGGGCCGGAAAGCCGGGCCGATCCATCGGCCAACGGCATTCCACCGGCATGACTATATCGGCTATTTTATTACGGGTGCAAGGTTGTCGCATCATTCGGGGAGAAAACGGCCTCCAGCGCAGTCCGAAAAAAGCGTTCGTCCGGTGCGTCGGCGGCAGCTTTCAGTGAAGCTGCCTGGCGGGCTGTGAACGCTCCCGGCAACTTGAGAAAACTGTCATGCCGGCCGAGGCCCTCCACCAGCGCATCCTCCAGCGCAGCCAGGTTCGTACCCTCAGCGGCTGAGATCGCCACGATCCTGTCACACCAGCCTGGGGGGAAAAAGTCATACAGGTCCTGCCGAAAGTCTGCGCGATCAGTCTTGTTCAGCGCCACGACGGTCGGCGTGTTCTCCGCGTTGAGGCCGACCGCCCGTAGATCCGGCACGCTCGCACTGGTGCCGTCCAGCACAAGCACCACCGCATCCGCGCCGCTGACGCATTGCCGTGTCTTTTCAAGGGCCGCTGCTTCCAGCCCCTGCGACCGTTCCACCAGCCCGGCCGTATCCAGCCAAACCATCGGAAAACCACGCACCGCGACCGGAACCTCGACCCAATCGCGCGTCGTGCCCGGCTGGGCCGATGTCAGGCTGACCTCCTGCTGAGCCAGCGCGTTGGCGAGGGTGCTTTTTCCGGCATTAGTCGGCCCCACCAGCGCCACCCGCGCCGGCCGCGAATACCAGTCGAAGACGCACAGGCGCTCGGCCAAGTCTCGGCACGCCTGCCGGCCTTCGCGCCAGTCCTGTTCCAGCAGTTCCTCTATCGCCCTGCGCAGCCACTTCGCTTGTCCAAGCAGCCAGGTCGCCCCTTCAAGCGTCTGCATCTGCGGCAGGAGCGCGTAAGCCTCCGATTCGATGACATTCCGAGCCGGCCATAGCTCCGCGCAGGGCGTCTCCCGTTGCGAAAAGCCGGCTTTCACCAGCAGCTCGCAGCAGCGCCGCACGACCCAGGGACTGCCGTGCAGAAAGAGGCGCGCTTCCCACTCCGCGGGCCTGGCAGACACAGCCACGAGAACAGTATCGAGGACTTCGCCAGAATCTTCATACAACCGTGCGAGAGTCAGCTTGCCGCGCGCCAATTCGCCCGCCTGGCCGCGCACCGGGCGAAGGCGCGCGGCGGCGAATGGCGGGACCGCCGGGCCGCAAAGCTGAATGACCGCAATCGCAGCCGGCCCCGGACTCGTCAGAACGGCAAACCTGTTCGCTCCGCCTGTATTGGCGGGCGTACCGGGGGACCGGTTTTCAAGAGGTCTGTCTATCCCAAGCGCCCCATCTTCGGTATTCATGCCTGACCGGCCGCTTTGCGATACGCCAGCGCCACCCCCATCAGCGAAAGATCAGGCACCACTGCGTCAACGAAGTCCGCCAACTTGCCAATCAAGGCCGCGTTGCCGCCGGTGATCACCAGGTATGGCCATCGCCCCAGCGCCGTCGCGAACTGCTCCACGATTTCGCGCAGGGCCCCTACCGCCCCCAGAGCCACACCGCTCAGTATGGCCTGCTTCGTGGTCCGCCCAATCGGGCCGCCCGGCTCGGCCACCTCCACGCGCGGCAGCAACGCCGTGTGGTCGTGCAGCGCGTCGCACGACAGTTGCAGGCCCGGCGCAATAGTTCCGCCCATGAAAACGCCGTCCTGCGACACGCAGTCGATCGTCGTCGCCGTTCCGAACGAAGCGATCGCACACGGACCCCCAACGCGCTCGAAGGCGGCCGCCGCCGAGCACACCCGGTCCACGCCCAGCTCCTCCGGTTCGTCGACGTCGATCTTCAACGGCAAAGGGAGGTCCTCGGGAATCGAAAGCGCCTCCGTTCGGCAGACCTCTTCGATAACAGCCGTCAAACGCTGGGTCTGGTCCGGCGCGACGCTCGACAGAGCCACGGCGCGGCGCCCGGCGTCCTCGCTGCCGCTCCAGGCTTTCCTGACGGCTTCCGCCCACACGCCCGGCTGGGCGATTGGCACACGGATCACGTCATGGATGCCGTCAGAATCCCACGTGCCCAGGCCGATGCGCGTATTGCCGATGTCAACCACCATCAGCGCGTCGACCGGTTTCAAATAGCTAGTCTTCATCAAATGATCCCGACTGCGGCGAATCGTCTCGGTTATTCATGACGTTACCGCCCCAAGAGCGGTCGTCAATGTCCTCAACTGCCGAATCGTCCGCACTGCCATTATCCACTTCGGCAGGTTCATCAACCGCTTCGGCAGGTTCCTCAGCCGCCGGCTCGCCAAAATCAATTTGAGTGGGCTGAGCCGCATCTTCCGTCTCCCGAACTCGCTGCACGCGCTCCCACATCGCCTCAGCCAGTTCGCGTACGCCTTGACCGGTTACGCCGGAGATAGCCAAAACATCGCCACTTAGTTGCGCCCGCAACTGTGCCAGACTTTCGGCCGCTTCCGTAAGGTCCAGCTTGTTGCCAACGATAATTTCCTCGCGCTGGGCCAGCGCCGGGCTGTATTTCTCCAGTTCCCGGCGGAGAATGTGGTAGGCCTCAAACGGCCTTGGCATTCCCTCGGGCGGACACAAGTCAACGAGGTGGACGATGACCCGCGTCCGCTCGATGTGCCGCAGGAAGGCGTCACCCAGCCCCACTCCCTCGTGCGCCCCTTCGATCAGCCCAGGAATGTCAGCCAGCACCAGGCGCCGATAGCCCGGCAGCTCCAAGATTCCAAGCTGCGGGTCGAGCGTCGTGAACGGGTAGGCGGCAATCTTCGGCCGCGCGTTCGTCAGCCGTGCCAGCAGCGTGCTCTTGCCCGCGTTGGGCAATCCCACTAGCCCGATGTCGGCGATCAGCTTCAGCTCCAGCCGCAGTTTGCGCTCCTGCCCCGGCCGGCCGCGTTCAGCGGTGCGGGGCGCCTGGTTGGTAGACGTGGCGAAATGCTGGTTGCCGTAGCCGCCGCGTCCACCGGCCGCGACGCGCACCCGTTGGCCATCTTGAACAAGGTCTTTGAGTAGCCGGCCGGTCTCGGCGTTATAGACCAGCGTCCCCGCCGGAACAGGTACGATCAGGTCCTTGCCGTCTTTCCCATGGCGATTGGCACCGGAGCCCGGCTGGCCATCCTGCGCGCGGTAATGATGTCGCCCGGCCAAATCCAGCAATGTGGAGAGCCCCGCCCGAGCTTCAAGATACACCGACCCGCCGCGGCCACCGTCGCCGCCGTCCGGCCCGCCCTTGGGCACGAACTTCTCGCGGCGGAAGCTGACGACGCCGTCGCCGCCTTTGCCGCCGCGCACCTCGATGTTGACCTCGTCAACGAATAGCCGTTCGGTTCCGCTTGCCCGTGCCATAGGAGCGAGTGCAACACAGGTTTGCTGATGTGTCAATCAATTGGGGCCATCGAAAATAAGGGGTTCAGCGAGGCGGAGATCAAGGATCGAGAACGACTCCTGAGCCCCGCCGGCTGCCCTGGCTCGCCGAATCTCAAGTTTTGAACAGCGAAAGCTGGCGTGGACGTGACCTTTCGCCCGGAACGGGGCACTGGTTTTGACGCCACGGCTGGCCGCAATCCAGGCCCAGGCGCGTGGCCGTGGTCTCGAAGAGTCGCGTGACGCTCTCCCAGTAGGCGCCGGCGGCTTGCATGCGATAGCCGAAACGCGGGTCGTTCAACTGCCCGCCGCGCAGCTCGCGCGTGCGCTGCTCGATGCGCGCCGCTGCGTCGGGGAGTTCGGCCCGCAATCGCGACAGGAAAACCTGCTGCACGCTGCCGGGCAGGCGCACTGGGGCATAAGCGGCCTGGCCGGCGCCGCATTCCACCGCCTGCTTCAGAAGCTGAGGTATATCGCGGTCGTTCAAGCCCGGAATGATCGGGGCCAGCAGGATGCCGACCGGCACGCCGGCCGTCGCCAGGCGGCGCATGGCCTCGAACTGTCGGGCCGGCGGCGGGGCGTGCGGTTCGAGCCGGCGTGCGACCTGCGCGTCCGCGAAGGGGATGCTGAAGCTGACGCTGACGTGCGCGCGGCGATGCAGCTCGACGAGCAAGTCCGTGTCGCGCACGATGAGATACGATTTGGTCACAATGCCCACGGGGTTGGCGGCCGCGAGACACGCTTCGAGGCAGCGGCGCGTGATGCGATAGACGGCTTCCAGCGGCTGGTACGCGTCCGTAACGCCGGAGAAGGCGATGTTCTCCTGCCGCCAGGCGGGCCGTGCGAGTTCTTTTGCCAAAAGCTCGGGGGCGTTGATCTTGACGATAATGCGGCTTTCGAAATCTGTGCCGGCGCCGAGGCCGAGATACTCGTGCGTGCGCCGGGCGTAGCAGTAAGCGCAGGCGTGCTGGCAGCCGCGGTACGGATTGACCGTCCAGCGAAACGGAATGTCCGGACTATCGTTGTGCGTGAGGATGGATGCCGCGCGCTCCTCGTACACCTCGAGCTGAACGGGCGGCGGCGGGCCGAGCAACTCGCGGTGCTCGCTCAGGTACGGATTGGGAGGGTTGTCAACTCGTCGCAAGCGCGGCTCCTGCGTACTGCGGTATGATATTAGGAGTATGTTAGGGCTTCAAGTCATGGCCTGCCGTCAGTTTGCCCAGGGCGCCGCGGAATAACACGGACACGCCGCCCGGCCCGCACCCGCCGCCGGCAGTTCTAATCGCGCAAAATCGCGCGTGAAATCACAAGCCGCTGTATTTCGCTTGTGCCTTCGTAGATGGTGGTAATCCGCGCGTCGCGATAGAGCTGTTCGACGCGGAATTCGTTGCAGTAGCCCGACCCGCCGTGCACCTGTACGGCGCGGTACGCGATCCGATTGGCCGCCTCCGAGGCGAACAGCTTGGCCATGCTGGCTTCGCTCGTGAACGGCTGCCCGCTTTCCTTCAAGGCCGCGGCTTGATCGGTCAGCAACTGTGCGGCGGTCAGCTCGGTGGCGCTGTCGGCGATCATCCACTGGATGGCCTGAAAGTTGGCGATAGGCTGATCGAACTGCTTGCGCTGTTTGGAGTAGCTCACCATTTCGTCCAGGCAGGCCTGGGCAATGCCGATCGCCTGGGAGGCGATGCCGATTCGGCCGCCATCCAAGGCGGACAGCGCGATTTTCAAACCGTCGCCGGGGTCACCCAGCAGGGCGTCGCCGGGGATGAACACATTGTCCAGGCCCATCTCAGCGGTTTCCGAGCCGCGAATGCCCATCTTGCCGTGGATCTTCGTGCGAGAAATGCCCGGCTGCTGCGTATCGAGCAAGAACATTGATAAATGCTTACTGGAGCGGCCTTCTCCCGTCCGCGCCAACACGACGAACCACCGGCCGGTGATTCCGTTGGTGACCCACATCTTTGAGCCGTTCAGCCGCCATCCGCCCTCCACGCGCTCCGCCCGCGTCCGCGCCGAAGCCGGATCCGAGCCCGCGTCGGCTTCGCTGATCGCGAAGGCCGCCAGGTTTCCCGGACTGGCCAGTTGTCTCAGCAGGCGGCTGCGAACCTGCGACGCGGCGTACATCTTGATGATTTCGCACACCATGGAATGTACGCTGATCATGACGCCGACCGCGGGCGACGCATACGACAACTCGCGGATAATGTGGGCGTACGGGACCATCGGGCAGGCCAGCCCGCCGTCGGCTTCAGGCACACGCAGCCCAAGCAGGCCCATCTCGCTGAGCTGGGGCAACATCTCGCAGCAGCTCGCCTCGGTGTGGTCCCACTGGCGGTCGCGCGGCAATAATTCGCCACGCGCATAATCGCGCACGCCTTCGATCAGGACACGGTGGTCATCACTGATTGCCGCGTTCATCAAGGCCGAACCTCCACCCTGAACACAATCGTAAAAAGCTGCCGCCAAGGCGCGACACTTGGGCCAAGCGCTGAGCTCTAACCGTGCGCCTGCAACGCCGAAAGGAGCTTACTTCAAGGCCAACGGGCGGCCCTGTCAACAGAGACCAACTTGCCGCCCTGGCACTACGCCGGCGGCAATTGAGCGCTACGGCTTGCGGGGTGGGCGATGGCGGCTACTGCGTTCGTCCGGAGCCATGCTCCGGGCGCGGCGCAGGCCGCGTGCCTCAGCTTCATCCGGCGAGGAATAGTACCGCAGATTGGTGGGATTGATCTTGGCGACCCAGGCGGAATCGAGCGCGTGATAAATGTGGCTCTCGATGCTGCCGCAGACGACAGCCTTACTGCGCGACCCCATTCGGTCCTGCGCGAATTTGGCGATCGAAGAACAGAGTTGCGGATCGGCCGCCAACAGTTCGCATCCTCGGCCTGGCGTCTGGCAGGCGTACACGTCGGCGCCTTTCGAGTGCCCCGCCAAACTCTTATAGATCTCTTCTTCCGCGGGACCGGCGACGAGCAGGATGTTTCGGCCCCGGACCTGCCGCATGTCGGCCACGGGATTGAACGTTGGCTGGTCCCATGGAGGGGTCAGGCAGACCACCACGTCAACGCTACGATCCCTCGCGGCATACTGTAGCGCAACTGCGGCGCCGGCGCCGGCGGCGATGATCGTGAACCGGGCGCGATCGACATTGCCCTGGCTGGCGAGCCAGTCATAAGCGCCGCGCAAGTCGGACTGCATTTCGCGGTAAAGCCCCGGGTCGGCGCGCTGCGCCCGCTCGCGCGTATCCTCAGTAGCGCTTTCGCCGTGCCCGCGCAGATCCGGCGCCAACACGGCCGCCCCGATGTGCCGCAGAGGTTCGATCAACGGCAGCCAGGCCCTGCGGTCGGAGCCAAAGTCGTGAACAAGCACGACAATAGGGGCATCTTCAGCACCGTTTCGGTACTCTTGGGCGCGGGGGTAATAATCGGCGTAAATCCAATACCCGTCGGCGGCCGTGAATGAAACTTTGGTCGATCGATCATCCGCCCAGACGCGGAGGGGCAAGCTCAGGGAGAGAACGCCGATAATCACAGCTTTGCGATTAGAAAGGTGCATCGCAAACCCGAGCATAGAATTCGTTTGGACGCAGCGCCGCGGCGCCTGAGTTCATTGTAAAGCCCTCTGGTGGCGCGTGCCACCGCTTGCCGGAACTGGTTTCCGAGTCAAAGCACGAGCCCGATTTCGCGTTGGTCGGGAATTGTAGAGGTGAGAATCAGGTTTCCAAAAGGGACGCCGGCGGAAGTCGGCGTATCGAGATGCCGGACGAGGGCAAGGATTCGTTCGAAGCGCTGGCAGTCCCGCACCTCGAGACGGTTTATCGCGTGGCGCGGCGACTAGCCCGTGATGAGCATGAGGCTGAGGATCTGGCCCAAGAGACGTATCTCAAGGCCTACAAAGCATTTGGGCGCTTTGAGGTGCGCGAATTCGGGATTCGCCCATGGCTCTTGAAAATCCTTTACAACACGTTCCTCAACCGCCAGGCGCGCGACAAGAAGGGTCCCAAAGCGACCGATCAGCAGACGCTCGACCAGGTGCGGGCGGCTGAAGGATATTTTGGCCCGCCGGAGTTGGATTATGAGAACCTTGATCAGGAGGTACGGCGAGCGATAGACGATTTGCCGGCCGAGTTCCGGTCGGTACTGCTGCTGTGGGCGACGATGGAAGTGAGCTACCAAGAGATCGCGCAAATCCTGGGCATCCCGATCGGCACAGTGATGAGCCGCTTGCACCGGGCCCGGCAGCAGTTGGCAGAGCAACTAGAAGGCTTTGCCCGCGAGCATCGAATTACTGGACCAAAGAGCGAATGACTCAACCTGAGGTACTTCGGGAGCTGGCGACGTACGCGGACGGGGAGGTAGATGAGGTCCTGCGTGCCGAGCTTGATCGGGCCGTGGCGAGCGACCCGGAGTTTCGGGCGGCCGTGGCGCGATGGCAGGCGCTGCGGCAATGCGCGCGGCGCGCGGTGGCTTCTGAACCGGTCCCGGGCGATTTGAAGGGCCGTATTTGTCGCGCGCTGGCACACCAGCGGCGGCTACGGCTTTTTCGCTGGTGGGGCCTTTCGGGCTTAGCGTTGGCTTCGGCGGCGTTGCTGGTACTCCTCTTAGTGCGGCCAACGCCGCCGGCTGTTTTTCCCGACAACGGCGTGGTTGTGCTGCATCCGGCCGATTTCGCGCGCATCTACGAAAAATGCGGGTATACCTACCACCATAGCCTTACGGAAATTGGCGAACGCCGGCCGGTCGAGGTAGCCCAGGAAGTCAAAACGTGGTCAGATATCGACTTCCCTGTCTATTTGCCGGATATCAGTTCGGAGGGCTTTCGCCTGGCAGGCGTGTGCCGCTGTTTCCCGCCTGAGCGTACGGGCATCCGTACCGTGCACGCCAACTACGTCCGCGGAGAGTTCTCGCCTGGCACAAGCTCCCCGCCGGAAAACGTGGTTTCGCTCTTCTCGATGTCCGGCCGAATTGAGCTGGCTCAGCAACGGCGAATCTGCGCGGACGGTCAGAGCTGTGCGCACCCGCAACGCCACTACTTTGTTGCACGTGTGGGCGAGAACGTAACCGTGATCAAGTGGGACGAAGCCCAATCCAGCCTGGTGGTGTGCAGTTGCATACCGCAGGAGGA
>Ga0209723_1005985_pt1 | contig 12085 bp, 12 predicted proteins | sample BiotimSIPDNA_2_FD_185750 | JGI IMG/M metagenome (GOLD analysis project Ga0209723, IMG submission 185750) | Anaerobic biogas reactor microbial communites from Washington, USA - Biogas_R2 time_0 SIP DNA (SPAdes) (version 2) | ecosystem: Engineered > Bioreactor > Anaerobic > Unclassified | place... | reverse complement strand
TACGGCTTTGTCCCGTGAATCAAATTCAGCTCGTGTAACTTTCCAGGGTTCTTTCAAACCAATCGATTTTTCAAACATTTCTACGAAGTTAAATATCGCTTCCATTTTGCTCACCCTCCGTCTAGATGAACAAATTATACTCCCTCTTTCACGGAATTAGATAAAGAGCCAAATCATCATCAGGTTTCCGGTATTTCTTGCGGCTTGAGAGAACTTAGAACAAAATGCTTTTAAAACATATTTCCTGTCTGTTTTCGGCGAAGTTCCAACTGTGATATGAACCTCCTCTGCAAAATCTCTTCTCACTGCATGTGTTACACTTATCGTTTTCTTCACATAGATTTTTTCTGAAACATTTGAACTTAGTATTCCAGACATCATAGAATTCATCTTTTAAGATATTTCCCTGTACAAATTCAGGACGCCTCTCGATATCAAGGCACGCAATAATTTCACCTGAAGCTGTAATACTTGCTGTATAAGTTCCGGCCATGCAGTGAAAATACCCTTCCCGAACCTCCCGCTCATAATCAAGACCAAGATAGTGGCTGCAACCATACGTAACAGGCTCGCCGGATATTCTCTTATTGCGTATAAATTCAAAAAGATATTTGTGATCTTCCGGTGTGAGCATAAGCTCCGGGTGCTGCTTCGCCCTGCCAATGGGTTCTATCCCGATAATGCGCCACGAATCGATATCTATTTCATTAAATATCTCATACAGCGCATCTAGTTCCTGGATTGATTTATGTGTCACAACAGTAGTAACCTGAATGGCCTTAAATCCACCCTCTTCAATAAGGAAGTTAAGACCTCTCATTGCACGTTCATAGCCACCCGGACTTCTTCTGAACTCATCGTGAGTTTTGGGAAGCCCGTCAATACTGATTGAAATAGTACGCATTCCTGTTTCCCTAAGCTTATGGGCACATTCTTTGTCAATGAGAGTGCCATTACTTGTCATTCCCCATGAGAATCCGAGATGGTTCGCATAACTTAATATTTCGAAAAAATCCTTGCGAAGAAGCGGCTCTCCACCGGTAATACAGAGCATCTTGTCGTCGTGACCAAAATCCTGATTAATCCTATCCAGGAACATTTTATACGTATCAAGAGATAGTTCCTCTGAATCGATTTTGCCGCAACTGCTTCCACAGTGAATGCAGTTCTCGTTGCAACGCAGCGTCAATTCAAGAAAGAGAAAGCGCAATTTAGGCTGTGCCCATAAATTTTCAATGTAAGAATTAAGTTCTGTAAGATTCGATATTTTGGATGGTACATCAAGCATGAGACTATCCTTATAAGGTATTCAGCTCATTGAATTCAAAGCCGTTCCGAACGAAAAAGTATTAGCGATTAATTAATCTGTTGGAAGTTGCTTTTCAACTGTTTCTTCAGTATTCGAGGATTCAATTTCTCCTTCAGAAGAATTTATAACCGTTGTCGGATCTGAAGACATTTCAACAGGCGGACCATATACACACGCATTTAGATTTAATGCCACTGCAAAGGCGGAGACGATAAGTAATGATTTTGTAGATTTCTTCATTCTGTCTCCCTTCATCAACTTGTTCTATTAGAGAAAGTTCCCGTTAACAACCAAATTATACCATATCATTTGAAGTGGCTCAGAATCTATCGATTATTGAGACGCCATTGCTCATGAGTCAAGTAGTTGGCATGTCCTATCCTGACCTCCCCCATAAGCGGAACCGCTACCTCTTCAGAGGTGTGATGGTACACAAAGCCAACTTTTTCCTGTACTCGTTTTGATTTTGTATTGCCATCATAATATCCGCACCAGATGACATTCATATTCAATTTCTCAAATCCGCGACAGATCAGAGCTCTTGCTGCTTCAGGCATCAATCCTTGTCCCCAGAACTCTTTGCCAATCCAGTAGCCGAGTTCACATTCATCGTCTCTCACCGTCATATCCGTATTCCCGATAAGTTTAAGCTCAATACAACCTATCGCAACGTTATCCTTCCTCAAACAAATAGCGTAACACTCCGGACCGCGAAGAACGGTTCTGATCACATCAAGACTCTCATCTATACTCTTATGAGGAGGCCAACCGGCGATTGGTCCTACATCCGGGTCTTTCGCATATTCATATAAGCTTTTAGCATCCGAATCAAGCCACGGGCGCAAAATTAAACGTTCCGTATTCAATATCATAAAGGTTCAACCTCACATAAATAAATCGATACTGGTCGAAGAAATTTTCACTATATTTTCCCTATACGATTTCGATAAATAAAAACCAGAACACCGCCTCCAACCAGTAAGATCGCCAGACCAATTCCGACGAAAAACCAAGCGTTGGGGCGCGCTGTGTTCGCGGTCTTATCGACTGATTCATCCGTTTCGCTATCTGCGATATGGTTTGAGCTTGTTTCAGATTCGTTGGTTGCAGTCGCAGAAGCAGACACTTCTGCCTCAGTCGTACTCGTTTCCGGCACCGTCGAATCGGGTAGATCCTCAACTTCGACCGGACCGGAAATCTGAGACAACGCGATGCCGTTACCGGATTTACCCAGAGGCACTTCATGATCCAATCCGACAAATGAACCTTCGTATTGCCATAGCACTTCTTTTACGAATGCATATTTTTCTTCGTCCCAAGTCGTGAAGTCGTCTTTGACCAGACCACCGGTATCTCCGGAATTGGCGTTGAAGCACCAATATGTGTGGTGTAATTGATTTTCAAGAATCAGTTGGCGTAACAGCGTCATCCACTTGAGATTATCGCCTTGCATAAAGCCGCCCCACTCTCCTATGAGCAAAGGCGCGGTCTCATCTTCATAAATGTATAACCAGTTATCATCCCAACAATCAGCTTTCATGGACTCGAACGAAAAATCTTTTGAAAACCATGGTTGCGCATATACAGAGGGCCCATAATCATGTGGCGAATAGACGATTTGAGCATTTCTTTCCGGCGTACCAAAATCGATGGGGTAGTCTTTGACGCCACGTAGATTGCCCCCCCACCAACAGAAATAATAGTCGGCAGAATCCTGCGATGTGTAATTCGAGTTCGTATTAATATTGATAGGATATATCTCAATCCCCTCGATCATGATCAGAAGATTGGGGTTGATATCCAATACAATGTTGCCGGCCTCTTGCGCCACATGTTTCCAGTTGTTCTGATCGTCAGAATCATTCCAGATGGCACCGTTTTCATGTGGTTTGCCATGCGGCTCATTCTTAAGGTCGATAGCAATAACCGTATCGTTGTCCTTGAAATGCGTGGCCAAAAATGCAAGGGCTTCGTAAAATTGCTCCGTAGAAATATTGTCCGTATACCACAGATTGGTCATATGTCCCATGGCATCTGTCTCGGCACTATGAATGTCAAACATGATCTTTATTCCATTCTCAGCGCAGATTTGAACTGCATAGTCGAGTATCTCAAGGCTATTCATACCGACCAGTTCGGAATTATAAGCTTGGTTGAAATTGGCTTGCGGATATTCATTGCTTTTCCATGCGAGTAATATTTCCGCTGAAATCGGAATTCGAAGCAAATTGAAACCTCGATTGGAAATGGAGTCTAATGCGTCTTTCATATTGCACGCCCATACTCCATCGAAAATATTTGTTCCCGTGTTGTATCCAAACCAGTTGACGCCGGTGAGCCAAACTTCAGTGCCATTCTGATCGACAATCTTGTTGCCATCTGTCGTCAGATAATCATCACCCTGAATCAAAACAATCGGAGATGATGATTCACTTGTGGGCTGGCTCGTATTCTGAGTCGTGCTCTGGGAAGTCACCGTCGGGGATGAACTTGAAGCAGACGTTCCGTCAGACACCGCCGAAATGACAGAAATATCATTGCCGGGCGCCTTCGAAGTGCCAATAATAAACCCGATGTCAGAAGTGCTCCCCCCGGCACGAATCGACTGATTATAATCGAGTGGCGTGATTGTCAGCACTTGACCGTCAATTTCAAACTCGGCGTTCCAAAAGCCACCATCCGAAATCGTCGCTCCATCCGGGACAGACAATTCGATGCGCCAACCATTAACATCGGATTGCGTCGGGTTCGTCACACTGACAGCATATTGCGTCTTATGCGTGTTCCCTTCTTTCCAACTGTTCACCTCAGTAATAGTCGCACTGAGCGCAACCTCTTCGCTTACTATCGAATAGAAGCCGGATATGCTTGACAGAATGACCATCATCACTATAAAAAAGATTAGGCGACGTCTGGTAGTCGACATCATAAAATACCTCAATTAACTATATTTTCGAATCACGTTTGTAATACTTAAGGCTTATATGATCTACGAAAAATATACGTCTCTTTTATTGTATATTCGAAAAGAAACATATATCATAACACACGACAAAATTGCCGCTAAAATGACATATATTTCCGGATAATCAGGCGATATCAGAATTCTGGATTCAAAGTATCCAAAAAAACTAAAATATCTAAGGAACTCGGTATTTTCGAAAAGATTTGCCAGAACAGAAAATACAAACATGGCTAACACGCAACAAGCGGCTGTCAACGAAGATACTTTGTAGTGACCATTGATTGAAGAAATAAATATCCCAAAACACATGAATACAAGCTGAACTCCAAAAATGCCCGAAAAGAGTAATGTTAATTGATTCAAATCCAATTGATTGGAATACTGTGAAAGTGCGAGTAATGAAACAACAACCGTCACCAAAAATAAGACGATGACCTGAATAAACGAAGAAAAGATTTTGCAAATCAATATATACGAACGCGAAACGGGACGAGTCATCAGAAACTCTGCCGTGCGATCCCGTTCTTCTTTGCCGACCGAATTGATTCCGGAAAAAACGGCATGTATTGCCAGAAATAAAGTCAAATACATATAAAGAACGGCATAGTAACCTACCGGCGAATTTAAATCGAAATATCCCACGCCAAACAGACGCTGCATCGACTCAGGAAAAGCATCCATTAATTGTTCAATACTCTGATCGGGAGACCCCACTCCGGCGGCATATTTCCCCATGCCTCCTGCAATCAATAAAGCAAAAGCGCCGCTCCAAACCAAGAGTGATTTCCATGATCTTTTCCATTCAGAAAGAATAATTTGCACAAAGCGCTCCCTTCAAAACGTTATCGATTATATACATCAGCAGACGTTAAGCGAAAATACGAAATTCCAAATAAGACGGTAATGATCAGCAATGAGAAAAAGAATAAATCCGAATCCAGATAACCATTCAGTAAGACGGAATCAAAACGATGATACTGAAACGGCGTCAGGAATTTGAGCTTATCTGTATTCCCGGACACAGCAAATGCAGATATTGCAAAAAAGAACGCAGCAACACCGAGTGATACAGACAGATAACTCTTAATACCCATAAACAAATACGCCAAAAGCGTACCCAGTGCAAAAAACACCACTTGTGTCAATAAAAAAGCGTCCGCAAACCACAGTAGCGTCGATGCGCTATCGTCACTCTCTCCCATAAAAAACAGCACCAGAGCAAGGACAGCAATAAAAAATACGGTCTCCAAAATAAGAAGTGCAAATCCAGAAAAAACCTTCATAACAAAATGTCTCGCTCTTGACGCCGGCTTGGTAAATATAAACTCAGAAGTTTTCTCGGAAAATGGGGAGCCGTGGATAGATAGTCCAAGATAAATCGCCTGAATCGCAGGAATCAGAGATATAAAAGAATAGATGAAAGAAAACAGCCCCAACGGCTTTGTAACAATACTAACTTCAGAACCCATCATAGCCTTCATCGGTGCCGGAAAACGATCAAAAAATTCCATCATCATATCAAGATCTTCTTTGATATATATATAAAAGAAGAGTATTCCTGACGAAAAGATCGCCAGAAACAAGGCGAAAAAGATTGTCATTTTTAAATGTCGCTTAAACTCAAACGATAAAATATTCATACATGATCCTTCTGAGTCGAATAGTAATGCATAAAAATGCTCTCGAGACTAGGCTCCTCGATATGTAAGGAAACAAGATTGATTTTTGTCAGACTTTCAACCAACTCGTTAACATCACCTTGGAACACCAACCTGCATAGATTATGATCGACCGTTAACTCAGATACACCTTTTAATTCAACTAAATCCGGAGCCTCATCACCTTCATATTCGAAAGAGACGCCCAGAACTTGCTTCTGTTTGAGAGCCGAAATATCTTCAATGGATACTAGCCGTCCTTCTCTGATTATTGCTACTCTAGAACAAATTTTCTGAACCTCTGAGAGGATATGAGACGAAAATAAGACCGTCGCACCTTTCTCATTCTCTTCCTTGAGAATATCGAAAAATGTCTGTTGCATCAGAGGATCCAAACCGGTCGTCGGCTCATCTAATATGATAAGTTCGGGTTCATGAAGAAGGCCTTGAACAATTCCAACCTTCTTTTTGTTACCCAAGGAGAGCGTCTCAATGCGTTTATCTTGATCCAGATCTAAACGCTTGCAAAGACGGTCTATATTAGGAACACAGTTCTTACCATAAAAGCTGGCAGAATAATGCAAGAGATCACGAACTCTCATTTTGTCGTAGTAATAGACTTCACCGGGTAGATATCCGACTTTTTCGGCAATATTGGGAGCTTGTTCGATACAATCCTTACCAAAAATTGTCGCCGTTCCCGACGTCGGCCTGATAAGTGCCAATAAAGTACGAATCGTTGTTGATTTCCCCGCACCGTTTGGACCGATAAAGCCAAAGATTTCTCCTTTTTCTACTGAAAACGATAAATCAATCACGCCGCGTGATTTTCCATAGTACTTAGAGAGGTGTTTGACTTCAATAATCTTATCCACAATTACTCCTATTCAAGTATCCCGACAAACGAATTAATACTCTTCTCGATGGCCGAACTCTGCCGCTTCGACCCACTCTTCCGGACGGGATACTCTCTTAATTAGTTCTTCAAACAATTCATAATGTTGCAGTTCCTGAGAACGCAAAAAAGAAAATAATCTGCTATGTTCCGGATCTTCAGCCTCTGAAGCAAGCTTATGGTAAAGGTCTATGCCCTTCTTCTCAATCTCTAGTGCCATTTTATAAGTTTTCAGTTGATCATATGCCGTATAGACATCTTGAATCAGAGACTCGGGATCCTTGAATAACGAATCCAGACTTGCGAGCGCATCATCAGACGGGAAAACTTGACCCGCGTGAAGACGATGATGTTCAAGCAAATCGTAATGTCGTTGCTCATCTTTGATTAACATCGTGAATACACGATGAAGAGCATTTTCTTTGTTTTCTTCCGCCTTTGCCGAATAATACTCAATACCGTCCGCCTCGTTCTGTAAAGCAAAGTCCCAAACAGTCATATGAACGCTCCTTTCAACTAGGTAATCAATCCGCCATTAGGGCTAATAACTTGTCCGGTAATAAAAGACGATTTCTCTGAAGCTAGGTACACAATTACGTCAGCAACTTCTTGAGCGGTTCCCATTCTCCCTAGCGGTGTTTGGTCGCAAATCTCCTGAAGATCCTTCACCGTCAGCCCGGAATTCATTTCGGTATCGATTAAACCTGGAGCCACACAATTTACGCGAATACCGGATGGTCCCAACTCTTGTGCCAATGCCTTGGTATAACCAATAATTCCGGCTTTTGTCATCGAGTAAGTCACTTCGCAGGACGCTCCGGTCATACCCCAGATCGAGGATATTGTCACTATATTGCCTGTCTTTCGAGATATCATTCCAGGCAATACCGCCTGGCTGACATTAAACAATCCAACTAAATGCGTATCAATCATTTTATTAAAAGCTTCCGGTGTAACGTCCGTGAATAAAGAAATATCTGATACACCCGCATTGGAGACCAACAGATCCACTGCACCAAACTCGAGCATGGATTGCTTAACTGCATGGCTCACCGCAGAAAAATCCGAAACATCAACCGCATAAGCCATCGCATCTCGTCCAAGACGTCGAACTTGCGCAACGACCTGATCGGCTAAATATGCGTTTTTTCGGTAAAAAAAGGTAACGGCGAAGCCTTCGTTTGCTAAAGCAATGACAGCTGCTGCGCCGATACCTCTTGATCCACCGGTAACTAATGCATGTTTACGCGGTTTCATAAAACTCCTAATATATCCAAATCAGATTCTTGTGACTATGAAAGAAAACAATGCATAAATTGACGTGAACGATCCGAACATGATCAGCGTCATCCAAAAACTCTTCACTCTGGAGTCCGTCTTCTCCTCAAGAACACGAGATACTATCAGAGCGGAGAATATTAAGCCGAGCGCATATGAAGCCTGAGAGAAAATATTGGTCTCGAAAACAGCATCAGCTATTCCGCCAAAGAAATATAAGATGACAAACGATATCAAGGAGGTTCCAATCATCGAAAGTGTTCCGAATATACAGAACTTTGTAGTAATGAACTTACCTTGCAAAAGAAAAAAAGAAAAAACAAGAGCTGCAACAGCACAAACCAGAGAAAAGGTCATTCCGAAGGCTTGCCCGAAATCTCCGGTGAGCAAAATCCAATTAAGAAGCGATACAAAAGCCAAAGCCGCGATCACGATAATGCCGATTACATATGAAGTCGGTCGTGTGCGAGTCTCAACGGCACCGACCGGGTCTTTGAAGAAGTCACCAAACAACGAACCAAAATTCAAATCCAAATCACTGGTCCTTTTAACGGGAGCTTCAGCAACAGGGGTCGAAGAATCCTCAGAAACGGGAGCAACTTCAGGCTGGGCGGTCACTATCGGCTTATTGCATTCCGAGCAGACCATAGAACCATCCGGAATCTCCTTGCCACAACTAGTACAAAACATATTTCCACCTCCAACTTTTATAACTATCGATCAAATATAATCATATCATATAAATTAAGTTTGTTACAATTTCTCTTATCAAAAACACGTTGAATTATCAATTGACAGGAACCTTTCTTGTGATAAAATTGTAGAAGCGTCGGGGTGTAGCTCAGTTGGCTAGAGTGCTTGCTTGGGGTGCAAGAGGTCGCCTGTTCAAGTCAGGTCACTCCGACCACATTTTTAATTATCTCGGGAACCCTAATCCCGAGATTTTTTTCGCAAAAAAAGCCCTCGACGTTTGCCGAGGGCTTAGTATTATTACGATGCAAAATGATTAGAATTCTCTGGACCGTGAACCCGGACGAGGTCCTTCGTCTTGTCCGCCGGACTCTGAATCGCGTCTCGGCCTTCTGTCATAATTCGGACGTTCTCCACGGCCACCTTGACCGCCTTGACCGTTTCGACGCTCTCGATTAAAGCGATCACCGCCTTCTCTGCGAGGAGCCTCGGCCTGCTCAACGAATCCTTCCGGTTTCTCCATGCAATCGCGCATGGATAGATTGATACGGCCTTGAGCGTCAATTTCGTTAACTTTGACCTTAACGACGTCGCCTTCTTTGACAACATCCTCAACCTTTTCGACACGATGCCATGCCATCTTGGAAATATGTACTAAGCCTTCTTTGCCCGGCAAGAATTCGACAAAAGCACCAAAAGCCATCAGCCTTGTAACAACACCATCGTATGTCGCTCCCACTTCCGGGTCATTAACAATGCCATTGATAATTGCCAGCGCACGTTGTGCCTTATCCTGGTCGGGAGTAGAGATAAAGATCATTCCGCTGTCTTCTATGTCAATCTGAGCACCGGTATCGGCTATTATTTTATTAATAACCTTACCACCGGAACCGATGACTTCACGGATTTTATCGACAGGGATTTGAAGCGAAATAATCCTTGGTGCATACTTTGAAAGTTCTTTTCTGGGTTCCGAAATACAAGGCAAGAGAACTTCGTTAATGATTTGCAAGCGTCCCTTTCGGGTCATCTCGAAAGCCTGACGAATAATCTCGATAGACAGCCCGTCAACCTTGATATCAACCTGAATCGAAGTAATACCTTCAGTTGTACCGGCAACCTTAAAGTCCATGTCGCCAAAGAAATCTTCGATCCCCTGAATGTCCATGAAGACCAAGAAATCATTCTCATCTTCTTCGTTGACGATAAGACCACTGGAAATACCTGCCACCGGTCTCTTAATCGGAACTCCGGCATCCATCAGCGCAAGCGTACTGGCACATACTGAACCTTGCGAAGTAGAACCGTTAGACATTAATATCTCCGAGACTGTACGAATAGCATAAGGGAATTCTTCCTGGCTCGGCAGTACCGGAACCAAAGAACGCTCTGCAAGAGCACCATGTCCGATTTCACGACGTCCCGGAGATCTTGCAGATTTAGCCTCTCCCACAGAATAACCCGGGAAATTATAGTGATGCATATAATGCTTCGAATCTTCGTTATCCAGACCGTCAATGGTCTGTGACATAGAAAGTGGCGCCAATGTACAAGTGGTCAGAACCTGCGTTTGGCCTCTCTGAAAAAGCCCGGTGCCATGAACACGCGGCAGTATACCAACAGCCGCGGATAAAGGACGAATTTGATCTAACGGACGTCCATCGACTCGAACGTGCTCACGGAAAAGATAATCGCGAACGACTTTCTTCTGAAGCTTATACATGGATTCGCCCAAAAATGAGACAGAATCAGGATAGTTTTCTTCCAGATAAGTCTTCACCTTCTCTGTAAGTGCGCCCACCTGTTCATCACGAACACTCTTGTCATCGGATAAGACTGCTTTACGCATGTCATCCCAAGCAAAAGCTTTGATAGTTGAAAATACTTCTTCCGGAATATTCGAGGATTCATAATCAAACTTTTCTTTGCCGATTTCTTGAACAATGCTGTTGATAAAACCGACCAAATCCTTTACAACATTGAATCCGGCTTCGATCGCCGAAAGCATCTTCTCGTCATCGACTTCGTTGGCACCGGCTTCAACCATACATATTTTCTTTTCGGTTGCTGCGAGAGTGACATACATCTGGCTTTCTTCACGCTGAGACTCAGACGGATTAATGATAACTTCATCACCAATCAAGCCAAGAACAACGCCTCCTGTCGGACCATTCCACGGGATATCGGAAATTGAAATGGCAACAGATGTGCCGATCATTGCCGCAATTTCAGGAGAACAATCCTGATCGACCGAAAGAACTAAATTGGATACGGTAACGTCATTTCTCAAATCATTCGGAAACAAAGGACGGATTTGTCGGTCGATAACACGAGACGTGAGAATCGCCTTTTCAGAAGGCCGACCCTCGCGCTTGATATATCCGCCGGGAATCTTGCCTGCCGCATATTGCTTCTCTTCATAATCAACAGACAGCGGGAAAAAATCGATCCCGTCTCTGGGCTTCGTGGAAGCGGTAGCGGTCGCCATAATGACGGTCTCGCCGTAACGAACCAAACACGATCCGTTCGCAAATTGTGCAAGCTTGCCGGTCTCAATAATCAAGGGGCGGCCTGCGAGTTCATAGGTGAAAATCTTTTCCATATAATACCTCCTGGAAAATGTCTTTGCCGGGCGGTAGCTTGTAGATTCAGCGCTCGGATAAAATCAAGCGCTCAACCTACCCTCTACAACCCGTTCATTGTGTATCGCTCTTCATTGAGCTAGTGGATATATCCTAAAAGGGTGGGCACTGCTGCCCACCCTCATAAGCCGATTATGATTACTTTCTAATTCCAAGACGGGCGATAATGGAACGGTAGCGCTCAATATCGATCTTGGTCAAGTAGTCAAGAAGTCCTCTTCTTTGTCCAACCATCATCAGCAAACCGCGACGAGAATGGTGGTCATTGTTGTGCTCCTTAAGGTGCTCAGTTAAGTGGTTGATACGGGCGGTCAAAATTGCAATCTGCACTTCCGGTGAACCGGTATCGCCCTCTTTAAGAGCATATTCCTTGATAATCTCTGCCTTGTTAATCTTGTCCATAATAATCCTCCTTGTTCCTAAAGCACAGTATTCGGGCGGACTGTCCGGAAACCGTGTCAATGGTGATTCCATGGAATTCTAACATAGATGCAGGAGGTTGTAAATGCAAGATATTAAATGGTTCTTTGCTTAACTCCGTGAAAAGTTTAGGTGTGGAACGGTAAAGGGTAAGAAAGATGAAGACGACCTACAGCAAGATAAATCATTATTCGGTATCCTTCAAAGGTTCGAAAGCCTCTGGCTTTC
>Ga0209723_1005983_pt1 | contig 12088 bp, 12 predicted proteins | sample BiotimSIPDNA_2_FD_185750 | JGI IMG/M metagenome (GOLD analysis project Ga0209723, IMG submission 185750) | Anaerobic biogas reactor microbial communites from Washington, USA - Biogas_R2 time_0 SIP DNA (SPAdes) (version 2) | ecosystem: Engineered > Bioreactor > Anaerobic > Unclassified | place... | reverse complement strand
AACGGGAGTGAAATCAAACATATCCTTCATGAGTGGCATATTAGGCCTCCAGCTCCACAATTGGTTGATCTCCCCGAGTCAGGGTGTACTGCCCGCAGCGGCATAGCTGACCAGCCATTCGTCCTGTCAGCACCAGTAGAACTCTTCTTTTTCCCACGGCATCGTTGTACCAGGTGGTCATGGGGTCCATGCCGAGAGCGAAAACCAGTTCCATGTGATCGAGAATGGTTAAACCGTCAGGCAATAGCTGCTCGGCAATAAGGTCGTGTACCGCCTTCCGGAGTCTATTTCCATAGCGCTTAAGATCAGTCGCGATGTTCGTTGCATTGAAATCAAACACCTCGGCAAACAAGGGGTCTCTATCCAGCAGGTCGAGAATGATGTCATTCACGCTCACATATCGGACCTGCCCAAAATCGCCCAGCGACGCCATGTGCTCCGCAAGCCATGTTTTTCCGGAACCTTGAGCGCCTATCAGGCAGCAAAGTGTCCGGCCTCCAACATGGCTTTCGCCGACCAACCCTATGAGCTCATTGAGCGCCTTGGACTGAGCTGGAGTCGCTTTGTCATCTCCAGGCATCGACATACTCCTCCAGCGATTGATGAATCAGTTGAACTTGGTCCGTGCTTCCGTGCCTGTGATATTCACAGTGCCCCTTGGTTGCGAGCTTGTTGACTCCGGCAATCAGCAAGGCGCGGTTGCACATGAAGATGGGGGCAATGGTTCCTTCGTTGATGACCGTGGCTGTTGATGGTGCCCGCCAACCGTTTCCTGATGCGTCGTGGTAGAGCGCATAGCCCAATACTGCCTCGGTGGGGCAGTAGGTCGTCACTGAGTAATTGGATTTCGAAAGCTTCAGACGTCCTGCTTTAACGAGGATTGACCGCACTCGATCTCGAGTTGACTGAGGCATGCGCTCGTATTTGCGTTCCAGGAGCTGATCGAGGTGGTAGAGAGAGAAAACGGCCTCGCCGGTATTCAGGAAGCTGTCTGTAACCAAAAGCGAAAGGGTTTCAAAAAGAATCGGAGTAGTGATGCATAGCTGGAAAAACACCAGATCCTGAACGGCTTCATCATTGCTGCGAATCTTTCGAAACATTTTCAGAAATGGAGTGTTTTTAATCGAGTTGTTCTCGATTTCCAGGAAGCGATATTTCATGTGTTGCCACAGTTTTTCCTTATTGGACTCAGACTTCTGAGGCCAACGTTGGATACAGGAGCTACGCACAGCTTGCGCGTCATTACTCTCCAGTGCGGCATCGAGCAGCATGAGAGTCTCTTCCAGAAGGAATCCGTATCCGATTGTCGAAAACTGCTTATCCATTGAAAGTGCCGCCGGTCATTTAGTGCTCATTGTTTTTGTTTTTGTCTGCTGCGGCACCGCCAGCTTTCACCCACTCGTCGACCTCGCCTTTCTTGAACTTCCAAAGACGGCCCATCCGATGAGCGGGCATACGGTGTTTGTCGATCCATCGGTACACCGTGTCATTGCTGACACCTAGGTATTTGGATATCTCTTCCACCGACAACCATCGGTCTTCGATCTCGGCCATTTCTCCTGCTCCTGCGGTATGCTACGGTTCGCGGTTCCCCGCTCGCCTCAGCCGTACAAAGAGAGAGGGGCGCATCTCTCCCAGTTTCCAACGAATTAGGATACGCTGATCCTTTCCGATTGTCAACCGCAATTTACCGCAGAAACCTGGATTGGTTGGTATTGGATGCCTCGCTGACAGCGTAAATTTCCAGTTTGTGAAGCATGGTCTACATCCAAGTCATGAACCTGCAATTAGGCAAAAAAATCACACATTCAAAGGGTGCAAAGAAACGGCATTGCAACCAAGAACGCCCGGTTGGAATTCTTCCAGCCGGGCAATGATCGAAAGACTTTTTTAGGTCCGTCAAAATATGTAGTACTGGATTTTAATTCAGAAGAGGGAACGACTTTTTTTGAAAGCCCGTCAGAAACGGGCTCGAAATTTATGACATATTGAAGGCACTATTCAACACCTTATGCGAAATTCTGTGTAATGTTGCCGTACCAAACGGAATTGACAAACGTAAAGGTCAGGATGTCCACCGCGTTGCCCGCAGCCGTGAGTGTGGGAGTGGATCCCCCGCGCCACTTTATGGTTGTGCTCCATGTAATGGAGTCTGATCCGCCCGATGATTGTTGGAGGAGGAGCCGGTAGACACCGCCTGGGGTCGGGTTGGAGAAGGTCATGGCAACAGTGTCGCGGTCGAAGATCATATATTGGGTTCCTCCGGCGCTCCAGTCGACCGTAACGGTGTCTGCACAGGTAATCGAGTGTTGGCGGCCGTCGAGGGCCTGGGTGATGCCGATTACCTCCGCTCCTGTCAAAGCGGCGATATTTCCGCCTGCTTTCCGCCCTATGATCCGCTGTTCGTCAACCGCCAGCCGCGGCAGGGGTACTGTCCGACACCGCATAGAGGATCGTATGGGCGTTGAAGGCGGCCTTCTCCACAAAGGCCGACCCGGCGATCATCTGGGCGAAAACGCCGGCAAGTTCCTCGGGATAGAAGTTGTCATCCACCGCATTGCGATAGCCGAGCACAAGGATATTATAGGCCATGAAGCCCGAAGCCGATCCCGCACCGATGGTTGCCTTGGAGACGGTTATGACGGCATTGTTTGTTTCCGATAAAGACACATAGGCGAATTCAGAATCGGCCAGGACGATGCTTCCGGCCGTCACCGAATTGTGAACCGCGTTTCCGGCCGCACTGGTAAAATAAATGTGCAGTGTCCCTGACCAGGTTAACGTCCCCGCTGCCCAGGACAGCGTGCCGTCGCATCCGACAAGGGCGCCTTTATGGTAGGTGATCGCCCTGTCGAGTGAGGCCAGGGCCGGATTCATGGACGCCGTCGTAAAACTCGTCATTCCGGCCGCCCAGGCTGTATGATGATTAGTCCCCACCTTTAAGCCCTCCTTCCAAGACTTTTTTCGTCGCCGAAAATATCTCCATAAATTGCTGGGGGAGATGATCTTTAACCTGATCGGCTTGTTGGATCATTTTTTCTTGTTCTTCCCTCATATGCTTCATATCCATCGCGATGCGCTCGAGGCTTGCGGCGATAGATTCCAGTGCTTCTGTTATTCGTTTAAACATTTTATCTCCTTACATGGGCTGGCCCAGTGAATCCAGCAACACGATCGACGCATAAGACGACAACCCCGTAAGGCTTTCCGTTATGACCAGCGTTACGGACCGGTCCGTCACCTCGCCGTCTCTCGTATATGTGACGGCCGCGTTTGTGGAACTGGAATAATAGAAGCTGAATGACGCCGTTTCATCCTGCGACTCACCGCCATATGAAAGAGTGCCGTTTCCCATGAGCCAGGTAAAAGTAAAACAGTGTCCGGGATTGGCGTTGCGATAATAATTGCCGTATTGATCTTTGATAGATAAATGGATAACCGTCGACGTGTCTGTCCACTCCAGTTCATCATCGTCGACCACCGAGGACAAACTCGATGGGATCGGCGTCGTGAATGACTTGTTGACGTTAAACTCCGTTATCGCCACACAGTTGGGAGGAATCAGCACAAAGCCGATGGCCAGGTGATCGGCTGTGGCTCCCGGAGGACCGGGAATTGTGCCGCCGGCCGAGAAATTTGAGCCCTTGACGACTTCCACGATCCCGTCGGTCCCCACTTGGATGGTGTCGTAACGGAAATAAGTCGTGGACGCCGCATCGAAAGAAACAGATCCGCCGACACTGTCCATCTGGAGATCATTCCGGTCCATGACGATATCCGATCTGTCCATCATCATTCCGCTCAACGCATAGGTGAGCCCGTCGATTCTGAACGTGCCGGGATCGATGGTTGCCTTCATGGAGGCGGGATTTGTCGCTCTGACGGCACAGCCGGTCAGAATGGTGTCGGGTAAAGTCGCCGGTTCAGGGGTGACCGACCCGCCGGCAACAGCCGTCGGCAGCAACACGCCATGCCCCATGATTTCGATTCGTGATTTGTTGCCGCCCGGCAGATTGATCCTGACGGCGTTCCCCGGTTTCAAGTAGACCGGCGTGCTTTCCCAGTTTTCGGGGTACCACGCCTTGATCAAGGTGTTGGAGCCCTGTATTTTGACCCGGCAATAGTGACTTCCCGGATTTACGTCCATGACAATGGCATCGCGCAGCTCCTGCGCCTCTGTGATCTGCCGTCGGACTCGGGTCTTGAGCAGTCTGCCGTTATAGAGCCTCATGACACCACCCAGCCCTCTATTTCATCGAAGAAATACCCGTCACTGCCGGTATCCGCCTTCTTGAATGTCCTTTTGAGGGATGCGACGAATAGATCCAGGTCATCACCGGAATAGGGGTGTGTCACGCGAATGGTGTCGCCGTCCTCATCCTGCAAATGGGCGACTTTCGTTATCGTCACCCTCCGCCTCTGCATCTGAGCGACCATGCCCTCGAAGGACGCCACCGCCACACAATCCGCCACCGAATAGCAGAGAGGGTCATCCACCACCTGCTCGACGACGGCTTTGATTTCGGTCTGATGCTCCTCATCGTTCCATGAACCCTGGACGCTTCTTCTAAGTGAACCCAACGGTGTCGCCCATACTTCGATTTGATAGTTCGCCGTCGAACCCAGAATCATCAAGGCCGGCATAACGGCGAGACCCTCTATAAGCCTGCCCACGGGTTGGGTCCATCCAGCGCCCCATGACAAGACCGCATCGCCTATTTTGTTCCCGACAATGTACAGGGCGATCGAAGCCGCGAGCATGCCGATCAAATTCGGCGCCTTCATGTAAACCGTGCAGAATTTGTAGTCGTCGCCGGCGGCGCATTCCTCGATGTGCTCATCCACGCCGCCCGCCAGCTGGAAGGGGATGCTTGTCGACGTTTCGAGGGCAACCAGACGGGGGGAGAGGCATCTTCTGCTTTTATCATCGGAGTACCAAACGACATGATCCGCCTTGCATCCCCACCAGCCGAGCGTACCGGAAAGCTGCGTGATGCGTTCCTCGGCGTACTGGACCGTCGTAAAGTCCATTTCCTGCCCACGCACCGTGACCCGATTGGTAAAGTCAGAATATTTGTCGTCCGGGGAATATTTGATCAGCTTTGTGTTGTCGTTGTAAATGTGATCTATAGCTGCCGCGTTGCTGATCCGCCGCGCATGGGCCTTGCCGTCACAGTCGAACCGGAAGTAATAACCGAACCGCTCGCAGACCTGGGTGATGATTTCATCGAGCGTGCTTTCGATCCACTGCATTTGGAGTCTGGTCTCCCCGGCAAAAGCGGGAAGATTGATGTCCTCCAGCGTCATATTGGCCAGATCGATTAGCAAATCCGTGAGGATGTCCCCGGGTAGGTTGTTGTATACCTCCGTCGCATAGACATGGCCGTGCTGCCACAGACACCGCTGGTCCTCGGCCGTCACCTGCATAATGGGGTATTCCCCCCGCTGGAAATCCAGGGAGGTTCCCGTAACGAAAAAGATTCCAGCGTTCTGCCAATAGTCGGCACCACCGATTTTTTCACCCCATCTCAGAACAAGCTTGCGCCCCTTTTTGAGAATGGGATTCAAGAGACTGGACAAATTGTATGGGTCGAAGAGATGCCCGTGACTAACCGAAAACGACAATGCGGCGGGCTGCCCGCTAATTGTCTGTTCCGTTGCAACCTCGCCTGCGATGTAGGGGGACAGATCCACGGTGGAGCCGTCCTTGTCCCACTTGATGCTTCTCTCGCCCTCTGTGTCCTCGTGCGTCCAGAAAACATAGACGGAGGTCGAAGACCCGGGCTCGACGGCTGCTGCCGCGTCGTAATCGAGGAATCCTTGTACGAGACTTCCTACCTCGGAAAACGACCAGCCGCCGCCGGGATTTGTGCCGATCGAGTAAGATGCCTGCCGAATATAGCCGTTTGCTGAAAACATGATGACACCTTGCGGGTTTTTACCTCCATAAACTCCAGCATCTCCGACCATGATCATGTCATTGGCGTCATCGTAAGCGAGCTGTGATGGTGAAGCCAGCTCCTTGCCGTCAGCCGTGAACCCGGCGATATTGTTGTTGGAGAACAGGCTCCAGGTCTTCGAGATCGTGTCAAAAACGGCAACTCCGTAGGAGGTGTGAGTCATGGCAATCCGTCCATCCTGCAATAAAGACGGCCGCCCGAAATAATGGTCGTCACTGCTGCAATAGGAAGGACGATGCAGGGTGATCGTTTCCGCCGAAATGTCTATTTCCGCCAAACCGCGGAAACCGCTTTGGTCGTAACCGCTTGTGTACTTGCACATGCCTGCATAGATATTCCCATTGTAGACAAACGGCTTCGTCAGCCCGTAATAGGGGAAATCGATGTCGCCGCTCGTCCATTTAACGATCAAGGCGCCGGTTTCGAGATCGAATACCAGCATGGCGCCGGGCCACATGCCGGTCGAACAGCTCAAAACGATGTAGCCGCTGTCTATATCGACCCACATCCCCCCATGCAGGCTGTAACTAACCCCGTATGCTTCCGTATCATCGATATCCGTATAATTGAAAATTTCATGAAACTCCGGTGACGATTCCGTGAGATCGATATAGCCGACGCTGACCTTCGGATGCCATACATAGGTATCTACCAGACAGAGGTAAACCCGCAAATTCGCGGCATCGACCTGACAATGATGAAAGGATCCGTAATGTGCCGAAATGCTGTGAGTTACATTCTGCGTGAATCCATACGCGACGTTCGTGTCGCAGTAGTAGTTGGTGATCGTGTTCGCCTCTCCGTCGAGAACCCATAGCCACCTCCCCGAGCTTCCAACGTGGGCCGCCGTGATTGCTATGAGGTGCCCGTCATGAACATGGTTGCAGTACCATACGTGCTCGGTGGCCGATATTCCGCCGCAGATGACGGCCGGAAATCCCGGCGTTGTCGAGGCGTCCCAGTACTGATCGACCGTCCAGGTGTCCACGTCGATCTTTACGACACATTGCAGGCCTTTTGTGCCACTGCCGTTGTGAATATTGACCGCGTACAGCTTCCGGTTCGTTGAATCCCATGAGAGCTCAACCGTCGTATCGCCGGTCGGCCAGCCCGTTGCCGTGTCGTCCATGTGGAGGGCCCCGACCTTTCTGGTGAAGATCATATTCATCTGATTCGCCGTTTTTTGGACCGCGACGGGATGACCCCCGACCTCACCGTAGCCGTCGTAATTGGTGACCTTGACCGCGGCGGTCCACGTCGTTCCTCCATTCGTGCTAACCGAGTAATAAATGTTGGTCAGTTGCTCGCCACCCGGGCCGGTGCTCTCGAGGACATCGAACCAAAGCCAGAGATCGCCGGTCGTGATCTTGATGATGGATGGGTTGCTCAGGCGCCAGGTGGATGTCAGGTCGGCGATGCTCAGGGCCGCTTCCGCTGACCAGGTGACGAAATCGCTGGAGGTCCTCTTATACAGATAGTAATTCGAGCCGCTTTTCTTTCCGTAAACCAGCAGGTAGGAATTCGCTCCAAGGGTCTGCACCCAGGGATCGGACGTGAACGTGTCGTGACTCCAGGTGGCGATCTCGGCATTGCCGACGGCCGCCCCCGTTACGGTGACGATCCGGCGGATAAGCCGATAGAGGTGAGAGACAGCGTCGTTGACGAGATAGACCAGTCCGATATTGCCGCCGGTCAACTCGCAGATCGAAACGCTTACCATGATGCGGGAGGTGTCCGTGTAGAGCTCGATGGTGACAGGCGTGAATTCCCGGCGTTCGGTATCGGTGTAGACATATTTTATGCCGCAGTCTCCGTCCGCATCGGGGCCATAGCAATAGGCGATGCAGAGCCGGCCTGACGAGTGGGAGATGATATTGGCGCCGTACTCGTTAAACGTCTCGGAAGTGAGAAATGTGCCGTCGAAGGGGATGTCTTCACTGCGCTGTGACGAGGTGATCTCCACCAGGGGATGCCTGGAGGGGTTGTCCTGGGCGGCGGCCAATTCGGCATCGAGGGTCAGGGACATCAGGTTACCTCGCTTAAGATGAGGAGCGTCATGGTCACGTTCTGCCGCCATGATCCCGCGCCCGTGCCGTACCCGCCCAGGAAATAGTCCCCGTCCAACCGCGTCATCTCGACCGTGTAGGTTTTTGCCGAAGGCGTCCCGTCCAGCGTCGGGTCAAACTCAAGGGGCGCGTCAGCCGTAAAGAACGTCTCGAACTGCGACCACATCGCAGCGGGCATGGCGTTCCAGGACAACGAGAGTTCCTTTCCGACGATGGACGTTCCCCAGGAAAAATACGCCACTCCTTCGTAGGTCTGCACTGCGGTGCAGGATTTATCTTCGCGGATCACCGTCATGCTCCCCGGCAGAAGGCTGAAGGTATAGGAGGTCACGCCGTCGTTCAGGATCATGAGTGCCTCCGGATCACCCGTTCGCAGGTCTGCTCGATTTCGCGGCGCAACTCCGCAGCCAGCATTTTGTCCGTGTCTCCACTGATGGTGAGAGGAACGCTGATCGACACGTTCCCTCGGCCCGCGATACTGTTGCCGTCGTCCATGGGTGTCACGCTGCCGCTGCGACCGGCCATCATGAGGAATTGCCGGTTGCCGATCGACAGGAGTTCCGGGATGCCGCGCTCGTTGACCTCGTACATTCTGCCAGGGGACACGGTGCCGCCTTGCGCCTTGCCGCCGCCGAAGAGCGAGAAACCGCCCAGGTATGAACTGATGCCGCTGAAGATCGGACCGGTGATGTTCTGATAGATCATCATGCGCAGGAGGTCCTTGATCATGCTGTTGATCATGTCGCCGAAGGACGCCTTTCCCTCCAGGGCGAAGTCGGTTATAGCGTCCGCCGAATCACGGCCCCACCCCTCGATCGTCTGCTGCAGCTTCTTGAAGTTGTCTTCGCCGTCTTTCAAGGTACTGTCCAGATCCTCTTTTGCCTTCTTCATCACCTTGCCGTACTGCTCCTGCGACAGTACGCCCCGATCCAGCAGGCCGTTCAGTCGTTGCATTGTCTCGGCATATCGGTCGTGCGGGGTTTTTATGTCCTCGAGGATCTGCTTTAGTTGCTCCTTGGCGTCTATGTCGCCGAGGAGGGCCTCGGCGGATGCGAGTTGATCGGCGGTCGCCCCTTGTAAGGTCAGACGATACAGGGAGGCCTCCGTCGCCGTCATGTTGAAGGTCTCGGCCTGGAGTTTCAGCACCTCGATCTCGGCGTCGATGGACTTTTGGTTTGCCTTTTTTGCCTCTTCCTGCTCGATTAGGCTGCGGGTTGCATCGAGCTCCTGCGCCAGAGCGATCAGTTTTACCTTTTGCTCATCCGAAAAGTTCCTGTATGCGCCTTTCTCGACTTCCCATCGGACCTTTTCCTCTTCGGTAGTGGCCCTTATAAGGTCGCGCTCCTTCGCCATGGAATCGACGGCCTGCCCGCCCTCGGTTTGCTGCTTACTCAGTTCGGACAACGAATCTATTTCCCGGGCTAACAGGATGATCTTTTCCTTCTGTTTGGATGTAAAATCCTTGTACGAGCCCTTGGCGATCTCCCACCGCGCTTTTTCTTCTTCCGTGACGGCGCCGATCAGGTCGCGCTCGCGGGTCAGGGACAGTATGGCTTCCGTGGCCGGATCTTTCTTCGCTGGTTGAGGCGTTTTTGTCGTGGTTTTTGTGGGAGGCTTCGCCGGCAGCAAATGGGATTCAGCCTTCGGCGCCTGCAATTCGGCGAGTTCGTCTTCGAGTCTCTTTTTTTCTTTCGTCGCGTTGTCGATGAGGCGTTGATAGTATTTCTGGTTGCCGCTGAACGGATAATCTCGTTTCTGTTCCAGATCGAATATTTCTCCGGCCTTTTTCGCGATCCTCTCTTGCAGATTCTGGATGCGGGCCGCTTCCGTATTGTTCTTTTTCAGCCAGGCGTTCAGCTCTTCGGCGTTCATCGTGGCGAATTCGAAGAAGTCGAGACGCCCGCTTTTCACGGCGGCCCAGCCCTGGAGCGACTGGCCGATGTTCCCGATTGCTTTGGTCGCCCGGGCGGCCAGAGAAATGATCTGCGTGAAAAGCTCGACGATGCCGGAACGGTTCTGATCGATCGCCTGGGCGAGGTTGGCGATCTCGCCCGCGATGGATTTCGTGCCCTCGGCGGAGCGATCGGAGTCGCTCACGAGGCGGCCGAAAACGGTCTTGAGATCCGTCATGGCTTGCTGAATCGTCGGCTGCATCTTCGAGAATTCCTCGTCGATTTTTCCTGCCGACGCGGCGAAGGCCTTGACCATGATTTCAGAGGTGATTTTTCCTTCAGTGGCCATTTGGCGCAGGCCGCCGACATCCGTGTGGAGGTAGTCGGCCAGCATCTTGGCGATGCGGGAGCCGTTCTCCATGATGGAATTGAATTCCTCGCCCCGTAGCACGCCTGAGGCCATGCCCTGGGACAGCTGGATGATCCCGTTGGTCGCCTCCTGCTGTGTCGCCCCGGAGATGACCATGGCCTTGTTGAGGGTTTCGGTGATGCGGAGGAGGTCGCTTTGGCTTGTCCCCATGGTCTCCGTCGCCTTGGCGAACCGGGCATAGAGATCGACCGAGGAGGAATAAGAGCTGTGAGATCTCAGGGACTGCTGGTAGAGCCCTTCCTGAACCGCCTTCAAATTGTCCGAGGAGGTCGTGACGAGTTTCAGCTTGTTGTCCAGCAGCGTGTAGTCATCGGCTATACCAAGAACGGTTTTGGCCAGCATCCCGGTCACCGTCGCCGCGGCGAGGGCCTTGACCCGGAAAGACATGAGACCGGCCGTGCCGGCGTTGAACGACTTCTTGGCGGTTTCCATCCCCTTGGCCATGCCCTGGGCGTTGGTGACCACGGCGTCGCGCGCCTTTTTCATGTCTGAAGCAAACTGGGCGTGCCCGGCGGAAAGCTCCGCTCGAAGCGCCCCTATGGATTCTGCCATTGTCTCTTACCCATGTTTTTTAAGGCGTTCTTCATACGGGCTTCCATGTCCGCGTGATCGACTTCACGCCTGACAAGCAGGCTCTCCAATTTCGGCATCTTCTTGGCCCGCGACAGGTTCGCCGTGAGCCACGCCGATGCGCTCCGTCCATCGGCCAAGGCGGAGACGGCCTGGCGGGTCAGATAGGGTGTCAGTCTCCAGAATTCTCCCGGAGAAACGCCGGACATAACCGCATTATGAAACGCCGCCATGACCCACCCGCTTTTTGGTTTTTTTTTACGCTGCGACCTTCCTCGTTCGGTATTCCCTCGGGTCCGAAATACGCCCACTGAATCGCCGTCTGAACCGCCTTGGCGAATGGAACGAGCGGTGGGGAGAGGTCCATGATGCGCTCGGCGTTCATCTCCGGGTGCCTGTCGCGCAGACCGATGGCGGCGATCACCGCGATCACGTCCGGGTCAAACAGGTTCGGGCTGTCGCCGTATTTTTGTTCGATTTCGGACAATGCCCGCCAGGTGAACTTCAGGACGTAATCGTGCCCGCCGATATGGATCATTTTCTCTCCAGTCAGAATGTTCATGTTATGCCCAGGTGACCTCGTCCGTGATTCTGATCGTGATCGAACCGTCGATCTTGCCGTCCACCGCCCCGGAAGAACTGAGCCCGAGGACGTAACCCTTGAAGGTGGCCGTCGAGGAGTCCGAGTAGGTGATCTTGAAATCCTTCTCCGTCCGCGCCTTGCGTGCCGCAATGACCGCCTGCTGCCCGTTATCCGACGGTTCCCAGTTGATGGACAGGGAAATGGATCCTTCATCGGGCAGCCCCATCAGGAATTCCTTCGCCGTCGACCCGAGATGGGTCGTGTCGATCTCGGAGGCCGTGCCGTCCGGGCCGCCGAAGTCGGTGACCTCACCGATTTCCGTCCACGTGACAGGTGTGGCCAAGGCCGCGTCTGTATTATCTGTAATCGTTTTTCCGGTCGAGTCGAAGTTCACGGCAAACGTGTCCGTGGTGACGTGACTGACGATGCACACCTGGCCGTTGATATCGCCCGCATCATCACCCCCGAAATTGGACAGGGTCACGATGTCGCCGTTTGCCAGGGCGTGAGCCGCCGATGTCAGGATCGTGGGGTTGCCCAGTGCAATGGCCGTGATCGTTTCGGCCCCGCCGGATCCGGTCCCCATT
>Ga0209723_1005974_pt1 | contig 12100 bp, 6 predicted proteins | sample BiotimSIPDNA_2_FD_185750 | JGI IMG/M metagenome (GOLD analysis project Ga0209723, IMG submission 185750) | Anaerobic biogas reactor microbial communites from Washington, USA - Biogas_R2 time_0 SIP DNA (SPAdes) (version 2) | ecosystem: Engineered > Bioreactor > Anaerobic > Unclassified | place... | reverse complement strand
CTAATATATGTGGTTCAAAAAAAATATTTTTTATGATATAATTAATATATAAAATTAATATATTTTTATGATAAAAAAACAAACTTCAAAATCAAAAAAAAGAAAAATAAAAGTGGCTGTAAGTGGATATTTTAATCCTCTTCATGTAGGTCATTTAGAAATGATTGAAAAAGCTAAAAAATTGGGCGACAGTTTGGTGGTTATTGTAAATAATGATAAACAAGTGAAATTAAAAGGGAGAGTTCCTTTTATGAATGAAAAAGACAGAGTAAAAATTATAAAAGCTTTAAAAAATGTAGATGAAGTTTTTCTATCTATTGATAAAGATAAAACAGTTTGTAAATCTTTAAGCAAAGTAAAACCAAATATCTTTGCTAATGGTGGGGACAGAAAAAATTTAAATGATGTTCCCGAATATGATATTTGTCAAAAATTAAATATTAAAATGGTTGACGGATTAGGAAAAAAAATAAGATCCAGTTCAATCTTAATAGCCGATGCTAACAAAAAGAAAAAATAGAAAAAAGAAATTTTATTTATTTTTTAGAAACATAATTTTACTGTTAATGTTAGTTTCTTTTTTATTTGTTTTAATGTATTTAAAAGGAGTAAATTCTTCTGCTGGTAGTGGTAATGATAAAACCTTTGTTATCACTACTGGACAATCGGTTGATGATATAGCTGAAAATTTAAAAAATGAAAAATTAATAAAATCAAAATTTATTTTTAAAATATATACTAAATTATCAGGAAGTCAACTTTTTTTTCAACCAGGATCATATAATTTAAATTCAACTATGAACATCAAAGAAATTGTTTATAATATGACTAAAAAGACATTTTTAAAACCAGAAGAAAAATTAACTTTTATTGAAGGTTGGAATTTGAATGATTATACCAGTTTAATAAAAAAGCATAACTTTAATAATGCTAATGATTTTTCAGAATTAGTTGGAGAAGTAATGTTGGATTATAGAACGGTTGGAAAAGATAGTTATCCTTATGATTATTCGGTTGATTATTCTTTTTTGGAAGATAAGCCTAAATACTATGGTTTAGAGGGTTATTTATTTCCTGATACTTATAGATTTTTTACTGATGCTACTGCTGATGATATAATTAGAAAAATGTTAGATAATTTTGATAAAAAACTAACAGCTAAAATGAGAAAAGATATTAGTTCCCAAAATAAAACTATTTACGAGATTATTACTATGGCTTCTATTATTCAAAAAGAAGTTCAAAGTGAAAATGATATGAAAATAGTTTCGGGTATTTTTTGGGATAGAATAGATAATGGCCAAGCTTTAGAATCATGTGCTACTTTAGCTTATATATTAGGCGAGAATAAAAAGCAATATTCCTATGAAGATTCTAGGGTTGATTCTCCTTATAATACTTATATCAATCGTGGTCTACCACCGGGACCAATTTCTAATCCGGGGTTAAAAGCTATTGAAGCCGCCACTTATCCAGAAAAAACAGACTATAATTATTTTTTAACCAATACTGAAACTGGTGAAACTATTTTTAGTAAAACTTATCAAGAACATTTAATTAATAAAAATAAGTATATAAAATAGTTATTATGAGTGAAAAAATGAAAAAAATATTATTTATTTCTGTAGCTGTAATTATAGTAATAGTAATAATTGTTTTTTTTATTTTTAAAAATAAAAATAAAAAGAAGTCAGAGATTATACCTCCAACTATTAAAGAATCATCTAATAATGTTAATACTAATCAAACAAGTACCGGAGATTCAATTCCGTCTTCTAGATTAATAGGTGGATTACCAACTAGTGATGATAAGTTAGGCATCAGTTTTTCGGGTAGTGAAGATAATAATTTAATAGAGTATATTTCTTTTTTAGATTTTTATAAAAAAAATGTTGATGATATTAATTTTAATGTTCCAAATTATGAATTACCGATTAATATAAAAACGGATGTGGTTAATTATTATGATATTTCTAGAAAAATAGATATTGATTCTTTAGTAGATTTTTTAAATAATAATGGTTTTGCAGTAGTAGATGATTCTTCTTTTGGTAAAAATTTTTATGATGTATATGATGGTCTATATAAACAACAAATTCCTTTATTAATTACTTCTGATTTTTTAGTCTATCATTATCAGCAAACATTAAAAGAAATTTTCAAAAACATAGAGAAAAATTTGTTTTATTTTAATTTATGGGATATTAATAAATATTTATATGAAAATGCTAAAAATAGATACGAAGAAAATTTAAAAGAAATTGGGGATGTTAATGATCGAGTTTTAGAAGCTCAGAGATTAGCTGCTGCTTATTTTGCTGTCTCATTAAAATTATTAGAACCAACTACTTCTCAAATTAATACTAAGAAAAATTCTGATGACGATTATCTTTTTAGTTCTTTTGAAGCCGATAAATATTCTTTTTCTATTCCCGATTATTTAAAAGTTGATGTTGAAAAAGAAGTATTATTAATAAAGGAAGGAAAAGCGACAATTAAATCCCCGGTATTATTATATGATAGAAATTATCAAGATTTTATTATTCCTAGCGAATATAAAAGTAATGCTAAATTAAATAATTTTTATTTAGCTACTAAGTGGTTGTCTTCTAATTTTCCTTTGTATTATAAAAGTGTAGAATGTTCTGATTGTTCTTTGGATTTTGATGATTGGAGAATAAGTATAATTTCTTCTTCTTTTATATCTCAAGATTTATTTAATAATTATCAATTAAAAAATAATTGGGCTCGAATTTATAAAACTTTAGCCTTTTTTAAGGGATTAAGGGGGGACTTAACTTATGTTCATTATAGAGATGCTTTAACTTTTTTATTTGGTGAAAATTATGATATAAAAAATGTATTTAGTGATCAAAATCCAGAAGCAGTTAATAATTTATATAAACTTAGAAATAAAGTTTTAGAATATAGCTTTTTAGATATTGAAGGCGGCCTAGACAAGACAGTTAAAAATAAATTAGGAGTTAAAATGTTAACTGATTTTTATTGGCCTAATGATTATATTTTTAATGAATTATCTTATCCTAATGTTTCCGATTATCAAGGGGAATCTCCGGCTAAAAATAATATAACTTTTTGTAAAATAAAAGAAGGCGTTTATCGTTGTAACGGTTTCTCTTTAGATGTTTTGGCCTTGATTGATGAAAATAGTGTGTCGGGTAATGATTATTATACTGAAAATACTAAGTATAATAATTATTCCAATCAAATGTCTTCCATTAAATCACAAATATCTCAATTTTCAAATATTTGGCATTATAATAATTATTGGAAAACATTAAATATAATAAAAGAATTTTTACAAAATGATAAAAATGAAATGCCTATTTATGCTAAAACTTCGGAATGGAAAAGACAAGAATTGTTTTCAGCTATTGGTTTTTGGGTTAATTTACAATTGCCGGCTGATACTTTAGATATTTATCAAAAGAATCAAGAACTATCAACCATCGTTGATAATAATTTTTTAAACTATAATTATATAGAACCAAATTTGAATTTAATCAATGAACAATTATCAAATATTAACATGATAATTGAAATGTTTAAATTATTAAAGATAGGTGATGAATTAAAATCAGTTTTAAATGATTTAGAATACTTAAAATCAAATTTAACCAGAACTAAAGAAATTATGATTAAAGAATTAAATTCAGAAACATTAAATAATTCTGATGTTAAATTTATTGCTTTATTTGGCAGAACCTATAAATTAAATAAGGCTGGTAATAAGATTTTAAGTATTGAAGGGGCTAATAAAAAAACAGTAAAGTATGATATTAATAAAATAAAATTAAAAATGATAATTTCTAAGGTTAATGGGCAGGAATTTTTATCTGTTGGTCCCGTTTTTAGCTATATAGAAAGCCATTAATACCTGTGGATAAAGTCCCCTAAAACTGTGGATTGACAAAATATATTTATTATTATATTATATAGGCATAAAAACTTAATCTTAATATAAAGTGATTATTTATATTAAATAAACTTTTAAACAGCTAGGAAACCAAGCCTGATGTGGTGTTGGCAATTTTTTTGCTGGTTTTTTGTTTCTTTGTTAATTATTTACAAATTAATTCATATAAACAAGTTAATTCTTGTTTGCTAAATTTATGTCTAATTCTTTTACTGTAAAAAATTATATTAAAAATAGCGAACGTCGATATTTTACTAATTTTAAAGAAATCATGCCCGTTCCCGATCTTATAGAATTACAAAAAGATTCGTATAGATGGTTTTTAGAAGAAGGTCTAGCTGAACTATTTGATGAGATTTCTCCTATCGGTGACTTTAATAACAGAGAATTGGAACTTTCTTTTGAAGAATATTATTTAGATAAACCCAAATTTAATGAAGTTGAAAGTCGAGAAAAAAATATAACTTATGAAGCCCCTCTAAGAATAAAAGCTATTTTAAAAAATAAAAAGAATGGACAAGAAACATCTCAAGAAGTTTATTTAGGTGATTTTCCTTTAATGACTGATAATGGAACTTTTATCATCAACGGAATTGAAAGAGTAGTTATTTCTCAATTAATAAGAAGTGCTGGGGTCATGTTCACAGCCGAATATATTAGAGGGAAAAAATATTATGGAGCTAAAATTATCCCAAATCGTGGAGCTTGGTTAGAAATAGAAACCGATGTTAATAAAGTTATTTGGGTAAGAATAGACCGTAAAAGAAAAGTAGCGGTTACTTCATTACTTCGAGCTTTTGGTTACGAATCAGATGAAGAATTGAAAAAATTATTTAAGAATGTTGATATTATAAAAAACGATGATGAAATAACATATATTGATGCTACTATAAATAAAGATATTGCTAAAAATCAAATAGAAGGATTTCAAGAAGTTTATCGTCGAGTTCGTCCCGGTGATATGGCTGATGATAAAAATGTAAAACAAATAATTGAAAATATGTTTTTCCGTTTTGATCGTTATGATTTTGGTCGAGTTGGTCGTTATAAATTAAATCGTCGTTTTAATGAAAATTTACCTATAAATAAAGAAAATAGAATACTAAGAAAAGAAGATTTATTAAATATAGTTCGTGAAGTTATTCGTTTAAATATTACTAAAGAACCAGAAGATGATATAGATCACTTAGGTAATCGTAGAGTCAGAGCTATTGGAGGTTTAGTTCAAAATCGTTTAAGAGTTGGATTGGCTCGTATGGAAAGAATTATTAAAGATAAAATGAGTGTAGCTGATATTGATTCTCTTTCTCCTAATAAATTAATTAATGCTCGTCCGGTAATAGCTGTTATTAGAGAATTTTTTATGTCTTCTCAACTTTCTCAATTTATGGACCAAACCAATCCTTTAGCTGAATTAGAACATAAACGAAGATTATCAGCTATGGGTCCAGGAGGTCTTACCAGAGAAAGAGCTGGATTTGATGTTCGTGATGTACACACTACTCACTATGGACGTATTTGCCCGATAGCCACTCCAGAAGGGCCTAATATTGGTTTAGTCGGTCACTTGGCTAGTTATGCTCGTTTGAATTCTTATGGCTTCTTAGAAGCTCCGTATAGAAAGGTTATAAAAAATAAAAAGAAATCAGTTGTAAGCGATGAAATTGTTTATTTAGACGCTTTTGAAGAAGAAAAATATATAATCGTTGATGCTACTGTTCCATTAGATAATAATAATTGTTTCATGGTTGAAAAATATCCAGCTCGTCGTGGGGGAAATCCGGAAACAGTTGAAACTAAAGATATTGATTTTGTAGGCATAGCTCCGAATCAAATAGTTTCTATTGCTACTTCTCTTATTCCATTTATGGAACACAATGATGGACAAAGATCTTTAATGGGAACAAACATGCAACGTCAAGCAATTCCTTTAATAAATGCTGAAGCTCCGATTGTTGGTACTGGAGTTGAAACTATTGCGGCCAGGGATTCGGGACATATAATAATAGCCGAAGATGATGGAGTTGTTACTAAGGTTGATGCTTCCAATATTGAAATTACAAACAATAAGGGTAAAATTAAAAAATATAGTTTAACAAAATTTTTAAGATCAAACTTCTTGACCTGTATTAATGAAAAACCAATCATTAATTTAGGTGATAAAATTAAGAAAGGGCAAGTATTAACTGACGGTCCAGCTATTTCTAATGGAGAGTTAGCCCTGGGTAAAAATGTTTTGGTAGCTTTTATGACTTGGGACGGATATAATTATGAAGATGCTATAATTATATCAGAAAGATTGGTAAAAGAAGATGTTTATTCATCTATTCAAATAGAAAATTATACAATTGATGTTCGTGATACAAAATTAGGCCCAGAAATTATAACTAATGATATTCCTAATATTTCTGAAGAAAAATTAAAAAATTTAGATGAAGATGGAATTATTAGAATTGGAGCCGAAGTTTCTAGTGGTGATATATTAGTTGGAAAAATTACTCCTAAGGGAGAAACTAAATTAAGTGCCGAAGAAAGATTGCTTCGGGCTATTTTTGGAGATAAAGCTAAAGATGTTAGAGATTCTTCTCTATATTTAGAACATGGTGAACATGGTAAAGTTATTGATGTAAAAATTTTTTCTCGTGAAGATGGAGATAAACTAGAAACTGGAGTTTTAAAATCAGTTCAAGTATCAGTAGCTAATTTAAGAAAAATTCAAGTCGGTGATAAATTATCTGGTCGTCATGGAAATAAAGGAGTTATTTCTAAAGTAGTTCCAATAGAAGATATGCCCTTCATGGAAGATGGAACTCCTATTGATGTTATATTATCTCCTTTAGGTATCATTTCTCGTATGAACTTTGGTCAATTATTAGAAACTCATATGGGATTAGCTGCTCAAAAACTTGGTTACAAAGTGGCCACTCCAGCTTTAAATGGTATTACTGAAGAACAAATTAAAGAAGAATTAAAAAAGGCTGGATTCAATGAAGATGGTAAGGTTACTTTATACAATGGTAAAACTGGAGAAGTTTATGAAAATAGAGTTACAGTTGGATACAAATATGTATTAAAATTAAATCACATGGTGGAAGATAAAATTCATCAAAGATCTATTGGTCCTTATTCTTTAATAACTCAACAACCTTTAGGGGGAAAAGCTCAATTTGGAGGACAAAGATTTGGAGAAATGGAAGTTTGGGCCTTGGAAGGTTATGGAGCCGCTCATACCTTACAAGAAATTTTAACAATTAAATCAGACGATGTTCCGGGAAGAAGTAAAGCTTATGAAGCTATTATTAAAGGTGAAGAAATTCAAAAACTAAACGTTCCTGAATCGTTTAATGTTTTAATTAGAGAATTAAAGGGATTGGGATTAAATGTAAATTTATTAGGTGGCAATCCTGATATTAATGAAGAAGAGGAAGAAGAAACTAAACAAGAAGTAGATAAAATAAATAATGCTGATCAATCAATTTATGATGATTCATTACCAATAAAGGAAACTAAAGAATAATAATAATTTTTATAATATAAATAATTTAATTCATATGTTAAATCCCATAAAAACAAGCGATTTTGATGCCATCAAAGTAACCTTGGCTTCACCCGAAGATATTTTATCTTGGTCAAAAGGAGAAGTTACTAAACCGGAAACCATCAATTATCGAACTCAAAAACCAGAAAGAGACGGATTATTTTGTGAAAAAATATTTGGCCCAGTAAAAGACTGGGAATGTTCTTGTGGTAAGTATAAAAAAATAAGATATAAAGGAGTTATTTGTGATAAATGCGGAGTTGAAGTTACTAGAAGTATTGTTCGTCGAGAAAGAATGGGACATATAGCTCTACAAGTTCCTTGTTCTCATATTTGGTTTTTAAAAGGTTTATCTTCAAAAATAGGTTTAATTCTTAATTTAAGTATTCAATCTTTAGAAAAAGTAGTATATTTTGCTAATTTTATAGTTACTGATGTTGATGAAAAATTAAAGAATGAAACATTAGAAGTTATTAAAAAAGAATATAAAGGTAAGAAAAAGAATATTGAAAATGATTTACAAAGAAAAATAGAAGAAATAAAAAAAGAAAAAAATGAAATAAAAGAAAAAGAAGGAAAAGAAAAAACTGATAAAATAATTAATGAAAGAATTGCTTTAGCTAATAAAGAAAAAGAAGAAAAAGATAAAAACTTAGATACTGATTATGAAATTGTTAAGAAAGAATTAAAAGATTTAAAACCACTTTTAATTTTAACCGAACAAGAATATCAAAATTTAAGTTTAAAATTTGGCCATTTATTTGAAGCTGGTATTGGAGCTTCAGCTGTTCAAGAATTATTAAAGAGAATAAATTTAGAAAAAACTATTAAAAAATTAGAGGAGAAAATAGATTCAGTTGTTGAAACTAAAAAAGATAAAATTGTTAAAAGATTAAAATTATTAAAAAATTTAGCTAAAAATAATATTCGTCCAGAATGGATGATTTTAAATGTTATTCCAGTTATTCCACCCGATTTAAGACCGATGGTAGCTCTAGATGGAGGTCGTTTTGCTTCTTCTGATTTAAATGATCTTTATCGTCGAGTAATTAATCGTAATAATCGTTTAAGACAATTAATAGAATTAAATGCTCCGGAAGTTATTTGTAGAAATGAAAAAAGAATGTTACAAGAAGCAGTAGATTCTTTAATTGATAACTCAGCTCGTAATAGTAAAATGGTGGCTGCTTCTACCGGACAAAAACGACAATTAAAATCTTTGGCCGATTCTTTAAAAGGAAAGCAAGGTCGTTTTAGACAAAATTTATTAGGAAAACGTGTTGATTATTCTGGTCGTAGCGTAATTGTTATTAATCCTAATTTAAATCTTGATCAATGTGGTCTACCTAAAATAATGGCTTTAGAATTATTTAAACCCTTTATTATAGCTGAATTAATTAAAAGAGAAGTTGTTCATAATGTTAGAAGTGCTTCTCGCTATATTGAAGCTGGTCATGATGAAGTTTGGGATATTTTACAAAAAATAGTTGATGAAGCTTATGTTTTATTAAATCGGGCTCCCACCCTTCACCGTTTAGGTATTCAAGCTTTTAAACCAATATTAATAGAAGGAAAAGCTATTCAAATTCATCCTTTAGTTTGTACAGCTTTTAATGCTGATTTTGATGGGGATCAAATGGCTGTTCATGTTCCTTTGACCAAGGAGGCAGTAGCCGAAGCTAGAGATATAATGTTATCTTCTCATAATCTTTTAAAACCAGCTACTGGAGAACCTATAGTAGCTCCTAATCAAGATATAGTTTGGGGAGTCTATTATATAACCTTACAAGATCCGCTTAAATCAGAAAAAGAAATGAAATATTTTTCTGATGAACAAGAAGCTCTATTGGCTTATGATTATAAATTAATAAAATTACATGAGGGAATAACGGTCTTAATAAATCAAGAAAAAACAATAACTACCGTTGGTCGTATAATTTTTAATAAAATTATTCCAGAAAAATTACGATATATAAACGAAGTGTTTACTAAAGGTAAAATAAAAAATTTAATTAAAGATTGCTTAAATATTTATGGAGAAGAAAGAACGGTTAAATTTATTGATGATTTAAAAAATTTAAGTTTTAAGTATATAACCAGAAGTGGTCTTTCTTGGGGTTTTGGTGATTTGCCAGAATTACCAATAAAAGATAAGTTAATTGAAGAAGCTAATCATCAAGTTGATCAAATAAAGGAACAATTTGAAGATGGATTATTAACTGATAGTGAAAGATATAGTAAGGTTATAGAAACATGGACAACAACTAAAGAAAAAATTGCTGATGCTTGTAAAGAAGGATTAAAAGATTCTTTGCCGGTTTTTTCTATGATTGATTCTGGAGCTAGAGGTTCTTGGGCTCAACCAGTTCAAATTATTGGTATGAAAGGTTTGGTTACATCACCTTCCGGAGCTATTATTGAATTACCTATTAAAGGAAATTTAAAAAAGGGTTTTTCAGTATTAGAATATTTTATAGCTACTCATGCTACTAGAAAAGGTTTATCTGATACAGCCATCAGAACTGCTAGTGCTGGTTATCTAACTAGAAGATTAGTTGATGTATCTCAAGATACTATTATTTTTGAAGATGATTGTAAGGATAAAGAAGGTATTATAATCGACCGAGCTGAAGTTGAAAAAGAAAATGATGATTTCTTTCGCCGAATAGTTGGTCGTTATTTAGCTAAAGATTTAGTTGATAAAAAGGGTAATGTTTTGTTAAAAGCTGGAGAATTATTAACTGAAAAATTTATTAAAGAAATAAAAAATAAAGATATAGAATCAGCTCATGTCAGATCGGTTTTAAATTGTAAATTACATAAAGGAGTTTGTGCTAAATGTTATGGTATTGATTTAGCCTATAACAGAGAAGTAAGATTAGGAACAACTGTTGGTATTATCGCTGCTCAATCTATTGGTGAACCAGGAACTCAATTAACTATGAGAACCTTCCATACTGGAGGTGTAGCTAGTGCTGAAGATATTACTCAAGGTCTACCTAGGGTTGAAGAAATTTTTGAAAATCGTACTCCCAAAAAGAAAGCTTTAATGTCAGAGGTTGATGGTAAAATAAAGATAGAATTTGGTCAAAAAATAATAAAAGACAAAGACGGTAAAGATATTTTAGTTAATAATCCTCAAGAAAAAATATTAAAAATAATACATAAGGGCAAGGCTACTGATAAGTATTATTTTAGAGAATTAGCTAATGAAATAAAATTATCTGGTAAAAAATTATCAAAGAAAGAATTAGAACCAAAGGTTAAGGTAAAAGAAGGAGATAAAATAACTAAAGGAACTGAACTTTATTCTATAGCTGAAAAGAATGTTAAGGCTGAATCTTCTGGAATTGTTAAAGTAAGTGATAAATTTATTGAAGTTATAAAAGAAATAGATAAGGTTCAAGAATTTGTTATTCCTAAAGGAGTTATGATATGGGTTAAAGATGGTGATATTGTAAAACCAGGAGATCGTTTAACCGAAGGAAGTTTAGATTTGAAAGAATTGTATAGATTACGTGGCCGATTAGAAACTCAAAAATATATTATCAAAGAAATTCAATATGTTTATTCTTCTCAAGGACAACCTTTAAATGAAAAACATATAGAAATTATTGCTCGTCAAATGTTTTCTAGATATTTAGTTAAAGATGGTGGTGAAACTGATCTATTACCGGGAGAAACAGTTGAAGAAGAGGTTTTAAATCAAGCTAATAAAGATGCAAAAGAAAAAGCTAAAGCCGAAAGACTATTATTAGGTATAACAAAAACATCACTTACTACTGATAGCTTTTTGTCAGCTGCTTCTTTTCAAGAAACTCCAAGAGTATTAATTGAAGCCGCTTTGAGCGGTAAAATAGATTATTTAGAAGGATTGAAGGAAAATGTTATTATTGGATGTTTAATTCCAGCTGGAACTAGCTATCATGGCAAGAAAAAAAGAGAGGTATATAAATAAAATTATGAAGATAATTGTAGGATTAGGAAATCCTGGAAATCAATATCAAAAAAGTAGACATAATATTGGTTTTATGTTTTTAGATTCTTTAGCTGATAAAGATAAGAATTGGAAATTTGATAAAAAGTTTAATGCCATGATTCTAGAACAAAATGATAAAGTATTAATAAAACCAATGACTTTTATGAATAATTCAGGTTTAGCAGTAAGAACCTTTCTTGATTACTATAAATTATTACCTAAAAAATTTGGAATATTTACTAATAAAAATATTGATTTGAGTGAAGTATTAACTGTAGTACATGATGATTTAGATTTAGATTTTAGTCGAATAAAAACTTCAGTAAATTCTTCAGACGCTGGACATCGAGGAGTAAAATCAATTATAAACCATATTAAAACAAAAAATTTTAAAAGAATTCGTTTTGGAATAAATAATGAACATCGTAATAATATTCCAATTGAAAATTTTGTTTTGCAAAACTTTTCTAAAGAAGAATTATCACAATTAAATGACCTATATAAAAAAATAGATCTTTAAGGGTCTATTTTTTTGTATTTCTTTTTGTCCCGGCAACATGATAATGTCATAGTGCCAGCAAAATAGAAATGTCATAGTTAACAAGATTTGTGTCATAATTGTCTAACATTAATAATAATTAATTTA
>Ga0209723_1005972_pt1 | contig 12106 bp, 5 predicted proteins | sample BiotimSIPDNA_2_FD_185750 | JGI IMG/M metagenome (GOLD analysis project Ga0209723, IMG submission 185750) | Anaerobic biogas reactor microbial communites from Washington, USA - Biogas_R2 time_0 SIP DNA (SPAdes) (version 2) | ecosystem: Engineered > Bioreactor > Anaerobic > Unclassified | place... | reverse complement strand
GGAGTTTCCAGCGTCACATTGCCGGCAACCATCAAGGTATTCATCTTCTCATTATGGCGGCGAAAACGCAGCGACCAGAGGGTAACGGCAAAATCGTCCTTGCCGAATATTGATGTGCGCGAAGTCCTATCCCCCTGATAATAATCTACTATCAACGGACGTTCTGTCGCCCGTGCAATGTTGGTGATTTTACGGTAAGTGCCAAAACGGTGTGCGTTTGTCTCAGTTATGGTGTTGCGTGCATAGGTTGTATTGTTGTAGCCATAGTTGGTTTGATACTGCGGGTTGACGACATCGTCTGGAAATTGCAAAGAAGGGCAACGGAACACTGCGCCGTGATGATATTTTGAGGCCACGCCTGGATAGATGATGAGGTTGAGATAGTTGCTCCAAGCATTGTTGGAATCCTTCATCGCTGGTGGAATGTAATCGTCATTCTCATCCGCATAAAACAAAACCCCCAGCCCAAGCTGCTTCAAGTTGTTCGTGCACAGGGTGCCTCGCGCTTTTTCACGGGCCTTGCTCAGCGCCGGCAAAAGCATAGAGGCTAAAATTGCGATGATCGCGATGACGACTAACAGCTCAATCAAGGTAAAGCGTGATTTCATTGGGCAGACTCCTTTTACTTAGTTCGTTTTGACTCCCTTTATCACCCCACGGACACGGACATTGCAAACCGCTTGCAGCGGTGTCTTGTATTCAAGCAACTGCCGGACGGCGGCGCGGCCCATCGCCTCAAGGTCTTGTTCATAGGCGATGATATTGTCATATTCCGGAAGTTCCGGATGCGGCGCACAGGGGCCAGCCGCAACTATGGGCGCCCGAGCCAGGCTCGGGGCATAATTCTGCAGAAAATGGCAAGCAGGAACTGCGTCAAGAAAAAGCAAGGCATCCGGCTGCCATTGTTTACAGATTTCGAGGAGTTCCCGGTAGTTTCCAGAAGTGCAGACCGTTAAATCAAGACCGTTGGCTTCACAGAGGTCTTCTAATGCTTCTAAGGATTCTGCCTCATTGAGGGTTGGTTCGAAAGAGTTAAAATAACTGGCGCGCAAAATTCTACGGCACTTGCGCTTGATGAGTGCGTCAAGAATCGACTTCATGCAATGCCGATTGTCGCTGCGGACGGAAATGTGCCCCGGCATCGACTCATTGATCAGCGAAACCCGGAGCCTCGGGGTCATCAGCAGGGAAACTACTTCCGGGAGCAGGCTGCGGCCCAGAAAAAGGGCGAGCCCCTCATCAGCCTTGAGTCGCCGGCCAGTATTGATGAAGCCAGGAGGGTTCTCAAGCACATTCACGTATTCAATGACATGCTCAAGATTGTGTTCAGCGCATTCCTTGCTGACCCCAGCCATGATCCGCTCGCCAAAAAGCGTGCCCGGGCCAATGGCATTCCGGCCGCCAATGCTGATAACACGCCGCAAAGGCTTGAATCCTTCCGGCTCAACTATCCGCGGCGCGTTGATGATGAACCGCTGACCAGACTGAGCCGAAAGCAGGCCGAGTTTGTGCAATTCACTCTGCACACGGTGCGCAGTCATCAACGAAATGCCGAACAGCTCGCATAGCTCCTGCCTGGAGTACATCTGAGCACCCGGCTCAAGCTTGCCGTTGTAAATCTGCATCGCCAACTCGTCAACCGCATGGCGAAATTTACTGCGACGTTCCTGAATCGTAGCCATAAGAAGTCTCCTAATCAACGTGTATAACGTGTATATGCACTAATTATACAGCATATACAGGTGCATTTCAATCCCCTTCTGAAAAAAATCATACAATGCGTCATCCGCTGGCTGTGACATGAGCGCTCTGGGTAAGGCGCTTTAGTGGACAGTGGACAGGGTGGACTTAGGGTTGACTAACCGTCCACAACCTAATTTATGTGTCACCCTTACAGGGCTCCAAATCTATGTCATCTCACCCAGGGCTGCGCCGTGCCTGACGGCCCGGCTTACCCTGGGCTTCTATGTATCGCCCTCCGGGCTTTTGCCGCTTTGCGGCTGTTGTGGACGTGGTGGTCTGGGTGGACGTTGTGGACGGCGGCTGATGTGCGTCGTACTGGCGGCCCAAAGGGCCAGCAACATAAAAGCCCAGGGTGAGCGTAGCGAAGCCCTGGGTGAGGCGTATAATAATTTTGAGCCCCGCCAGGGGTGACACATAAGCGCTGTTTTCCTGAAAATCGTTTCCCAAAAACAAGAAGTTGATCAATAGTAGTACAGTGGACGTTGCGGACAGCGCCTATCGCATGTAGCCCCCTCGCCCCTAACGAATTATGAATTATGAATTGAAATGCGCCTCAGCATTCAACATTCAGCATTCAGCCCCTCGTCTCAATCGGGGAGCGATTACGTTGTTTTCGTGTTTCCGTCTGGCAAAACCACCTTGATGTCTTACATTATCTAATTGTGACAGCACAAGATTTTTCTTCAGCCAGGCTGGTGCTTGCCAAGGTTAATAGCGAGAGTGGCGGAATTGGCAGACGCGCTGGATTTAGGTTCCAGTCCCGAAAGGGGTAGGGGTTCAAGCCCCCTCTCTCGCACCAGAGACATCAAAAACAGCGGGTGGAAGTTTCCGCCCGCTGTTTTTTTGGCTCTTTTTCGCCAACCCGTGCGGTCTTTTCACCACTGCTGCCGGTCCAGCAGCCGATAGCCGGCCGCTTCCTGGATGTGCACGACTGTGATGCGGTCGCTGCCGTCCAGGTCAGCCAGGGTTCGTGACACGCGCAAAATCCGGTCGTATGCGCGTGCGCTGAGCTTCAAGTCGTTGATCACGTTCAGCATGGTCTGGCGGCAGTCGGGGGACAATTCGCAAAAATCGTCCATGGCGCGGCCGCTCAAGTCGGCATTGCACCGAAAGGGCGTCCCAGCAAAGCGCTGGCGCTGAATAGCGCGAGCTGCCGCCACTTTTGCCCGCATACTGGCCGAGCCTTCCCCTTGCCGCCGGCTCGTCAACAGAGTATCGCTGATTGGACTGACTTCGATATGCATGTCAATGCGGTCCAGCAACGGGCCGGAGATGCGTCCACGGTACACATTGATCTGGAAGGGGTTGCATTGGCAGCGCCGCGTCCTGGAGCCGAAATATCCGCATGGGCAGGGATTCATCGCTGCGACCAGCATAACCCGGGCCGGAAACAGGAACGTGCCGGTCGCCCTTGACAAGGTCACTTCACCGCTTTCCAACGGCTGGCGCAGCACTTCCAGCACATTGCGCCGGAATTCCGGCAACTCATCCAAAAACAGCACGCCGCAGTGCGCTAAACTCAATTCGCCGGGACGCGGTATCGCCTGTCCGCCGACCAGGCCAGCATCGCTGACCGTGTGATGCGGACTGCGAAACGGCCGGCGCACAATCAGGCTCGTCCGCGCATCAAGAACGCCTGCAATGCTGTGGACTTTCGTCACCTCCAGGGCCTCGTCAAGATCAAGCGGCGGCATAATGCTTGGTAACCGTTTGGCGAGCATGGACTTGCCCGTGCCGGGCGAGCCAAAAAGCAAGAGGTTATGCCTCCCGGCCGCAGCCACGGTCAGAGCCCGCTTTGCGCTTTCCTGGCCCTTAACATCAACATAGTCGGGGACGCCTTCATAGACGTCGCGGTACAGTTGCGACACGTCGACCACGGTGGGCTCGAAATCGTCCGGCTGAATAAAATAGCGCACTGCCTCGCTGAGGCTTTTCATGCCGAACACCGGAATTCCTCCGCCGGCGGCAGCCTCGTTGGCGTTGGCGAAAGGCACAAGCACACTGCGCATCGCCTGCTCCCGAGCATGCACGGCCACGGGCAAGGCGCCTTGCGTCGGACGGATGGCGCCATCAAAGCCAAGCTCGCCGATCAGCATGGTCTCAGACAGGCGCTCTGCATGGAAGATACCTTGCGCCGCCAAGATTCCCAGTGCTATCGCCAAATCGAATGCTGAGCCGGTCTTGCGCAGTTCAGCCGGCGCCAGATTAATCGTGGTTCGGCCAGGCGGCGGTCGAAAGCCGCTTTCATACAACGCCGACCACACGCGTTCACGGCTCTCCCGCACCACCGTGTCGGGCAGGCCAACCATCTGAATCATGGTGTCCTGACCTGCGCCCGTCACGTTCACCTCAACTTCAACGGTCTTGATGTCAACGCCATGAATGGCCGCACTCCAGCTTCGTGCCAACATTTTCGCTTCCCCTTTCGTTAAGCAATGACCGGGATGCCAGGCCAAAACGCCCAAGACGGCGCCCCCGCCGCAACAAACGCGCTTTCATCGCTAAAAATGAAATTCCACCTGCCAATAATTAAACAACTGCCTACATGATACAATATCACTTTTCCAGCATTTTGCAATTCATTTATTTTCATAATAAATCACAATAAATCCAAGTATAGGCACATTTTTCCAGGTGCCAATCCCCGGCCGCCGCCAAGCCGCTTTATCGCCGATCAGGGGACGATGTCACCATACATTGCGTAAATTGGCTTTATTCGCATTGCGTCGGCATGTTCATGGTTTATTTTACCTAATTAAGGAGCGCGACCTTGATAACTGCCATCGAACCATATATCATTCAAGAAGGCTATGACCGCAAAACCTGCTGGGTGCAGTCCCGCGCCGGCGTTTTTCCGGATGGTCAGGCCGTTCTCACCACGCAGAAACTCCTGCTGACAGGCAGTGACATTTTTTATGGCCTGCACAGCCGCCACAGCCAGGACAGCGGCTTAAGCTGGTCGCCGCTGACAGCCCAGGCCGGACTCAACCGGCGTCCTTACGGCGACGGCTTAGTCATCTGTCCCTGCGACGGTACGCCAGCCTGGCATAAAGCCAGTCAAACGATGCTGCTGACTGGCCACACGGCCGTGTACCGCGATGACACCCTCGCTCGCCCCTACCAGCATTTCACCTTTTACAGCACCTACGAACCAGCCACCCGCTGCTGGGCCGAGTGGCGCACCCTCGACCTGCCAGACGCAACCGGCCTGCTGGCCAGCTGCGGCGCCGGCTGCACTCAGCGCTTTGATCTGCCTGATGGCGACATTCTCCTCCCCGTCTACGGCCCTGGCCAGCCGCCCGCCCCAGACTGCGCCGTGGTCATTCTCCGCTGCGGCTTTGACGGCAAGACCTTGACCTTCAAGGAAGCTGGCCAGCCGCTCTGTCTCACGGGCGGCCGCGGCTTTGTCGAACCGTCTGTCACCGCCTATAGTGGGCGTTTCTTTTTGACCTTGCGCAACGACAGCAAAGGCTACGTTGCCAGCAGCGAGGACGGCTTGCACTATTCCACTCCCAAGCCATGGTGCTGGGAAGACGGCACGGAAATCGGCAACTACAACACGCAGCAGCACTGGCTCGTTGGCGGGGGCGACTTGTACCTGGTCTACACCCGTCGCGGCGCTGGCAACGACCACATTTTCCGGCACCGAGCGCCGCTGTTCATCGCCCAGGTCGATCCAGAGCGACTCTGCCTCCTGCGCACCACTGAGCGCGTCGCCGTGCCGGAAAAAGGCGCACGCCTCGGCAATTTCGGCGTCACTAGAGTCTCGGACAGCGAATCCTGGGTCGTCGTCTCAGAGTGGATGCAGACCACAGCGCCCAATCCCTATGACTACACCGTCTGCGAAAAATATGGCGCCAACAACAGGATTTGGCGGTCACGCATCTTGTTCTGACCAGCCATCGCCTCATCCATCCTTCGTTAACACCTCTTCTCCGGTTTTCCATTATGCGTTCAATTTTTCTGTTTATCGCCACCGTCGGGCTACTTGCCGCCTCTGCCGGCGTCGCTCAGAACGCCTACGTCGCCACCTGCTCATTCACGGCAGCCAAGCGCCGCCCCGCCCAGGCGACCAGCGTACTGACGATTACCGACCGCAGCCAGACGCCGCAGGTGACGATGAGCTTCAACGGACGCGAACTTTCCCTCGTCGACCAAAGCACCGACTCGCCTCGACAGCTGCTGACTGCGGCCATACAGTTGACGCCAGGCGAGCATCAACTCCGCCTCTGGCTATCGACTTCGCAGACGGAAGTCGACCTGGATGGCATCCGCTTGGGATTAGGTCCCGGCCTTGACGTCAGCGGCCGGCCTGGCATCGCCTTTCAGCCAGGTTCTGGAATCACCGCCCCGGAGAAACCGCGCTTGCAGAAAATCGCCCCTATTGCTTTCCACGATGACTTTGCCCGCGTCGAGGCAACAGACGAAGATTCGCAATGGGAAACCATCCAGGGTGCCTTCATGGTCAACATGAGCCGCAATCCAGACAATAGCCAAAGCGCTTTCCAGCTCTGGGCCGCAGCTCCAGACGGCGAGGCTTTCGCCCTGGCCAGACACTCGCACTGGTTCTGGCAGAATCTCCGCTATGGCGTCTCAGTTCTGCCCGATGACGAGACAGCGGAATGGGGCATCACCTTCGGCTGGCTTGACCAGGACAACTACCACTTGTTCGCCGTCACCCAGAATCGCAAGTCAGCCCAGGCACGGCTCATCCTAGTCAGAAACGGCAATCCGAAAACCCTGGCGGAAACGGTACTCGAAAAGCAACGGCAAGCCTGGATCAGGGCAGATGTCATCGCTGTCAACGGCAGATTCCAAGCTTATCTTGGCGGCCGGCAGGTCTTGACTGCCAAAGACGACGCATCCATTGCCGGCCGGGTCGGCCTCTACCTCAATCACACTCGCCAGGCCTTTTTTGACGATGTCAGCGTCGTCTCCGCCGACCCTGCCGAGCTTGACCAGCCTTTGCGCGAGCCGTTCGGCCCCTGCGAACAACCGTGGTCTGACTTCTCTGGCAAGCGCTTTTTGACCGACCCGCACATGTCGCAATGGGCGCATCCGCGCAGTTTCTGGTCTGACGACGGCCAGGGCCTGTATTGGTTCCGGAGTCGGCTTTTCCACCACCTCGCCATGACCTGGAAGCCAGAAAAAAGCCGCCCGCTGCCAGCCACCGCCAAAATCATCCTGTTCGCTTCAGAAAAGCAACCCGAGACCGGCTACTGCTTCGCCTTTGCCAAAACAGCTGTCACCCTGCTGAAAGACAACCGCCAAGTCGCCAACGCGACCATCCCAGAGCAGATTTCTGAGCTGACTGCCGCTGCCAACGGAGACGGCGCCATTGTCCTGACCGTCAATGGTCAGGCTTGCCTCACCTGGCAGGACGAGCAGCCGCTCCGTAAGGGCTGGCTGGCGGCTGACTTGGGCCGCACCAGTGGCCTCTCCTCAAGCCAGCTTGAGAAACCTGACTGGCGCGACCATGCCCTGGTCACGTCAACCAATCGGCTCGACTACAGCTTTGAACACGCGCCGACCGCCTGGATGCCGCAGGCCGGGAACTGGCAAGGTACGCATCGCTGGGCCTGCGTGCCAAAATGGTCTTTTTTCGCTGGACGAGGCCCGGCCGGCCCTGCTGAAACCCTCCACGGCAACGCCATCCTCTGGAATCTCCGCAAAATCCAGGGCGACTTTGACCTGGAGTTGTTCATGGCTCCGCTGGAAGGAACCCCGCAGCGGGCCCACTTCTCTTTCCCAATCCCCCTCAATGTCGCCTTTGGCGCTGACGGCAAAAACCTCGATTCCGGCTACAACCTGGTCTTTGGCACCTACGATGTGCCCTCACAGCTCTTTTCCGGTCATGAGCTGCTAGCGGAAAACAGCGACCGCATCTTGCCGAAACTGCGCCTGAAGGAAGCAGCATGGTACCACCGCATGACCCAGACCTGGCAGCACCTCCGCATCCAGCGCCGCGACGGCCGCATCCTGGCCCATGCCGCCACTCATGGCGACGACGCCGAGTACCAAGGCCTGCAACCGCTCTTTGACGTGCCTGCCAAAAACAGCGACCAAGCCGACCAATTCGCGGTCTGGACCTGGGGTGACAATGGCCTCGCCATTGCCCGGGCAACGTTATCTTTCCAGGACAGCACCGGCCCGGCAGCACCGCCGCCCCTGCCAACGCCAAGAACAGCGCGAACCGCTGCGTCAAACCAGGAGCCGCGCCACTACGTGCGCTATCAGAATCCCATTCCCGGCGGCCAGTTTGCCACCATCATGCATCACCTGCCTTTCAACATCAACGACACCGCGCTGCTGACCATGCTTTGGCGACCCGGCCCAAACACCAGGCTCAGCCTGCTGGCAACTGTCCGCGACCAATGCGCGGAATGGGTTCTCACCGGCCCACAGAAAACCCGCGACTACACTATCGCCATGCCAGCGCCGACCTCCCAGCCCCATCCCGACTTTCCGGGATGGCACACAGTCACTATCAACTTCCATCAACTCAAAACATTTTTCCCGGGGCCGGAACCGCTAGTCATCGAACAAATCGCTATCGGCAGCCCCTATGACAGCCTGGATGAAATCGCTGGCCTGGGAGTCAATCCGCTCGGCGCCTGGATGGACGTGGCCTTTCTCAAGCTGTCGCCGACTCCGCCCCCGTCGTTTCTCCCTGCCGCGCCAGACTGGCATCTGACCGTGCATGGATGCCCATTTCATGATGACTTCGAGGAATCTTACGGAGAGTGGCATCGCCTGGGCGGGCCGGATGGCGCTGCCCTGCTCCTGGACCGGACAACGCCCGCCTCTGGTCACGCCTCGCTCCGGCTGCTCAATCAGCGCGTCGGCGGCCCAGCCGGAGCTTGGATCACCAGGACGCCCTTCCGACTGGATGCCTTCCCTACGCTGACTTTCCAGGCCCGCATCCCTGCTGGCATCGAAATCAACCTCATCGTCATCGCCAATCAACAGACCTTTGAAATCGGCCTGACTGGCATGGACAGAACCTGGCCGAAAATCGGCCAAGCCGATGGTTTCAAGCAGGACAACACCTGGCAGCGAGTCGTCATTCCGCTGGCCGCCTGGCTGCAACCGCGCTTCTCTGACAAGCCGGTCATCATCGAGGCGCTGGCTTTGGCTGACAGCCGACGCATGTCCTCGTATCAGCGCCGTGCCTACTGGATTGACGACTTCCAGCTGGCCCCAGCAATGGCACCGGCCACAGCCATGTCCCTGCACAGCGCCAATCCTGCCAATCCCGTCACCGCGTTCCAAGTCGTGGCTGACAATGCCCCCACAGCAGCGACTGACCAGGCAGAAGTGCGCCCCGGCACCACCCTGACCCTCCAAGGCCTGCCTGCCGAGGCCGAATGGCTGCACATCACCCCGCATTTTCAAAACGGCCTCCAAGGCAGAACCAGGCACGTGCGCATCCAAAAAGTCGATGCCGTTGATGCGACCCTGCCAACCGCGACGCCTCCGGCCGTCGACCCGGCACCCCAGGCGCCCTACATCTCCTACATCCCTTCTGACCGGTTGTGCCGCAACACCTTCGAAGTCGCTCCCGGCGCCTTGGAGACTAATGCCGATTTTGGACACTTCTCCATCCGCCGGGAAGCCTGGGTTCTGCGCAACGAACGCCACAGCGCCACCGGTGCCTCCTCCGCCGAACTGGTCAACCTGGACGACAACGGCTTCTGCTCCATTTACCTCCGCAAGCCGGCCTGGGACCCGCAGCGCTGGCCCTGCGTTGCCTTTGACTATATGTTCGCCCAGCCCGGCTGCAATCTCAACCTGACTCTTTTAGTCAATGGTGCCCTGACCGTGGTGGAATGGACCGGCCCCAATGGCCCCCACAACCACTTCTCCCCGGGCATAGTCGGCAAAACGCCATACGCCAAGCAGGATAGCCAATGGCATCAGACCAGCTTCAACCTTCTGGAAATGCTGCAACAAACCCGCTTTGCCAAGACCGGAGTGCCGGTCGGCCTGGAAGCATACGAATTGGCGACTTGGGCCACCCGGCACCATGGCAGCGGCTATGAAAACCCCCACGATGCCCGCGTTTACTTTGACAACTTCACCATCTTTTCCGAAAAAGGCCGCGATCCCGCCTTTGAATGGAAAGTGCCAGGTGCGCCGCCGCCTATCGCCGGCTACTCAATCCTCTTTGACCAGACGGCTGATTCGACTCCGCCTGAGCAAATCACCACCAAGGAACCGCGCATGGCCTATCACGACGTTGCGCCTGGGCAGTGGTTCCTCCACGTCCGCGCCGTCTCCGAGTCCGGCGCCTGGGGGCCGAAGGCCACTTGCGCCATCACCATCCGGGAATAATCCGGCCGGCGACTGAACAATACCTTCCAGCGATAATTCAATCGCGGTCGGGATATGGCACTATGCCGCGCTCCAGGACATTGCCCACCCACTCAATATACCATGGCGCCGCATCGCTGGTGCAAGGCGCTGCCAGGAAATCGTAGAGTTCCCGGGTTTCGACGTGGCCGTCGACAAACACGACATTGACTTGACCGAAGTGGCGGTTGGCGCCTTCGGCCCGACTCCGCCAGTCCAGGTCGAGTTCCTCCATCAAGTTGGCCCAGTTGTTGGCGCCGTAAATGACGCACGGGTCGCCGCTGTCAAAGACCAGGTACCCGGCTGAGGGCTGCGTGATATGCGCTGTCAGGCTGCCGCGATTGCCCTGGGTGCCATCGTAGTTCCAGCCATAGTTGCCGTCATACAAATGACATGATGTTCGCGTCGCTTCCGGTGCTTCCTGCGGGCTTTCCGGGCATGACAGCACGCCAGTGTCCCCGTAGTACGGCAGCATATACCATGCCCAATTGAGTCCGCCATGCACATACAGGTCTTTGGCGTAGGGCGGCAGCCGATGCCGATAATCATGCGAATACAACAGAAAAGCTGTACACAGCTGCTTCAGGTTGCTGGTGCACGACACCCGCCTGGCCTGACCATGCGCCTTATGAAACGCAGGCAACACCATCGAGGCCAGGATCGAAATGATCGCAATGACGACCAGCATCTCAATCAAAGTGAAAAAACGCCCCCGGCTAAAATGATTGCTGACAGCCATATAAATCCGCTCCTTTCCAAAATGGAGATTGAACCGACGCAACTCGACGGACAATCACCAAATTAAATGGAAAAAAGCAAACGTCAAATGGCGAAAGAAAATATCATGGAAAGTCGTAACTTATTGCAAACAAGCATAAATATGACTATGGAAACACAGCGGAAAATGATTGCTTTCAAAGGCGTTCAGATGCATTGGGGCAAGCGGCGAGAAACTGAATGCTGAATGCTGAATGCTGAATGCTGAATGCTGAATGCTGAATGCTGAATGCTGAGGCGCATTTCATAATTCATAATTCATAATTCATAATTCGTTAGACGCGAGGGGGCTAATACGGCGAGGCGTTCGCTGTCCACACCGTCCACCATGTCCACTGCGAGCGTCCACCGGGGCTGTAACATGCGGCAAACTAAAGTTTGAACTACGTACGGTACGGCGCATTCACTGCTTCGGCTCGTCGATGGACAGAAATATGGCATCGCCCTGGCTATTGATGCGGATGCCGAGAAAATTGCCGACTCCGGCCGACTCGCAGAGCGTCTGCCCTGGGGCAATTTCATGCAGTCCAGGGCGGGCGAGGTAGTTGTGACGGATCGGCGCCAGGGGATACCAGTTGGTGAACGGCACCCGCAGCTGCCCGCCATGAGCGTGCCCGGAAAATGCTACGGTCCAGGCAAACTTCTGCAAGTACATCAGGATCGCGTCCGGGTTATGCACCAAGAGCAAGGTCGGCACAGCCCAGGCATTGTCGTCCTCTTTCAGCGACAAGCATTTTTCCGGCGCCAGGTCTGATTTCCAGAAGTCGCCTACGCCGACCAGGCGCAGCTCCTGGCCATTTATCGTCACGGTCACGGCTTCATTGACCAGCACAACGACCCCGCATTGGCGCAAATCGCGGAGCAAATCCTGCTGGTCGATTTTATAGTCGTGGTTGCCCAGGCAGGCATACGTAGGCATCAAGCTGCATAGTTCTGACAGCAGCCCCATCACCTCGACACGGCGCGGCACCGAGATTGGCAGTTCAAAATCCCCGGTCAGCACGGCCAGGTCAGCTCCGCGTTCATGGGCGGCCTCCACGACTCGGCGCAGGCGACGCACAGCTAGGCGCCCCTGGCTGAGATGCAAGTCGCTGGCATGCAGGACGCGCAACGCCCCTGCTGGCGGGCGCAGGGCGCTGCCATCCAGTCGCTCCGCCCGAAAGGCAAACTTGGGCGGCCAAACCAGGCGCAGCAGCCATACGACTGGCGCTGCCAGGAAAGGGCAAAGACTTCG
>Ga0209723_1005970_pt1 | contig 12111 bp, 11 predicted proteins | sample BiotimSIPDNA_2_FD_185750 | JGI IMG/M metagenome (GOLD analysis project Ga0209723, IMG submission 185750) | Anaerobic biogas reactor microbial communites from Washington, USA - Biogas_R2 time_0 SIP DNA (SPAdes) (version 2) | ecosystem: Engineered > Bioreactor > Anaerobic > Unclassified | place... | reverse complement strand
CAACATTATTGATGTTGGTCGGTTTGCCCCAAAGGCCTTTATTGGCGGGGAAGGGAGGTCGCGCGCGTGGTTCACCGCGTCCGCCTTCGATGGAGGCCATCAATGCGGTTTCTTCACCACACACGAATGCTCCGGCACCCATGCGTATTTCCAGGTCAAAGTTGAAGTTTGTGCCGAGGATGTTCTTCCCCACCAAGCCCATGGAGCGAGCTTGTTTAATGGCGAGATTCATGGTGCTGACCGCGATAGGGTACTCAGCACGGCAGTAGACGTAACCTTGTTGCGCGCCGATGGCATAGGCAGCAATGCACATGCCCTCAAGGACCGAATGCGGGTCACCTTCAAGGACACGCCGGTTCATGAAAGCCCCAGGGTCTCCTTCATCAGCATTGCAGATGATGTACTTGACGTTTCCTTCTGCCTGGCGGGCAAATTTCCACTTCAAGCCGGCGGGAAAACCCGCGCCGCCTCTACCTCTGAGCTTGGCATCCAGGATCTCCTGAATGACATCCTCCGGAGACATTTCAGTGAGAACTTTTCCCAAAGCCATATAGCCGTCTTTGGCAAAATAATCATCGATGTTACGAGGATCAATTTCGCCAATGTTTCGCAGCACTACTCTGATCTCTTTTGATCTTGGAGCACTTAACTCCTCGTCAATCGTGTCAGTCATCTTTGCTGCATATTGTTTGAGGATTCTTCCTTTGATGAAATGTTCTTCAACCAGGCGGGGAACATCGAAATAAGTGATGTTCGTGTAGTGGGTGCCTTCAGGATAAACCACGATGTCTGGTCCGAGTTTTTCGGGATCACCCAGACGGGGAGTCTCAAGAACCTGGACTTCATCTAACAAGCCTTGCTTGATTAATTCATCATGAAGAGAATCAATCAATTCATATGCGCCTTTTTCAACACATATGGGGTCAACAGAAACCAGCACGGTCGATCTATAAAATGCCATAAGTATCCTTCCGTATGTTTATATGAAAAAAAATCGTATTGTTTTAGAATTAGCCTTCGATTTTGTAATCTGCAACAATTCGTTTGTTTACGATATGTTCGTCCATGATCACTTTGGCAATTTCAGGATTAACCCTACCATAGGTAACTTTTTCAGCACCAGGCAGAATAACCTGGACCACAGGTTCGTAAGAATCAATGCCGATATTTCCTGTTTGGCGAATGATGATATTCTCCAAATTATTGTGGTCAACGTAATCCAGGATCGCTTTGAGGGTTTCACGAGCGCCGGCAGCAATCCCGACGGTTCCCATACCAACGATAATCTCAGTTTTGCCTGAGGTTGTTTTTAACTCTTGTTTTTTGAGGGCTTCTTCCCTGATTCTTTTCAAGTCATCGAGTGATTTTATTGTGGGCATTTTTTGTTTCTCCTTGTAACTTATGTTAGTTGTAATTCTTCTATACCTTCTTCAAAAATTGATCGGATAAATCGGATCACTTCAGGTTCTGTCAGTTCAATTCCTTCCAATTCTCTTTTTAATTCAGAATCATCAAAATAAAATTCCTTATCATCGTGTTTTACTGAGAAAATCCAATTCACGTTCAAAGTACCTAACACTAAAGTAAGAAATGTGTCAGCTATGTCACCAAGTGGCATACGGTCGATATGACTTAGTTGGAACTGGACCGCGACTTGCGTACCCTTTCCCAACTCAGACGATATCTTGAACCAGCCATTGCAGGATTCTGCCGCGTACTTGAGCAGCGGAATTCCTAATCCAACTTTTCGTTCTGTGCGGCTGGTGACAAATGGATCGGTGACCTGAGCCACCATTTCGGGGCTCATACCCTTTCCATTATCCTGAATCTCAATTGTTAAGGTGTCATCACTCTGATTTTCGACAATGCTTATGTTTATCCTGTCAGCTCCAGCAGAAATGCTGTTATTGGCAATGTCGAGAATATGGAGTGTTAATTCTCTCAATTATGCTGCCTCAGATTTTTGGATATCCTGGACTAATTTGGGGAAGCGGTTGGGTTGGACACGACCATGAACAGTATCATCCACAACAACAACAGGTGCCTGGCTGCATGCACCGACGCAGCGGCAAACTTCCAGCGTAATCAAACCGTCTGGTGTGGTCTGACCGGGTTCGATCCCCAAAACCTGTTTGGCTTTTTCGATAATTTGATCGATGCCGCCGACGTAACATGCGGTCCCAAGGCAAAACTTGATCGTGTGCTTTCCGCGGGGAGTGCTTGTAAAGAAGGAATAGAAGGTAACAACACCATGAACTTTACTGAGCGGAATACCCAGCTTATGAGCAACATAGGCTTGCATTGGTTTTGAGACAAAACCAATTCTTTCCTGCAATTGGTTGAGGATGACCATGGTTGCTCCATTTAATCCCGCATTTTCCTCAAGAATTTGATCGATTATGGCTTTTTTTTCGGGAATTTCCAAAGGATCAATGATTTGATATTTTTCAGTATTGTCCAATTTTTATTCTCCTCTATTTTGGTTTTATTTGATCCAAATTTCACAAACCATTTTACCACGTAAAACGTACTTGTGAGTAAAAAAATCATTAAGCAGTCTGGTAAAAAGAAGAAAAAATCAAGCAGCCATTATTTGGTGAAGGCGTCCGTTTGAGCCAGCTAAAGCTAACTTTATTTCCTTAAGATTTGGAGCAGCAAGCAAAAACTGGTTTGAAGCCAAAAAATCATCAATAAAATGGACGTCACCACTTTGGATCAAGTGATAATTTTTTAGATACGGGAAGCGCTCAATAGCCTTTTGGGGACTGATATGCCTGGAGATTTCCAGTGTAGTGACGGGCAAATCGGGTGGGACTGTTCCCAGATGAGAGATCATCCCAAAGGCTTCACGGTTGACGTGAGCGGGAATGAAAAGCCCATCCAAGTCTTTCACAATCCTGAAGGCGTCATAAACCGACAAAGAGGTGGAATTGATCAAAAGGCGTTCTTCCCTGCTGATGAACTCGCCTTCCTTATCCACCACAAACTGCTCCCCGAAAAACTCAATATTATTTGGAAAATCCGGAAGGGTTTGATCAACATTGTGCTGGAATTCCTCAAGCTGATCCAAAGTTTCGAAAAGGCACAAGCTGTGAATTTCCTCGTTGGTCTGCAGCTCCATACCCGGGATAACGGTCAGATCCGTACCTTCAGCAGCTTGCATCACTGCCTCTACGTTGGCACTGACATTGTGATCTGTGATGGCAATGATTTGGATCCCAAGTTCAAGGGCTTTATCAACAATCAGGGGTGGGATCATCTCGATCCCGGCACAAGGAGAGAGGACTGTATGAACGTGCAGCTCAGCCCGATAAGTGTTCAAGATTGACTCTTTTGGTCAAGTTCCCCGAAGACCCATGTCCCAAAGTTGACCGACAATGGTAAAGGTGGGCGAGGGTGTGGAGAGCAGCGTGATTGATTGTTCATTGGCTCTGGCGATCGTGGTTTCGTCTGGCTGAGCATCCTCAGTAATGATCACCGCGGCAACGTTCAGGAGTGAGGCAACAGCGACAATATTGTTATGGGCTATCAAGGTGACCCAGATACACTGGTCCTGGGCTCCGGTCATGACACAGCTGAGTAGATCAGAGGTGTAACCTGCAGTGACTTCAATAGTTGAAAAATCTTTCTCTTCTGTAAGTAGATTTAATTGGAGGGAATCGATCACTTCCTGAAGATTCATTAGTTCTTCCTTGTGGAATCCTTATTGGTTTTATCAGGTTCATTGAGGTACATGACCATGAAGAGTTGAGTGCCCTCTTTGGATGAAAACAACTTCATTTCGTTGACGCAGCGTTTGATGTTGACCAGACCCATTCCGGCACCAAAGCCCATTTCCCGCACCTCTTCTGTGGCGGTCGAATATCCAGGCTGCATCGCTTTTTCAACATCATCAATTCCCGGTCCGTCATCGTAAGCTTCCATGGTGATCTTATGTGGTTCAATTTCCACTCGAAGAGTTCCCCCGTTCCTGGTGTGAATTATCAGGTTCATTTCTGATTCATAGACCGCGATGCCGCAGCGACGCGCGATTTGAGCACTGGCTCCCAGCCGGAGAAGAGCACGTTTGATGTGACCTGAAGCAGCTCCACCAAGATTAAAATCTCCTTTTTTGATGCTGTAACGCAAGATCAAGCTGGTTCTGTCAGAATGAATATCTTCAAAAAGATGAGAAGCGCGGTAACGAATGATTTCTTCAGCGTGGTATTCCTGTTGAAGGGCTTTGAGCAGACCATTGGTGATGTCTCCTTTGGTCAAAATTCCAACCAGTTTGTCTTCACGGTTAAGGACGGGCAGCCTGCCCACTCCGGTTTTGACGAATACAGTCAGTGCTTCGACTACGGGGTCGTAAGTTCTGATGAAACGTATGTCCCGGGTCATGTAATCTGACACTTTTAGATCGATACGACCCTCACGCAAAGACCTGATCAAATCTTCAATCGATAAAATGCCGACCAGCTTATCTCCCTCAGTTACTGGAGCGCCCGAAATTTTTTCATTACGAAAGATGTCCAAAGCCTCTCTGATGATCATGTCCTGGGACAGGCAGGTAACATGGTCTGTCATCACCTCTTCGATACGCAATTCATAAGCGAGTTCTTCGGTTTTAGTGATGTTTTTAGCTTGAGCGTCCGTGATGTCAGGAAGAATTGAAGCCATAGCTCCTCAATGGGTAGTTAAAGATTACCCTTCATCAAATGAATGATTCATGGTTTTCTCAAGACTGGGAAGTCCCGCGAGCATCAGCAGGCCGCTTAGTTTATACAAGCCTAAGGGAGAGGAGATGATCGGCATGTCTTCTTCCAGGGCAAGGGCGATGGTTTCCTCAGCGGGGTTTTTACCTCGTACAAAAATGATGGCTTTGACATCAGCGATCAGGGCAGTTCTAACCACCTGTGGGTTGCATAAACCGGTGAGAAGTACTGCTTCGGGCTGAATCGATGCCAGAACATCGCTCATTAAATCCGCCGCAAAAGCACCTTTTGCTTCTGACTCTAAATTGACACCTGGAGTAAGCAAAGTGCCTTCTGAAACTTCGAGAATCGTCTTTATGTTCATTTACACCTCCTTGAATAGTCTTACTTTCATTCTATTTTATCCTATAAACTGACACATGTTATACTAATTTCATCTTCACTTAAAAGGTCGAAAGTATGAAAGACATTATCAGAAGTGTCAAAGGAACAAGGGATTTTTACCCGGATGAGATGGCTAAACGGGTTTGGTTGATCCAAAAACTGGAACAGGCCAGCCGGGCTTTTGGATATGAGCAGTACGAAGGTCCATGTCTCGAAACAATCGATTTGTATGCCGCCAAATCAGGAGAAGAACTGGTAAAAGAACAGGCATTTGTCTTTGAAGACCGAGGCGGGGATCCAATCAGTCTGAGACCAGAACTCACGCCGACCTTGGCCCGCATGATTGTCTCAAAGCAGAACGAATTGGTCTTTCCTTTGCGCTGGTGGGCGTTTGGACCATTTTGGCGCTATGAACGTCCCCAAAAGGGGCGCACGCGCGAGTTCTATCAATGGAATATTGACTTAATCGGCAGCGATTCTGTTCAGGCGGACGCTGAATTGATGGCCGTTGCGGCAACATTTCTGAAATTAGTCGGCTTAAAAAGCCAAGATGTCAAGCTGTTTGTCAATGACCGCAGGCTGATGGATCGCAAATTGACTGAAATTGGCATCAATAGCGCTTTAAAACCAGATATGCTGCGCATGATCGATCGCATTGATAAGCAACCCGCGGATGTTTGGGACAAAAATGTAAGCGAGCTTGGCTTGAATGCAGCACAAATCACCCAGATCAAGGCTTTGTTGTCAAATATGGAACTTTGGAAAGAATCAGCTGAATTGAGCCAGTTATTTGCTGCTTTGGAGTCTTTGGGTGTGGCTGAGTTTGTCAGCTATGATCCAAAAATCATCCGGGGATTGGACTATTACACCGGCACTGTTTTTGAAGCCCACGAAACCAAAGGCAATTTCCGGGCTATTCTGGGGGGCGGTCATTACGCCAACCTGGTAGCTGATGTCGGCGGAAAGCCGCTGCCTGGAGTTGGTTTTGCGATGGGGGACGTGGTCATCATGCTTGTGCTTGAGGCTTTTGGCCTGTTACCGACTGAGTTGACCCACACTGACAGCATCTTTGTCACGGTTTTCAACGAAGAGATGCTGACTGAATCTACCAAATTGGCAGGTGAGCTGCGGGCTGCTGGCCTGAACGTTATCATGACTGAACCCGACAAGCTGGGTAAACAATTCAAATACGCGGACAGGCTGGGGTTGAAAACCGCCCTGGTGCTTGGCCCGGACGAACTGGTAGAAAACACTGTTGTTGTAAAAAACCTGAAGACTTTTGAACAGATTAAAGTGCCGAGAGCGGACCTGCTTGATCATTTAGTTTAGCCAGGGGCACGATAAGTTACGTCTTGCAGTTCGTAAATTGCTGTGATAGAATAGCCGCCTAACGCGGTGCCTGTAGCTCAATGGCAGAGTGCTTCACTGTGGATGAAGATGTTGAGGGTTCGAGCCCCTCCAGGCACCCAGCAAGGATCCCTCCGGATCCTTTTTGTGTTAAGCCGCTAATGATCCACCATTCTTTCCGATTATGATAAAATTTGCAGGCAAGCTGTGACGGAAACGAGTAATTCAAAACCGGCCATTAGCGAATCCGGGACGATGGAAGCCGGGTGGTGACGATTGAATGAATATCCTTCCTGAGCTGTCGGCTGAACAAACCCAAGGGTAGTAAGCTGACCGGCTGTCCAACGTTATAAGGACCAGCGAGACCTGATAATCGTCTCGCACCGAGCGCCTGGGCTGCCCAGGAAGCGGGGTGGTACCGCGAGCAATTTACCGGCTCGTCCCTGTTTTGGGACGAGTTGTTTTTTTTATGACTTTTGTTGTGGAGGACCTATGTTTAAACCAGTGACATCCAGACTCAATATTCCTTTGGAAGAGGAAGCTCAGTTACGTTTTTGGAAAGCAAATAACGTATTCAAGAAATCTTCTGACGAACGCAAAGACCGTCCCCCCTTTGTGATTTTTGAAGGTCCTCCGACCGCGAACGGAAAACCAGGCGTACATCACGTGCTGGCACGCGCCTTCAAGGATATGTTCCCACGTTATAAGACCATGCAAGGATATTTTGTTGACCGGCGTGGTGGCTGGGATACGCATGGTTTACCGGTTGAGATCGAGGTCGAAAAACAACTCGGCTTTACTCAGAAAAGTCAGATCGAAGAATATGGCATTGCTGAATTCAATCAGCTTTGCCGGGAATCAGCTTTTTCGCGCATCCAGGATTGGGAGCAAATGACCGACCGAATCGCCTATTGGGTAGATTTGGACCGGGCTTACATCACCTATAAAAATGAATACATCGAATCGGTCTGGTGGCTGTTAAAGTCAATTTGGGACAAGGATTTACTCTACCAGGGGCATAAAGTTGTGCCTTACTGCCCACGCTGCGGCACGCCTCTTTCTGACCATGAAGTCGCGCTTGGCTATAAGGACACGGAAGATCCGAGCATCTTTGTGCGTTTCCCACTGGTTGAAGAAGAGGGCACCAGCTTATTGGTTTGGACCACGACACCCTGGACACTTCCGGGTAATGTTGCCGTTGCAGCCCATCCGGATGTTGAATATGCAATTGTTACAGGTGAAGGTTTGGGGGAAGAAAAGCTGATTTTAGCCAAAGAGCTGGTTGAAAAAGTCTTTGCCGATCGGCCTTATAAAATTTTAAAAACAATGAAGGGAAAGTCTCTCAAGGGGAAGCGTTATGCGCCTCTGTTCACTTTCATTCCTCCGGACAAGCCCGCTCATTACATTGTTAACGCTGATTACGTCACGACAGAAGACGGTACCGGACTGGTCCATATCGCGCCTGCCTTTGGTATGGAGGATATGGAAGTCGCCAAAGTCTATGATTTACCATTTGTGATGACCATCGACGATGAAGGGCGTTTCCTGCGTCAGGTTCAAAACTGGGCTGGTGTTTTTGTCAAAGAGGCCGACCATGGAATCATCCGGGATTTGAGGGAACGTGGACTTCTTTTTGAGTCCGGCAGATTCAGCCATAGCTATCCCTTTTGCTGGCGCTGTGATACACCCCTGCTTTACATGGCCAGACCGACCTGGTTCATCAAAACCAGTTCAATTAAAAACCGCATGGTCCAACTCAACCAGGAGATTAATTGGGTCCCGGAGCATATCCGAAACGGGCGCTTTGGCAACTGGCTGGAAAATAATATCGACTGGGCTTTAGGACGTAATCGTTATTGGGGAACACCTTTGCCGGTTTGGGAATGTCTGGATTGCCGCCATCAGGTTTGTGCCGGGTCAAGGCAGGAATTGAGTAACCTGGCTGGCAAAGACCTGACTGATTTGGAATTGCATCGACCTTACGTCGATGAAATTCATTTCCCCTGCCCCAAATGCGGTCAGGGAGAGATGCGCAGGGTGACTGAGTTGATCGATGTCTGGTTTGATTCCGGAGCCATGCCTTACGCGCAGTGGCATTATCCCTTTGAAAATTTGGATGAATTCAAAACCCAGTTTCCAGCTGACTTCATCTGTGAAGCAGTTGACCAAACCCGGGGTTGGTTCTATTCACTGCATGCCATCAGCAGCCTGGTAATGGACAGTAAGGCCTTCAAAAATGTGATTTGCCTGGGGTTGATCCTTGACGAAAATGGACAAAAAATGTCCAAGTCAAAGGGTAATGTGGTCGATCCCTGGGAAGTGATCAACGACTACGGCGCGGATCCGATGCGTTGGTATATGTACACCTCCAGCCCCCCCGGAAATGAGCGCCGCTTCAGTAAAGAACTGGTTGGCGAGGTTGTCCGCAGCTTCATGCTGACGCTTTGGAACACCTACTCCTTCTTTGTAACTTACGCTAATCTGGACAAATGGACACCGGATTCCACCATAATCCCACAATTTTCTGAGCTTGATAACTGGCTTCTTTCATCACTTGAGACCCTGGTAAGGGACGTGACCAAGGCATTTGAGGACTTTGACGTGATTTGTGCCACAAGACCAATCGAAACATTTGTGGACCAACTCTCCAACTGGTACCTGCGCCGTTCACGGCGAAGATTCTGGAAGAGCGAGTCAGACGCGGACAAAGCTGCGGCTTACGAAACCTTGTATAAAGCGCTTGTGACCGTCAGCAAGTTGATTGCACCGACCATGCCGTTTATGTCTGAGACGATCTACCGAAATCTGGTGGCGTCACTTGACGGGAAGGCTCCAATTTCAGTGCATTTGGCAGAGTGGCCTAAGGTGGACGAGACCCTCATCAACGAAAAGTTGAATGAGGACATGAACGTGGTCATGAAACTGGCCTCGCTGGGTCACGCAGCGCGTAACAAGTCCAACATCAAGGTCAGGCAACCCCTGGCTGAGGCAGCCTTCGCGGTTGGAAAAGCTGAAGAAGGCGAAGTTTTGGAACGCTTCAAAGACATTTTGGAAGATGAGTTGAACGTAAAACATGTGCGCTTGCTTGGTGGCGATGAAGAAGCGGTGACTTATAACCTTAACCCTCTGCCCAAACAGTTGGGGCAAAAATACCGTGCCTTGAGCCCAAAAATCAGGCAGGCAATTTTGGACTTGCCCGCCCAGGAAAGCGGTTTAAAACTGCTGGAAGGCATCAATTTGGTTGTCAACGTGGATGGTAAGTATTACGAAATCATGCCCGATGAAGTGGAAGTACACACCTCGTCAAAAGAAGGCTATGAAGTCGCCACCGAAGGTCCCTACATGGCAGCTTTGATCACAACCTTGACGCAAGAGCTTTTCTATGAAGGGCTCGCAAGGGAGTTTGTGCGCAGGGTGCAGGATTTGCGTAAAACATCCGGTTTGGATATTGCTGACCGGATCCATGTCTGGTACCAGGCCGGCCCTGAGTTGGAAGCGGCCATAGAATCCAATTCAGAGTATATTTCTGGTGAGACTCTGGCCGTGGAACTTGTCAAAAAAGAGTTGACTGGCAAAGGCCTCTTCACTGATACTTTTGACGGGCAAGACCTGGTCTTAAAGTTGGAAAAAGCTGCTGGAGGAAATTAATGAAAAAAGCAATTCGCAATTGGTTGCTCTTGTTCAGCATTGCTTTAGTAATTGTTGTGTCAGATCAGTGGAGCAAACATTTGGTCAGAGCAAATTTGGGATTGGGTGAGGCTTTTTATCCGATTTCATTCTTGAAACCGTTTTTCAGATTTACTTACTGGCAAAATACCGGTGCGGCTTTTGGTTTGTTCCAAAATACGAATATCTTTCTGTTGGTAGTTTCAATCATCATGTCAGTTGTGATCATTTATTCCTTCCACAAAGCGATGGATGAGCCTCTGATTTACCGAATCAGCCTGGGCTTGATGTTGGGCGGAGCCATTGGTAACGCCATCGATCGGATCACCTTGGGATTCGTGACAGACTTTATCGCGGTGGGGAGATTCCCCGTCTTTAACATCGCTGACTCTTGCGTGACAATTGGAGTAGGTTTGATGCTTCTGGCTATGCTGGTCCATGAGCGACAGGAGAAGCAAAAGATCGACGAGACAATACAAGTTGAAAAAAGGGATGATGAAGCCTGAGCAAATAGAATTAACTTTTAGCGGCACTACCGCGATGCGCTTGGATAAATTCCTGGCTGAAAACCAGCCCGGATTATCACGTGCCAAGTTGCAAGCCATCATCAGCTCTGGTTCTGTTGAAGTCAACGGCAAAGTGATCACAAAACAAGCCTTTAAGCTTGACCCGGGGGATCTTGTCAAGGCTTTGATCCCTGAAGAAGCAGAGCAAGAGCTTGAGAGCCAGGACATCAATGTAGAGGTGCTTTACCAGGACAAGAATGTCATTGTTTTGAACAAAGCGGCAGGTTTGGTCGTCCATCCGGGGGCTGGCAACTTTGAGAACACGCTGGTCAATGCACTGGTTTACCATTGGCCTGAGATGGCCCAGGTTGGTGAGCCAAATCGTCCCGGGATCGTGCACCGCCTGGACAAAGACACTTCAGGGGTGATGATCGCCGCCAGGACAAACGAGGCTTATAAATGGCTGGTGAAAGAATTCAAATCCAGAAGACCAAAAAAGACCTATTTGGCATTGGTTGATGGTAGACCCCCAACATCAACCGGCAGGATCGAAACACGCATCGGTCGGGATGAAAAAAATCGTCAGCGCATGGCTGTTGTCTATGGAGACAAGGGCAGAAAGGCTGTCACCGAGTATTTTACAGTTAAGGAGTACCCGGAACACACCTTGATGGAAGTCAGCCTCCTGAGTGGCCGCACTCATCAAATCAGAGTGCATCTGGCCTTTTTAGGCTGCCCGGTTGCGGGAGATAGAATCTACGGACGCAGAAGAAAAACCATCGAAACTGATCGATTTTTTTTACACGCTCATCGATTGGCGATCATACTGCCAGAAGAAAAAACTGCAAGAGAATTTATCGCGCCGCTTCCTGCGGACCTGGAAAACCTGCTTGAACAATTAAGGAGCAATTGAGATGAAGAAATATTACGATTTTCGTTCTGATACAGTCACACATCCTACACCAGAAATGCGCAAAGCCATGGCTGCGGCCGAAGTAGGCGATGATGTTTATGGTGAAGACCCCACGGTCAAGGTTTTGGAAGAAAAAGCGGCAGAAAAGCTAAATAAAGAAGCTGGCCTCTTTGTAACTTCCGGCACAATGGGCAATCTGGTGGCAGTCATGGCTGCCTGTGATCGCGGTGACGAGGTCATCATGGGGACCATGGGACATACCTTTCTGCATGAGGCGGGTGGTGTTTCTGTATTAGGTGGCATCGTAATTCACACCATCCCAAATCAGATAGATGGCACGCTTAAACTGACAGATATCCGGGGTGCGATGAGAAACCCCAGGGATTATCACGAACCGATCTCAAAAATGGTCATTGTAGAAAATACCCAAAATGCCTGCGGGGGCAAAACAATTGACAGGGATTATATGCAGCAGGTAGGCGAACTTTCCAGGGAATTGGGACTTCACTACCATGTGGATGGCGCTCGGATTTTCAATGCGGCGGTCGATCTGCAAATTGGAGCTTCTGAGCTGGTGGAATCGGCTGACAGTATTACCTTT
>Ga0209723_1005969_pt1 | contig 12114 bp, 10 predicted proteins | sample BiotimSIPDNA_2_FD_185750 | JGI IMG/M metagenome (GOLD analysis project Ga0209723, IMG submission 185750) | Anaerobic biogas reactor microbial communites from Washington, USA - Biogas_R2 time_0 SIP DNA (SPAdes) (version 2) | ecosystem: Engineered > Bioreactor > Anaerobic > Unclassified | place... | reverse complement strand
TACGTAGTGTCTGCTCAATAATATATAAATTATTGCAAGTTAATTGATAAAATAAAATTATGTGCTATGTTATGTACATGTGTAACGTGGTTTAGTCTTCTTTTTTCTTGCACCCGGGGCCGCCGCCATGTACAAAACCAGCAGCGCACAACAGTTGACCTTCAACGATTTCAATCAGTCCTGCGGGATGTCCCTCTCAAACGATAACGAGTGGTGCGTCCTCGCTGGCCGCATCGACTGGAAGCTTGCCGCTGAGATGTATTCGAAAAACTTTCCTTCCACGAAGGGACGCCCAGCCTTCCCGACCCGCCTTGCGCTCGGTGCCCTCATCATCCAGAAAAGGATGGGGTTAAGTGACCGCGCCCTCGTGAAGGCGATTGCTGAAAATCCGTATTACCAGTACTTTATCGGTCTGCCTGGCTTCCAGGCCGAATGCCCGTTCGCTGCCACAAGCCTCGTCGGTTTCCGCAAGCGGATCGGCCTGGAACTCCTTGCCGCCGTCAACGAGTCTTTCCTCAAGGACGCGCCACCCACCCCCGAGCACGCCAAGAAGAAGACTGGGGAGGCGGCTGGGCAGATGAATCAGGCTGGAACGTCGGACGCCATGCCGGTCGGGGGCAGCTTGATTCTGGACGCGACGTGCTCGCCTTCGAACATCAGGTATCCGCATGACTTCTCGCTTCTCAACGAGGCACGCGAGAAGACCGACTGGATGATCGACGTGCTGCACCGCCAGGTCGATCCTGACCAGCGCCACCCGAGGACCTACAAGCAGGTTCTCCGCAAGGCGTACCTGGCCATGGCCAGGGCGAAGAGCCGCCCAGCCCCAAAGCTGAGGTCTCTGATACGCCGGCTGCTTTGTGCGCTCAAGCGCAACCTCGCCTTCGTGGACTCCTACCTGGAAAGGGGCGGGAAGCTGCCAGCCAGGAAGCTCGCCGAGCTGGCGACCATCCGCACGCTCTACGCCCAGCAGAAGGAAATGTTCGACGCAAATCGCAATCGGGTGAAGGACAGGATCGTCAGCATCAGCCAGCCCTTTATCCGCCCAATCATCCGCGGAAAGGCCAGAACCCCGGTGGAATTCGGGGCGAAGTATGACGTGAGCGTGGACGAGAAGGGGCATGCCAGGCTTGAGAAGCTGTCCTTTGACGCCTACAACGAGTGCGAGGTTCTCCGCGACGCGGTGGAGCGCTACTTCAAGAGGAACGGCCACTACCCGGCCAGGGTGCTTGTCGACAGGATCTATCGGACCAGAGCCAACCGCAACTTCTGCAAGGAGAAGGGGATAAAGATGTCGGGACGCGGTCCAGGGCATCCCCCCGCCGACGGCAAGGCGGAAAGGCGGGCCGAGCGCCAGAACGAAATCGACCGGATCGAGATCGAGCGGTTCTTCAGCCGCGGAAAGCGGACCTGCGGTGCTGGCCTCATCACGACTAGGCTTTCCGAGACGACACTGTCTGGCATTGCCTTGTCGGTACTGGTCGCCAACCTGTTCGGAATCCCCATCGGGGATTTTTTGGCTCTTTATTTTTTCGACTCTCCGGAAGGCACCGCAAGCTGCCATTTCCTCGAGTTTTCAGATGTTCAGGACGTCTTCGCCATCGGGGCGTGAATGCGTATTGCCCACTGGAGGGCGCTACTTGCAGGACGCTCCCGCTCCTGCGGACGGCATGATTTGCTTGCACTTGTGAAAAATTGAAGCCTTATTAAGCAGACACTACGTACGGCAAGCTAAAGCTGAACTACATGCTCCTGCAAGCGAGGTACATAACAGAAGACTGCCTCATGACTAAATCCGCCGGCAACAGCGCCGACTCACCACGCTCGCATCCCCTGCCCCGCCAAATTCTGAAGCCAAAAAGGCTCGCCGACATCGCATGGGGGGGGGTGGGTGGGGCTTGCGATGAAGGCGAGCCAAACGGATGTTGGAACATGCGGCAATACGGCGGCTGCCCCCTACGGACAGCCGCCAGCCGGTCAACCTGCTCGGTTACTTGCCGCTGATGGCACCATGGCCGCGGAACGTGCGCGTGGGGGCGAACTCGCCCAAACGGTGCCCGACCATGTTCTCCGTGATGAACACGTTGACGAACACCTTGCCATTATGGACGGCCAAGGTGTGACCGACAAAGTCAGGCATGATCATGGAACGGCGCGACCAGGTCTTGACGATCTTCTTCTCGCGCCGATTGTTCATCGCCTCGACTTTTTTCATGAGGTGACCGTCAACAAACGGTCCCTTTTTAATGGAGCGTGATGACATTATTTCTTCCTCCGGGTGATGATGAAGCGATCAGACGCTTTTTTGGGTTTGCGGGTGCGCTGGCCCTTGGCGAGCTGGCCCCACGGAGACTGCGGATGGCCGCCGCCGCTGGTACGGCCTTCGCCGCCGCCCATCGGATGGTCAACCGGATTCATGACCACGCCGCGGACATGCGGACGCCTGCCCAAGTAGCGCTTCTTGCCGGCCTTGCCCAGGTTGACGCCGGAATGCTCCAAATTGCCGATCTGGCCGATGGTGGCACGGCAAGTAGCATGAAGCTGGCGGATTTCACCGCTTGGAAGCTTGATCTGGACATAGTCGCCTTCCTTGGCGCGAACCGTGGCCTGCTGGCCAGCCGCACGGGCAAGCACTGCGCCGCGACCGGGATGCATCTCGATGCAGTGGACGCTCAGCCCGTCTGGGATGTCCTTCAGCATCATGGCGTGGCCGACCTTGAACTCGGCTTCCGAACCACTGCGCACCGTATCGCCTTGCTTAAGGCCGACCGGTGCCAGGATGTAGCGCTTCTCGCCGTCAGCATATTCCAGCAAAGCGATGCGCGCCGAACGGTTGGGGTCGTACTCGATATGCATCACCTGGGCGGCCACGTCATCCTTGTCACGACGAAAATCAATGATGCGATAGCGACGCTTCGCGCCGCCGCCGCGGAAACGGGTCGTAATCCGACCCATGTTGTTGCGACCGCCGGTTGATTTCAACCCCTCGGTAAGCGACTTCTCTGGCGTCGAGCGAGTCAATTCGCTGAAATCGCTGACGGACATCTGCCTCCGTCCTGGCGAGGTTGGTTTATATTTCTTAATGCCCATGATATGTTACCTCATGCCTCAGCTGATAAAGGGAATTCAAAGCAGATCGATGCTGCCTTCGGAGAGCGTCACCATCGCCTTTTTCCAGTCGGCGCGCTTGCCGGCCCGGGAACTGCGCATCCGCTTCACCTTGCCGCGGTAGTTCATCACATTGACGCCCGAGACTTTGACGCCTTCGAAAATGGCTTCCACGGCCTTGCGGATTTCGATCTTGTTGGCGTCTGGGTTGACGCGCAGGGCATACCGTTTCTGCTTGCCGGCAAGCATCGTCGCCTTCTCGGTAATCAGGACGGTGTAAACGATATTGTACGGGTTGAACATAGCTGGTTTCCTCCTTACGCCAAGCGCTGGCCGAGGGTTTCCATCGCGGCCTTGGTGATGACGACTTTCTTGAACAGCAGCATCCAGTAGGTGTTGACGGAGGCGGCCTTGATCACCATCGCATCAGGCAGGTTGCGCGCTGCCAAGTCGATGTTCTCGCTATAGTCGTCAACGACGATCATGCAGTTCTGGCCAGCGCCGACCGCGTCCAAAAACGCTATCATCAGCTTGGTTTTCGGTTCCGCGATGTCGATGGATTCGACTAAGATCACATCGCCTTCATCAAGGCGGGCGGTGAAAGCGCGCCTAAGGGCGAGTTTTTCGACCTTGTGGTTCATTTTCTTGGCGTAGGAGCGGGGCTGCGGTCCGAACACGACGCCGCCGCCGCGCCACAATGGACTCTGGGCAGTGCCGACGCGGGCCCGGCCTGTGCCTTTCTGGCGCCACGGCTTGGCGCGGCTGCCAGCGACCAGGGTGCGGTTCTTGGTAGCGGCGGTGCCGGAGCGCATCCGGGCGCGGAAGGCGACCACCGAATCCTTGACGGCCTGCTCGCCCCGGTCGCGCTCAAGCCAAGCGTCCTGAATATCGTAGCTGGCGCCGGAATCGGCGCCGCTGCTGGTTTTAATGGGTATTGTCGTTGACATGATTATCTCTGCTCCCCCGGGTTATTTTTTCACCGCGCTGCGCACCATGACCAGGCCGCCGGTTGGGCCGGGAATGGCGCCCTTGACCAGCAGGAGGTTCTGTTCCGCGCGGACTTGCATGACTTGCAGGCTCTGGACGGTGCGGTTGACGTTGCCCATCTGTCCAGGCATTTTGCGTCTCTTCTCCACTTTGCCAGGGGCGGAGCACATGCCGATAGAGCCGGTACGGCGCTCCCAGGCGCCGCCGTGGCTGCCGCGGCCGCCGCCGAAATTCCAGCGGCGGACCACGCCGGCGAAACCGCGACCCTTGGTGCGGCCGGTGACGTCGACAAATTCATTGGCAGCGAACAGGTCTGCGCCGAGTTTGTCGCCGACTTTGTATTCCGGGTCAGCGTCAAGGCGGACTTCGCGGATAATGGCAGGCGGCGTGGCTTGCAAGCCAGCAGGGGCGAGATTGCCGAGAACGGCCTTGGACACGTTCTTGGCCTTGCGTACGCCAAAGCCCAGCTGGACAGCGCAATAGCCGTCTTTGGCCTGCGTCTTGAGAGCGATGACCGGGCAGGGACCGACTTCAATCGCGGTCACCGGCACCATCACGCCCGTTTCGGTGTAAATATGGGTCATGCCCAATTTTTTGCCAATAAGACCTTTTTTCATGAGTCGTCTCCCGGTCAGATCTTGATGATGATGTCAACGCCGGCCGGAAGATTGAGCTTACGCAGCTCTTCGACGGTGTTGGTGTTGGGATTGATGATGTCGAGCACGCGCTTATGGGTGCGGATTTCGAATTGCTCCATGGACTTTTTGTCGACATGGGGCGACCGATTGACGGTGAAGCGTTCGATGCGGGTCGGCAGGGGGATCGGGCCGGCGATTCTGGCGCCGGTTCGTTTGACCGTATTGACGATCTCCGAGGTGGACTGATCCAGAATCGTGTGTTCGAAGGCCTGCAACCGGATGCGGATGGTCTGACTGTTAGCCATGTTCGGGTCAACCTAAGTCTGTTGTTGGTGCTTGCTTGACGTGGTCCTGTGGGGCTGGCTCATAAACCGCCGGTTCGGCGACAAAGTCAGCCCGGCCGCTGCTGAGCGTTCGGATTGCGGTTGCGTATCCGAGCAGCTCGGCGAGGGGGACCAGGGCGGTGATTCGAGCCGCACCAAGGGCCAACGAGTCAACCTCGGTGATCCGCGCTCGCCGAGCCGAGAGGTCGGCGATGACTGAGCCAAGGTGATCTTGGGGCGTGCTCACTTCAAGGCGCATAACCGGTTCCATTTTGACCCTCCTGGCCTTGGCTATGGCATCGGCCAGGGCCAGGCGGGTGGCGGTGAGGAACGCCAATGCCGCCGCTTCGCCTGCATCATGCTTGGCGGCGACGATTCGGATACGCATATCGGTCAGCGGGAAGCCTTCTGCTTCCGCGTTGATGAAATCCCGGATTCCGGCGGCGATTGCTTCGCGCTGGTCTTCGGGCCAGTCGGCGCTGTCAGGAGGAAAAAGAATTTCCAGGCCAGCGCCGTTATGCAAAGGCGTGACGTCGAGTTCGATGTCAGCCGTGATGATGTGTTCCTGGTTGGTCAGTTGCTTGGTGAAATGATAGGTGACTGCGGCCGGTGCGGCGATGGTGTCACGGTATTCGACTTTGCCGTTTCCGGCCCTGGTATCCATGCCAAAGTCAGTTTTGATGCGGTCTCGGACGACGTCAAGGTGTAGTTCGCCCATGCCGGCGAGGGTCCATTGTCCTGGCAGCGGCCCGGACTTGGCTTTCAGGGTGGGGTCTTCCCGGCAGAACCTCTGCAAGGCGGCGTCGAAGCTGGCTGCGGGAATGCCTGCGACCGGTTCGATGACCATGCTGACGACCGGTTCAGGGAAGGTCATATCTGCGGTGATGGCCGGATGAGGGCCGGTGGCAAGGGTGTCTCCTGTCCTGAGTGTTGTTCCGACGCCGCTGACGGCCACGATATCGCCGGCGCCAGCGCCGTTGATCGGTTCAAACATCTCGGCATAAACGCGATAAAGCTGGGTTGGGGTGAAGTTCTCCTGGCGATGGACATTCCAGACTTGACGGTCGAGCGTCAGCGTTCCAGTGTATATTCTTAAATATGCTATCGGCCCTTCCGGGCCGCCTTGGTCGACGACTTTGAAAACGGTTGCATTGAGTTCTTCGGCGGTGCTGCCCTGAGTCTGGTGGCGGTCAGCCGGAGAGGGCAGATAGTCGCGCACGGCGTCAAGCAGCTGGGGCACGCCGACATTGCGCAAGGCACTGCCGAACAGCACTGGAACTAGGTTGCGGCGGATGACCGCCCGCCGCAGGGCTGCCCGTAAGGTTTCCGGGGACGGGATCGTATTCTCCAAATAGGCGTTGAGTATGACATCGTCGCTTTCGGCCAGGCATTCAACCAGGTGGCTATGGGCGGCCGAGGCGTCGGGATTGGCGTTGAAATCAAGTTTTTGGGCGGCTGGCTGGCCGTCGGCGTTGAGTACATCTCCAGTCAGCAGGTCAACCAGGCCGATGCTGCCGTCGTCCCGTTCAAGCGGGAATTGCAGGGGGACGGCGTTGACCAGCAGTTTTTCCTTGAGTTGGCGCACAGCCCGGCGATGGTCGGCACCGGGCCGGTCGAGTTTATTGATGAAGGCGATGGTCGGGATGGCATGTCGGCGGGCTTGGCGCCAGACGGTCTCGGACTGGGCCTGAACCCCGCGCAAGGCGCAGAACACGGCGATGGCCCCGTCCATCACGGACAATGTCCGCTCGACTTCCGCCGTGAAGTCGATATGGCCCGGGGTGTCGATGACGTTGATTTGGGTCTGGCTCCAGGTGCAGGTGACAGCGGCACTGATGATGCTGATTCCTCGCTGTCGCTCCTGCGGCAAGGAATCGGTCACCGTGTTGCCGTCCCGCACATCTCCCATATAGCGAATGGTTCCGGTGTTATGGAGAATGCGTTCGGTCAGCGTTGTTTTGCCGGCGTCGACATGGGCGATGATGCCGACATTGCGAATGGCGTCAGCAGGCGTCATCGGACACCGCGCGTTGGATGGTGGATGGTTGCAGGAAACGCCGTGTTTCCCTGGCCGGCCTCAAGAGGAAAGCCAGGAAACGGCGGAAAGGCTTACCAGCGGTAGTGGGCGAACGCCTTGTTGGCGTTGGCCATCTTGTGGGTATCGTCCTTCTTCTTGACGGCGTTGCCGGTGTTGTCAAAGGCGTCAAGAAGTTCGCTGGCCAGGGCCTGGGCCATAGCCGTGCCGCGACGGGCGCGGGCGTAGCCGACGATCCAGCGCAGGGCGACGGCCGACTGCCGCTCAGCCGGAACTTCGAGAGGAACCTGGTAGGTCGCGCCGCCGACACGACGGCTCTTGACTTCCAGGCGCGGCTTCACATTTTCCAACGCCTGCTGGAAGACTTCCAGCGGGTCGGCGTCTTTCTTCTTCGCCTTGATGATGTCCATGGCGTCATAGACGATGCCCTGGGCCACGGTCTTCTTGCCGCGTTCCATCACCGTGTTGATCAGGCGGGCGATGATCTCGCTGTTGAAGCGGATGTCCGGAGTGACCGGACGCTTGTCTGATTTACGTCTTCTCATTATTGGTCATTCCCCGGAAAAGGTTATTTCTTGCCTGCGCCCTTGGCTGCGGCGCCGGGCTTTGGCCGCTTGGCGCCATACTTCGAACGGCCTTGGCGGCGCTTGTCAATGCCGAGAGTGTCCAAGGCGCCGCGCACAATGTGATAGCGGACGCCGGGGAGGTCGCGGACGCGGCCGCCCCGCACCAGCACCACGCTGTGTTCCTGCAAGTTATGGCCTTCGCCGCCGATGTAGGCGGTCACTTCCTGGCCATTCGTCAAACGAACCCTGGCGATTTTCCGCATCGCGGAATTCGGCTTTTTCGGGGTGCGGGTCATGACCTGGAGGCAGACCCCGCGACGCTGCGGGCACCCGGCGATGGCGCGGACGCGCACTTTCCGAGGCTTGTCTTGGCGCCCGTTTCTTACCAATTGATTGATTGTCGGCATCGTACTTCCTGTATAGTAACCGTAAACTAAAAAAAATTGAACTAATAATGTACCCTCTTGGCCAAAATTGTCAATGCCATCGCCCACAAATATCCGAGAAAAAGCTCCCGCCTCTATGGGCGGGAGCGTCTTGTCGGCTGGCTGAAAACAGTGGGCTGCGGTCAGCCGTCAAGGAATTTGCGCAGTCCGGCGATGTCTTTCTGTTCTTTTGATTCCTGAGCCACTGCATCCGGCTCGGCGGTTTCGCGGCTGTCGTCTTCGGCTGGGCGCAATTCCAGCTTGACTCTCTGGACGGTGTGATAGCCGGTGCCGGCAGGGATGAGATGTCCCATGATGACGTTTTCCTTGAATCCGACCAAGTTGTCGACCTTGCCCATGGTGGCGGCTTCGGTCAGGATGCGGGTGGTGTCCTGGAACGACGCCGCCGAGATGAAGCTGTCGGTGGCCAGGGCGGCCTTGGTGATCCCTTGCAGCATCTGCTGGGATTCCGCAGCCTTGCCGCCCATGCTGATGACGCGCTGGTTTTCTTCTTCGTACTTGCGCTTGTCAACCAGCTCGCCGTACAGGAAGGGCGTGTTGCCCGGGTTGGTGATGCGCACTCGACGCATCATCTGGCGGACGATGATCTCGATGTGCTTGTCATTGATTTCGACGCCCTGGGCCCGGTACACCTGCTGAACCTCGTTGACCAGGTACTCTTGCAGTTCCTGCGGCCCGCACACTTCCAGCATTTCGTGCAGGACAGCGGCGCCGTCGGTCAGCGGAACGCCCTTCTTGACGTATTCGCCGTTGTAGACGACAATCGTCTTGCCGGCTGGAATCACATGCTCGATGACCATGCCGCTCTCGGTGTCGTGTACCTTGATATTGCGGCGCCCCTTGACCGGCTTGTCGAACTCGACGACGCCGTCAATGCGGGCGATTTCAGCGGCTTCCTTAGGACGGCGCGCTTCAAACAGCTCAGCTACCCGCGGCAGACCGCCGGTGATGTCCTTTGTCCTGATGTTCTGGCGCGGCGTCTTGGCCAGGACTTGGCCCTTCTTGACCTTCTCGCCCTCAGTGACGACGATGTGGGCGCCTTTGGGCAGCGCATAGAAATCAAGCACGGCCGCGTCATCGCCAGCCTGGGCTTTCTTGCTGTCATCGACGATCACCAGCTGCGGGTGGACGTCGTCGCTGTGTTCCATGACGACCGTCTCTTCGTGGCTGCTGACCGGGTCGACTTCGCGCTTCATGGTGATGCCTTCGGTCAAGTCGCGGAACTCAACCCTGCCGGAATGGCGGGTGATGACCGGCACGTTGAACGCATCCCATTCCACAAAGCGTTCGCCAGGCTCAATCACGCTGCCCTCGGCCTTCTGCAAGGTCGCGCCTGGCACCAGCTCGTAGCTTTCCAGCTCAACGCCGTCTTCTCCTTCGATGACGACGCGGCCGTTGCTGTTCAGAACGATGTACTTGCCACCCTCGGTCAAGACCGGCTCCGCCTCTTGGAGGCGCAGGATGCCGCCCTTGACCGCATTGTAGTAGGCTTCGCTGGACGAGGCAAAGGCCGTGCCGCCAAGGTGGAAAGTACGCATGGTCAGCTGGGTGCCGGGTTCGCCGATCGACTGGGCGGCGATGATGCCGAGCGGATCGCCCTCTTTCGGCATTTCCCCGGTGGCCAGGTTGCGGCCATAGCACTTGCAGCAGACGCCGCGCTTGCTTTCGCAGGTGAGGACAGAACGGATGCGCACCTGGTTGATGCCAAGCTGCGCTATGCGCTTGGCGACGGGCGCGGTGATTTCCTCGTTGATGCCGACCAGCTGCTTGCGGGAGATCGGATCGCGCACGCCGTCGGCGCTGAACCGGCCAATGATGCGATCCTCAAGCGGAAGACGGGCTTCGTTGCCCTGGCGGATCGGCCTGGCCCAGATGCCGTTGACCGTGCCGCAATCGTCCTCGACGCAGATGACGTCATGGGCGACGTCAACTAGACGGCGGGTCATGTAGCCGGAGTCGGCAGTCTTCAGGGCCGTGTCAGCCAAGCCCTTGCGCGCGCCGTGCGAACTGAGGAAGTATTCAAGGACAGAGAGACCTTCCCGGAAATTGGCGATGATAGGCCGTTCGATGATCTCGCCGGAGGGCTTGGCCATCAGGCCGCGCATGCCGGCCAGCTGGCGAACCTGGTCCTTGCTGCCGCGGGCGCCGGAATCAAGCATGGCGTAGACAGGGTTGATCTCATCGCGGCCTTCATTCTCTTCCAGGACATGGAACAGGTAGTTGGTCAATTCCTTGTTGACGTTGGTCCAGATGTCAATGCAGCGGTTGTAGCGCTCCTGCTTGGTGATGACGCCGTCGTCATACTGCCGCTTGATGTTGTTGACTTCCTTCTGAGCCGCCTCGATCAAGGCTTTCTTCTCCTTGGGCACGACCAAGTCCGTCACTCCGATGGAGAAGCCGGCCCAGGTGGCGTATTCGTAGCCAAGGTCTTTCAGAAGGTCCAGAACCTGGATGAGACCGACGCGGCCGACGCTCTCATAGCAGTCCTTGATCATGGCGCCGAGCTCCTTCTTGCCAACGCTGCCGTTGTAGAAGCCCATCTGCTCCGGCCAAATCTCATTGAAGATGCAGCGGCCGATGGTGGTGACGATGAAGCGGTCGTCCTTGGCTAAGGCGCCCCACGCCGTGTCCTTCCCGTAGAAAGGATTGCGCAGGTTGAAAAAGTCATGCATGGTGATGCTCTTGGCGTCAAAAGCGCGCAAAGCCTCGTGATAGTCGTTGAACCACAGCTGCTCGGACGGTGCCTGCGCCTTGAATTTCGCCTTCAGCTTCTTGTTTTCATAGCAAAGGAAATAGACGCCGAGGGTGATGTCCTGGCTGGGGGTGGTGATCGGCTTGCCGCTGGCCGGCGAAAAGATGTTGTTGGGCGCCAGCATGATCAGCTTTGCTTCCAGTTGCGCTTCGTTGGACAGCGGCACGTGCACGGCCATCTGGTCGCCGTCAAAGTCGGCGTTAAAGGCGGTGCAGACCAGGGGATGGAGGCGAATGGCCTGGCCCTCGATCAGAACCGGATCAAAAGCCTGGATGCTGAGGCGATGCAGGGTCGGGGCGCGGTTGAGGAGAATGGGATGTCCCTTGATGACCTCGTCGAGGATGTCCCAGACTTCCTTCCGGCGCTGTTCAATCCACTTCTTGGCGTTGCGCACCGTATGGACATGGCCGCGTTCCTTCAGGCGCCGCATGATAAAGGGTTCGAACAAGGTCAGCGCCATTTCCTTGGGCAGGCCGCACTGGTTGAGGCGCAGTTCCGGGCCGACGACGATGACCGAACGGCCGGAATAGTCGACGCGCTTGCCGAGAAGATTCTGGCGGAAACGGCCCTGCTTGCCTTTCAACATGTCAGTCAGCGACTTCAGGTTGCGGTTGCCGGTGCCGGTCACGGGCCGCCCGTGCCGGCCATTGTCCAGCAATGCGTCAACAGCTTCTTGCAGCATGCGCTTTTCATTGCGGATGATGACTTCCGGCGTTTTCAGCTGCAAGAGGTGGCGCAGGCGGTTGTTGCGGTTGATGACGCGACGGTAGAGGTCATTCAGGTCGGAGGTCGCAAAGCGGCCGCCGTCCAAGGGAACCAGCGGCCGCAGCTCCGGGGGAATGACCGGCAGCACGTGCAGAATCATCCAGCACGGGTTCATGTCGTTGTCCAGGAAGCCCTCGACGAGACGCGCCCGCTTGGCCGTCTTCTTGCGCTGGGATTTGCTGACGCCGCGGGCCTTGCTGCCATCAGTCTCCTGGTTGTCGTTGAGCACGTCGGTCAGCTTCTTCTTCAAAGCTGGAAGATCCAGCTGCGCCAGCAGCTGTTCAATGGCCTCGGCGCCCATGCCGACCTTGAAGGCGTCGCCGTATTCCTCACGTTTCTCGCGGTACTCTTCGTCCGTCAGCAGCTGGTTTTCCTGCAAGGGCGTATTGCCCTTGTCAATGACGATCCATTCCTCGTAGTAGAGGACTTTCTCCAAGGTGCGGGGCGCCATGTCAAGGAGCATGCCGATGCGGCTGGGCAGGCATTTGTAGAAC